>WPCJ01029607.1_pt1 | contig 26654 bp, 27 predicted proteins | sample 5399831 | NCBI WGS metagenome assembly WPCJ01 (sample SAMN12869470, study PRJNA574797) | sludge metagenome | isolation source: wastewater treatment of pH10 | place: China:Beijing | collected 2019-05-20 | reverse complement strand
CATACAAATATTCTATTGGCACCAATCAATGTGGAAGCTATAGTGGAGAAGGCTCATGCTATAACAGAGAACATTCTATACCCAAATCAACGTTCAATGATGCCACGCCAATGCACAACGATTATCATCACCTCTTGCCTACCGATGGATATGTAAATGGAAAAAGGAGCAACTGGCCATACGGAGAAGTTAGCACAGCAAGCTGGACTTCCAAAAACGGTTCAAAGTTAGGAACAAGTAAGCTGAATGGTTATTCGGGAACTGTTTTCGAACCAATCAATGAGTTCAAAGGTGATATCGCAAGAATCTATTTATATTTTGCAACCAGATATCAGTCCCAGATCACCACTTTCAACTATGACATGTATGATGGATCTACTTTCAAAGTTTTTGCAGAACCTTTTATGTCAATGCTTTTAAGATGGCATCAGCAAGATCCCGTTTCTCAGAAAGAAATTGACAGAAACAATGCTGTATATGCTTATCAGGGAAACAGAAATCCTTATGTTGATCATCCGGAATATATTGCACAAATCTGGGGAACTGTAATGGCTGTAGATGACGCTTCATTCTCTAAGAATCTTACAATTGCTCCTAATCCTGTAAAAGGTAATACAATCCAGGTAACAGGAGACAAAGACTTGAAACAATACAAAACGGCATTTATCTACAATACTGTTGGACAAAATGTTCAGACTATTGAGAATCCTTTTCAAAACGGAAATACAATTACCTTGAAAAATCTTCCAAAAGGTGTTTACATCTTGAAAACAGGAGAATTGAACACGAAATTTATCGTTGATTAATTGTCTTAAACAAATATTAAAAAATCTGAAATCAGTTGCTTTTGCAGCTGATTTTTTTTATCTTGAAACTTTAAAAATGAAAAATGAAATACAACAGACAGCTTTTCAAAAAGTTTTTTTTCTTGGCACTGATTCTCAACTCTCTCCTATTCTTTGCTCAGGATAAACCTTACTGGAAAGAGATTCAGGAATTCAAAAAATTAGATCAAACCAACGGAATTCCGAAAAAACCAATTCTATTTGTAGGAAGTTCTTCTTTCACTTACTGGAAAGATGTTAATGATTATTTTCCTGGAAAAACTATTATCAACAGAGGTTTTGGAGGTTCCCGATTATTAGATCTTAATAATTATGCTGATGATCTATTAGATCCTTACAATCCTAAACAAATCGTTATCTATTGCGGAGAAAATGATATTGCAACTGACAATCCAACTCCGGCCGAAGTTCTGGAAAGATTCAAGATATTCTTTGAAAAGATCAGATCAAAGTATCCGAAGGTTCCTGTTGCTTATGTTTCCATCAAATATTCGCCAAGTCGCGAACAATTCTGGCCTCAAATGAAAGAACTTAATGAATCTATAGAAGCTTACCTAAAAACTCAAAAAAGAGCAAAATATATTGACATTACCGAAGTAATGAATGACGAAAACGATAAAGTAAGAACCGATATCTTCAAGGAAGACATGCTGCATATGAAGCCCGAAGGTTACAGACTTTGGACAAAAGTGATAGCGCCTTATTTAAAATAAGCCCTTAAAACATAAAACTAATTCATTAGTTGTTAATTAATTAAGGAATTCTTTGCTTTTAATTTGTATTTAGTCTAAATTACTTTATATTTGCAGTCATGATTCCAACAGTTATTCCTTTCAAGATTGCACCTTTGGCTCCGGCTTACAGAAGTGATGAAGTAATGTATTGTGACAAGAAAAAATGCTGCAAAAAATTCAAGAAAGGAAAACGTTGTAAAAAATGTCCCGGCAGACTGAAAATCAGTTAAACATCAGCCAGATAATCATAGCAATTAGTGCTAAAAATATAATAACAGAAACCAGTCTTTTAGATTGGTTTTCTTTTTTGGGTGATTTTTGGAAAGATTCGGATGGATTGTGTAACGACTCTTTTTCATCAGAACCAGATTCCGATTCTGCTAGCTCTGTAATCGTAATGCCCTGAACAATCGTTTTGTGAAGAACTGTATTGGTCGCGTGAAGCAAAATCTGGAATTTCCCTTGAGAATCAAATTCCTTAATTCGAATTGTCCTTTCACCATTCGGTTTTTCTAATCCAAAAGGGACTATTTTCACCAGATCAGCATCGTAAGTATTCCAGTAAACTGTTATTTCTTCGCCCACTTTCGCCCGGATTTTACTCGCAGAAAAACTTTTGATTTTCGGAGGTAAAATGCTTTTTACATTTCGTTGCTGATTGCTGAGATTCTGGTCATAGAGTCGTCTTCTATCCGTGTCAGTCAGTGTTTCATAAGCTTCCTGAATTTCCCTGAATCTATCCGAAAAGAACTCGTCATTTTCATTTTTATCGGGATGATACTTTAGAGACAGTTTTCTGTAGGCTTTTTTGATGTCTTCTGCTGAAGCATTTTGAGGAATTCCGAGAAAGTAGTAGTAATCCTTCACAAAGCAAATTTAAGGATTCCGTTCATTTTAATAACACTCAAAAATTAATTTCTCGTTGATTTCACAGATTACGCAGGTAGAAAATCTGCAAAATTTGCCTGATTTGCAATAAATAAAAGAAAAAAAACGGAAAGTTCTCACTTCCCGTTTTTTAACAATTTAATTTAATTTCTAAAAAATTATTCTGCAGATCTTGGCTTGCAGCAACCTCTTCCGAATTGCGTTCTCACTTTTTCTTTCAGTGAGTTGTATTCTTCGTCATTCATAGTTCTGATTCTGTCTGCAAATCCGAACGGCGTTCTTTCTTTTACGTCATATTCGTCGAAGATTCCTCTTACGAATGCTTTTCTTTTTTGTGCTTTTTTTGCGATAATGGCGATAGCTGCTAAACCTGCAATTGCTAAAATTCCTTTTTTCATTTTTTTAAAGTTTTACGTTTTACATTTAGGAAGACGCAACCTCGAATCTTTTACTTTAAATAATTATTTGGGCGCCTTTATCCGCCCTCCGTTCCCGCTTTTTTGTCATTGCGAACAAAGTGAAGCAATCTGTTGAACTTTTATACAATCGCAATAACAAAAAGAGCTCCACTCAGGTCGGGGCGCAACTGCGCAGCCTAGAAAGATCTGTCACACTATAGAAAGTTACTCGCAATTTTGTAATTTTAAAATTTTCAGAATTAAAATATTTATTACGAAAAATGAGAAAAATAATATTAGACTTAGCGGTAACTTTAGACGGTTTTATAGAAGGTCCTAATGGAGAAATCGATTGGTGCATTATGGATAATGATATGGATTTTGACGGATTTCTATCTTCTGTTGACACCATTTTCTATGGGCGAATAAGTTATGATGCTTGGGGAAATTTTAAACCAGAAAGCAGTGCCGACGACGTCGAAAAGAATCTTTGGAGTAATGTTCACTCAAAGAAAAAATACGTTTTCTCAAAACAAAACAGACAAGATGAAAATGCGACTTTCATTAATTCTGATATACAGACAAAAGTTGAAGAAATAAAAAAAGAAGCCGGAAAAGATATCTGGTTGTATGGTGGTGCAAGTTTGATTAAAACATTCATTCAATCAAATCTTGTAGATATATACCGAATTTCTGTCCATCCAATAGCATTAGGAAGCGGAAAACCATTGTTTGAAGACTTAACCGAGCGACTCAATCTCAAACTGATAAAAACAAATATCTTTAAGTCAGGAGTTGTGCAATTGATCTATGAACCATTAAAATAAAAAAGCCTTGCAATCGCAAAGCTTTAATTTTAATTCGTTTTCATAAAGTCAAAAGCGCCTTTCCTAAGATGGATTCCATATTCCAGCCAAGCTTTCATACAAGCCAGAAAATTGGCCCAGCCTTCAGTTTGACCGATTGCCCACTTTATCCCTTTTTCATCACTGCTATGCCCTTCTTCGGCAACTTTTATCACTGTGTTATTTTCAGACAGCTGTTGTAATTCAATTGTCACAACAGATTCTGGATCCCAAACAAAAACAATTTTTTCATTGGGAATTATTTCTTTCGTTGTCAATGGATAAGAACCATCAAATTCGGGGAAAGACCAGAAGATTTCTTTACCGGCTTCCATTCTTCCGGAACCTTTGGAAATGAAATAATTCCGCATTATTTCAGGATTGATAATCGCTTCAAATACTTCTGAAACAGGCTTCTGGATTCCGATAGAAGCTTTTGCTGTTACTTTTCCCATAGAGTTATTTTTTAATTAATCACAAAGACACAAATGTCCAGATTTTAATATGGTTAAAGGCACAAGGGATTTTGCTAAACAATACAACTTTGTGCCTTAAAAAAGTAATATTCAAATAATTATTTTGTGCCTTTGTGTAAAACTATTTATCCTTCGTAACCAGAATCTTTACTGAAATTCACCATCCAGTAAACACCGTATTTGTCTTTGAAGCTACCGAAATAGTCGCCCCAAAATTGGTCAGCCATTGGCATCTCAACTTCTCCGCCAGCAGAAAGTCCATTGAAAATCCGGTCTGCTTCTTCCCTACTTTCTGGGAAAATAGAAATATAATTTCCGTTTCCCTGATTGAGTTTGTGTCCCATAGACGGAACAATGTCTGAAGCCATCAAGAGGTCTTTTCCTATCGGCAACGCAATGTGCATCACACGGTTTTTTTCATCTTCGGGAAGATGTTCTGTTCCCGGTGCATTTCCCATTTTCATAACACCGCCTACGAATTCGCCACCAAAAACGGACTGATAAAATTTGAAAGCTTCTTCTGCTGTACCGTCAAAATTGAGGTATGAATTTAATTTTGGCATTTTACATTTTTTTATAGTTATACTTATTTTATGAATTTAAAAACTTTTTGATTTGAGATATTGTGAAATCGATGAGTTCTGTATCTGCATTTCCATTCTCATCAGCCATCATATAATTACCGTGACCTGCCGGTAAAATCATTACTTTGGAATCTGGAATCAGCTGATTCATTTCTGCGATATGTTGCACTTTTATCACATCTTTATCACCTGCAATCAGGAAAACAGGACTTTTTATGGATTTCAAAACCTCATCATCAATATCTTGAAAGTTTATCATCCGCTGGCTGTCCTTCTCAAACATATTTTTTAAAAGCCTGTCGTCCGGATTGATTTTCAGGAAATTATCCTTCAGTTTTTGCATAATATTCTCTACACTTGCTTTGGACATTCCTTCAAAAAAACCGTCTATCATTCCGTTTCGTTTGGTAACACCAGATGCAGCCACCATTTTCTCTACATTATCAGGAAAAAGATGACCAATTTGCAAAACCGTTGTCGCACCATTGCTGAAACCGAAAAAAGAAGCTTTTATAATATTAAGTTTCTCCAAAACCGCCATTATATCTCTTGCATCCTGTTCAAAAGTTTCAGCGATATTGCGATGTTCAGATTTACCGTGATTTTGTAGATCAATGACAATCAACTGAAAATCATCCTCTAATCTCTTAATTGTTTCCTCGAAATCATAAAATCCCGATGAACCGCCTCCGTGAATCAGAACCAACGGCTTTCCTACTCCAAAGATTTCGTAATAGAGATTGATATCGTCAGCTTTCTGAAAGCCATTTGATTTTGGTTTCATCAATGTTTATGAATTTAAAGATTTTTCTAAATTTTCCAAATATTGAGTCCAAGCGCCGGAACAATTTTTATAACATTCGATATTTGGAATCAAACCTTCGTGTATAAATGTGACGTTTGTTCCGTTATCAGTTTTTTCCAGATTGAATTTAATTTTGGTATTTTCCCATTCATGAGTATCATTAATAAAAGACAAATTGCTTTCAGTTACCAGCCAAGCAAGTTCTCTATCAGGCTGTATTTCAATTAATTTTTGTTTTGAAAAATGGACACCATCTCCTGCCGAAAAAGAAAATTCGTCACCAATCTTATTTGTATCTCCAGTTATTTTTTCTCCGAAAAAACCGTTCCACCAACTGCGTACATCTTGTAAAATGGGAAAAATTTCATTCGCTGATTTGTTGGAATGGAAACTGTATTCAAAGTTTTTAGCATTTACCATTTTAATATTTTAAATCTTTATCGAAGTTATATTTCATGCCTTCGTAACCGAGAATCTTTCTCATCAGCCCTAATTGTCCGGCCAGGTAATCCTCCCTTCCAATACACATTCCAATAAAATTGAGAACATCTTCTTTGAAAAAGTCGACATCAATACCCATCGGGAAAGCTTTGTCTAAGTCTTCGTCAGTAACTTGCAGTAATTTCTGGTAAACCAAAGGAGAAATCTTATGAAAACTATCTTTTAATTGTGCTAATGTTGGATAATTAAAATTTTCATCCAAAGCTTTTCCTTGGAAAAATAATTCGCTGAAAGGATCTTCTTCTTTGAGTCCGAGAACCCAACCCAAACTGTAACGCATATTAACAAAATTCCCAACCATCCAAATGATGTGATTGGTTTTTCCATCAATTCTTTTTTTGGCATCTTCTTCGGAAATACCATCCAAAACCATGACAAAAGTTTGTGAGTGCGCACGAAATGCGGGAATGACTATATCTAATTTATCTGATGTCGGTTTATCCATTATTGCGTTTTTAAATTAATTTTTCAGAAAGATTTTTTACGACTTCTAATCCTTTATTGAAACCTTCGTCCATCATATCTTTATAGCTATTGTCAACATCGACTTCAACTTTGAGTGTTGTTTTCCCGTTATGATTCTCAAGATAATAAGCTTCCAGGCTTCCGTTCCAGGCTTTCACTTTTTCGCTGTCAACATCTTCCACGCCATCATTAAGTTCACCAAGATGTTTAAATATCAAATGCTTCGGTTCTTCGATACGTTCTATTGTACTGACCATACCATTTTGTCCACTTGCATCCGTAAAATACGTTTTACCTCCAACTTCCCAATCCGTTTTCATCAAAGAACCCGGACTGAAATAATGTGTCCATTGAGAATAAGTTTTATCATTCCACAGAACATCCCAGACTTTTTCTGCCTGTGCATCAATCTCAATCTGATACCTTAATGTTTCCATAACTTTTATTTTATGAGTTATAATAAGCGTCCTCTATATCTTTGATGATGATTTTATTCATTTTCATCATAGCTCCAAAAGCTTTCTGAGCTTTCTCCACTTCGTGTGTGTTGGTCAATTCTATTAATCTGTGCGGAACAATCTGCCAGCTGAAGCCATATTTATCTTTTAGCCAGCCACACATACTTTCTTGTCCTTCTTTGGTAAATTCATCCCAATAATAATCCGTTTCATCCTGATCTTTTGTCATTACAGTCATTGAAGTTCCTTCTGTAAAATCTGCTTTATGGTCGTGCGAACTGTCCATTGCCATCATCACATAACCATTAATAATAAACTGAGAATGCGCTACATTACCAGCAACATCGCCTTGTCCTTCTTCATATTCCATAATACCCTCTATCTCAGAATCCGGGAAAATGGTCGTATAATAATCCAAGGCTTCTTTACATTTTCCGGCATTTTTACCTGTAAACATCATTACAGGAGAAATTTTTTGCTTAGCTTTTTCTGCTGTGAAATATAATTGCCAGGAAATACCATACTGATCTTGCACCCAGGCATATTTTTCACTCCATGGATAGGAATCCAACTCCATCATTACTTTCCCTTTCTCAGCAAGTCTGTGATAATAACTTTCTACTTCTTCAGCAGAATCACACATTACCATTAAAGACAATGTAACATTAGGCTTAAACATTGGACCAGCATTAAGGAACATTATTTTCTGCCCTTCGATTTCTATATTGATGACCATTGGTGTATTGACCGTAATCTGGCAATTTCTGAAAACAGAAGTATAAAATTCTGCTGCTTCTGCCCCGTCTTGGTTAAACCAAAAACAAGGAAATATATTGTTGTTCATTGGTAATGATATTAGAAATTAGAGTTTAGTTAGATTTACTTTCTGAGTAGTTTTTAAAGTTATCCAAAATTGCCTGCCAGCCATCTTTTTGGAATTCCAATGGATTTTGATTTTCCGGTTCGAAGTTCTCTGTCACTTTTGTTTTATCATCAGATAATCGTTCAAAAATAACTTCAACTTCCCGGCCATCTTCCATTTGATACTTAATCAGTTCATTTTCCTTAACCTCATTATAAGTCCCGATAAAATCGAAACCGAAACTGCCATCCTTTGCCTGCATTCTGGACTCCAATTTCCCGCCAACTCTCAAATCATTTTTAGCGTAAGGACATTCCCAGCTTTCGTGAGCAAAGTTCCATTTGACGATATGTTCCGGATTATTGAATGCGTCCCAAACCTCATCGATCGGTTTATTGATTTCTGTAATTACTTTTAATTTATTCATTTGAATTTCTTTTAAACCAAAGTTAATTTTATTCTGTTATGCTCAACTTGTCTTAAGACAATATTTGAACTTTAAACAAAAAATCACTCTTAAAAGAGTGATTTTCAATATGATTATTTTGCAAAATTCAATGGATATTTCACATTGCTGTAACTATCAATACTTGCTTTGAGCGAGCCAACTGCGAGTTCGGCTTTTATAAGAACCGGCACTCTGTTCTGGTCATTGGTAACCCACATCGTAACACCTTCTTTCTGTTTAAAAACCCTACCACTGATAACGGAAGGAATAATTTTAAGACAATTGATCTTACCAAATTTTGTTGATAGATTTTCTGTTCCAACCACCTTTAGCTGAAAGGGAAATAATTCGTCATCAATCCAGACATTCATTCTCACAACACTACCCACTTTCAGACTTTCCGAAGGTAAACTTCTGAGATAATAAAAACAAGATAACATATCCTGTACATCATTCGGAACTTTAAGGGTTTTCGCCGGCCTGTCTGTATGTTTTTTATCAACTAAAACTAAAGTATTGTTTGCAGGATTAAAGGTACTTTGCAAATGTTGTGTGTAACTGCCTTCAGAAACATTTCTAACATAAAAGAGCGGTTCTTTGTTTTCGTTGATGTAACTTTCATACACATCTTCTACTTTGAAAAAAGCCTTTGCAGCACCACTTGTTTTCCCCGTTCCTTTGACATAAAAAGCGGGCTGCCCCTTGTAAGAAGTTCTGGTTGTTGCCAAAGTTGCATTGCCTGCGGTGATAAAACCATAATGGATTCTATAGCTCAAAACTTCTCCTGCATTGATATTATCGAACTGGGCAGATGCCGACGTAAAAAATAAAAAACCGATAAGAAAAAATATATTCTTCATTAATTGCTGTATATAGAATTAATCTTAGACAAATAATTTGCCAAATTTAAAAAAATAAAACCCTTCGCTTCCGAAGGGTCTTATTAAATATGTGTTTATTTACATAATATTTGTACCGTCAGGAATGACTGCGTTTTTCTTTACGACCACAATTCCGTCTTTGATAGAGTGCGTGTCGTAATCGCCATCTGGATGATGTTTTCCTCCGATGATTCTCACATTGTTCCCGATATAGCAGTTTTTATCCAAAATGGCTTTGTCGATATAACAGTACTTCCCGATTCCCATACTTGTTTTCCCACTTTCTTCATTATCCGCAACCTCTTTAGCTGTCTGATAGTAATCGGCTCCCATTACATAAGAATTAACGATCGTTGTTCCCCGGTCAACTCTGGTTCTGTTTCCAATGATGCAATTTTCAATCTTATCTGCTAAAATGATACATCCGTCACCAAAAATGGTTTTGCTGACATAAGAACCATTAATCTTTGTCGGCGGAAGCATTCTCGCTCTTGTGTAAATTGGATTGGAACTGAATAAATTGAATTGAGGTAAATCCTGTGCCAAGTCAAGATTAGCTTCATAAAATGATTCAATGGTTCCTATATCCGTCCAGTAGCCATCGTATTGATAGCTCAAAACATTCAATGTACCAATGGAAGCAGGAATGAAGTCTTTACCAAAATCATCTCCTTCATAATCTGCAAATAGTTGTCTGAGAACATTTTTCGTGAAAACATAGATCCCCATCGAAGCGAGATATTCCTTTCCTTTTGCTTTGCTTTCATCGCTTGTTTCAGATTTCCAGTCTTTCAAGGCATCCAGACTTGGTTTTTCTGTGAAAGCCGTAATATTCCCTTCCTCATCTGCTTTCATAATTCCGAAGCCTGTAGCATCTTTAGCATTAACAGGAATAGTAGCAATGGTAATATCACCGCCCTGCTCTTTGTGAAAATTAATCATCTTTTGGAAATCCATCTGATAAAGCTGGTCTCCGGAGAGAATCAAAATATATTCATATTCGTATTTTTCAAGATGTTTCATTGTTTGGCGAACTGCATCCGCCGTTCCTTGGTACCAATTCTCGTTTTCGACATTCTGTTCTGCAGCCAGGATATCCACAAAACCTTTGCTGAAAATGTCAAAGTGATAAGAGTTCTTGATGTGGGAATTCAATGATGCCGAATTAAACTGGGTCAAAACCAAGATCCTGTTAAGACCGGAGTTGAGGCAATTCGAAATCGGAATGTCGACCAAACGGTATTTTCCCGCAATAGGAACCGCCGGCTTGGACCTTGTGTAAGTCAATGGAAACAATCTCGTTCCTCTTCCGCCTCCCAAAACTATGGAGATTACGCTTTCTTTCATAGATGTGCTGGTTATATATTATTTTCTGTTATTTATTATAAAGCTAAGAAATCTTCCCAAATATTAAGCCAATGTTAACGAAAATATTTGCTTATTAAATTATGAATCAATAATTATACATTTCCAAATAGTTCTTAGCCGATTTTTCCCAAGAGAAGTCAAACGACATATTGCTGTAAATCAAACCTTTCATAAGGTCTTTCTGGCTGTAGATATGCAAAGCTCTTTTAATTGCGTGAACGGCGTCATCTGCACCAGCAGTGGTAAAGTTAAGTCCACTTCCACCTGTTGAAATATCTTGAACCGTATCCCGTAAGCCTCCCGTATATCTTACAATGGGAACCGTTCCATATCGCATAGAATACATCTGGTTCAGTCCGCAAGGCTCGACCCGGCTTGGCATGAGCAAGAAATCTGCCGAGGCATAAATCTGATGCGACAAATATTCTTTATAGCCTAAATCCAGCGCAAAATTAATATTGAATCTATATTGTAATTCCTTCAATCTGTTTTCAATATGTTGGTTTCCAGAACCGAGCACAATCAGATTCAAAGAACCATTGGTTTCCTGGATGCTTTTCTCAACAATGTCCGGCAAAAGATCAGCCCCTTTTTCTCCGGCAAAACGTCCTATAAATCCAAACAGCGGAAGGTTGGGATTGAGTCCGTATTCTGCACAGATCACTTTTTTATTCTCCCATTTTCCTTCTTCCGAGTAATCTTTATTATAATTAAATTTCAACATATCGTCCGTTTGCGGGTCCCAAACTTCGGTATCAATACCATTGATAATCCCGAAAGCTTTTTGCCGCTCCTGATTCATCAATGGCTCCAATCCCTGAAAACTGTAGAATAATTCTTCCAGATAACCGCCAGAAACCGCATTGAATGCATTGCAGGTTTTGATCATTGTAGCCATTGGATTGATTCTGCCATTCCAATCAAGAAGTCCCCATTTCCAGCCTTCAAAATGTGGAAGAAAACTGGACATCTGCCAATCCATACTTCCCTGATATTCACCGTTATGAATGGTTCCAATGGTTTTTACGCCTTTCAGAAATCCGAATTCATAACAGTATTCTATCATAAAAGGAACCAGCCCGGTATGATAATCATGGCAATGTAAAATATCCGGACGAATCTGCATTGCACTCAGCCAATGCAAAACACCGTGCTGGAATGCGATAAACTGCTCACTCTCATCCCAATAGCCATAAACATTTTCCCTATCCAATAATCCCGGGATCTTAACGAGATACAATTCGAATCCCAAAACGTTGCTTTTCTCTTTATAAACCTGAACCTGATACATATGAAACGACTGATGAATAAAGCCATCGAACACAACTTCAAAGTCGTGGTTGTAGAAAAACGGTTTGTTGTACCAAGGCATTACCACCTTCGCATCCAGACCCATTTTGTTTTGATATTTTGGTAAAGCTCCTACCACATCGGCCAAACCTCCAACTTTTGCGACAGGATAACACTCCATAGAGAGGTGAAATATTTTCATATATATTTCTTAATTTTTATTTTTTATGTTTCAAGAAACCTGCAATATTTGACTTCTTGATTAATTTACTTTGTTTCAAAACCAATCCCGACAAAGGCGGTAATCTAAGAATAATTGAGTTCTTCCTGTTATTCCAGCCCTCATCCAGCCTCTGAGAAATAACAGCTTCTACTCCGCTTCCGCTATATTTCTCATCATCGGAATTCAGAATGATTTTCCAGTCTGTATTTTCATCAATACCTATTCTGTAATCAAAACTTCTTGGTGTAAGATTCAGGACAGTCATCAAAACTTCTTTATCATGTTTGCTTTTTCTAAGGTAAACAAAAATCGAGTTGTCTCGGTCATCACCGTCAATCCATTCATAGCCATACGGCGAGAATTGAAGCTCATATAAAGACGGATGTGTTTTATACAACAGATTCAGATCTTTGACAAAATCCTGAAGGTTTTTGTGAACAGGATATTGAAGCAGATGCCAGTCCAGCGAGCTTTTGAAATTCCATTCCGTGGTCTGGGCAAATTCATCGCCCATAAACAATAATTTCGCTCCCGGATTCGTAAACATATAGACATACATCGCTCGGAGATTGGCAAACTTTTGCCATTCGTCGCCCGGCATTTTGTAGATCAAACTACTTTTTCCATGCACCACCTCATCATGAGACAACGGCATCATGTAATTTTCATTATACATATACGTGCTCGTAAAAGTGATTTTGTTGTGATAATATTTTCTATTGATGGGGTCTTCTTTGAAATAATCTAAAGTATCATGCATCCATCCCATCATCCATTTCATTCCGAAACCGATTCCGTCATCGTGTACAGGTTTGGTTAATTTTGGAAAGTCGGAACTTTCTTCTGCAATCGTCTGAACATCGGGAAATTCTTTGTAAACTGCAACATTAAAATCCTGCAAAAATTGCTTGGCCTCCAAGTTGACATTGCCACCATAGATGTTTGGTTCCCACTCGCCTTCATTTCTGGAATAATCGAGATGAAGCATAGATGTTACAGCGTCCACACGCAAACCATCAGCGTGATAACGATCTAACCAAAATATTGCATTTGAAATCAAAAATGACTTGACTTCAGGTCTTCCGTAATTAAAAATATAGGATTTCCAATCCGGATGAAAACCTTTTCTCGGATCTTCGTGTTCGTATAAAAAAGAGCCGTCAAAACGATGAAGTCCATTAGCATCACCTGGAAAATGGGAAGGCACCCAATCCAGAAAAACACCGATATTATTTTTATGAAGTTCGGAAATCAAGTACATCAATTCCTGCGGGCCACCGAACCGTGAAGTCGCTGCATAGAAACCTGTAATCTGATAACCCCAGCTTGGATCATATGGATATTCCATCACCGGCATAAATTCTACATGTGTAAAATTCATTGCCTTGAGATAAGGAACTAATTTATCGGCAATCTCACCATAGCTCAGGAATCTATCCGGATTTCCAGGATCGCGCATCCAGGAACCGAGATGCATCTCGTAAACAGAAATGGGTGATTCCAGGCTGTTGTATCGCCAGCGTTTTTCCATCCAGTCTTTGTCCTCCCACTCATACCAGGTCGTACAAACCGCAGAACCTGCCTGCAAAGCATTTTCGAAACAAAGCCCGTACGGATCGGCTTTTTCCAACAAAATCCCTTCAGTTGTTCTAATTCCGTATTTGTAAACTTCACCAAAATCCAAGTGTGGAATAAAACCTTCCCAAATACCGGATTGATCCCAGCGGCCTGCCAAATAGTGCGAAAAAGAATTCCATTGATTGAAATTCCCCATGACTGAAACTTCTGTAGCATTTGGCGCCCAAACAGCAAAATAAACGCCCGAAACGCCATCAACTTCCACCTTGTGTGAGCCAAATTTTTCGTAAAGCCTGGTATGTTTTCCCGAACGGAAAAGATATATATCGAAATCGGAAAATAAAGAATATGGCTGAACCGACATAAAAGATAATTATAAATGATGGATTATAAATTATAAATGATAAATAATGTCTTCGTTATCATTTATAATACCTTTACCAAGATAGAGAAATTAATCGATACATCAGATAAAGATTTTGTTAATTAGTATTAAAATTTTAACCATCCCGTCCTGGCGGGCACCCAAAAGAAGGGAATTTTTCAAGCCATTTTCTAAAGGATGAAATTTCTGTTGGTTTTTAGTTATTGATGGATTTTGCGAAGAGGTAGATGCCGGCAGTTTTTTCTGTTTTTGAGAGTTGTTTTTTATTAGAGAATTAAATTCAAATCCGATAAGGGCGGTGGGCTCCTGAAACCTGGCTATCATTTTCCCAGAACTTCCTTCCTGCTGAATGACCGTCTTCCTAAGCCTAGCCATATGTCTGGCAGCAAAATACTGCTGTGGAACAAACCCAAGGCTGTCCTGAAGAAAAACTGTTTTTCCTGTCGGCTGACCTATCCAAAGACGGCGGCAGCATCCTTAGTTTTTTTGGTCTGCTTCACAGTGCCGGGCTTTGCGCGGACATAGCAACGCTCGCCATCGTTGATGAATACTATATTGCCAATGGCACCACTCAGGTTGCCATTATTTTTTAACCTTGCCATTATTTTTGTGTTTTTAGTAAGAGGGTTGTTCGGTCACTGTATATGCAAAATACGTCGTAAAGCCGTTAAAACTGCCTTACAAATCTGATAGTTTATCGACTCGTATCGGACCTATAACGCTATTGTATCGGATTTACCTCGCATGAATCTTAATATGAGTCTTGAGTTTTTGTAGCATAAAGTTTAATCTTTCATAGAAGGTCAAGCGGACTTTTTACCCTTGTCCTGCTTACATCTGTAATATGGGTATAGATTTCTGTGGTCTTGATATTATTGTGCCCCAATAGTTCTTTTATTATCCTGATATCTGTTCCGTTTTCCAGAAGATGTGTGGCATAGGAATGGCGGAGTGTATGAACGGATGCCGGCGAAATGACACTGCCTTTTATCAATGCATTTTTCAGAATCTGCTGTACACTGCGTTCGGAATACTTCTCGCCCTCCTGTCCTTCGAATAGATAAGTTTTGGGCTTATAAGTTTTATAGTAAGTCCGGAGAAGTTCCAGCAACAGCGGAGAAAGCATCACTACTCTATCTTTTTTGCCTTTTGCCTGGCGAACGAGAAGCAAGTTCTCACGGGTTTTGATGTCGGCAATTTTAAGTTCCAACACTTCGCTCAATCTCAGCCCGCAAGAATAGATGGTGGTAAGAATAGCTTTATGCTTCAGGTTTTCTGTGGCAACCAGTATTTTTTTTACTTCTTCCTTGGTAAGGAACTTAGGGAGCTTGTTTTCTTTTCTCTTCGGATAGAGATGTTTTAAGTTGATATTGCGCTGGAAAATCTCTTTATAAAACTTGGTAATAGTAGCAATCATTGCTTTTTGATAAGACTGCCCAACATTCTTTTTCTCTACCAACCAAATGATAAAATCTTCCAGTTGTTTCTGGGTAATATCCTCTGTTTTTAATTTTGAAGAAACTTTGAGAAAATAAGTAAGGTGCGATGCGTAGGTTTTGATGCTTCTGTCTGCATATCGTTGCATCCGAAGAATAGTGACAAACTGTTTTGTAAGGTTTTGATTAATCATCATTATTGCGTTTATCCAAAGGTAAAAAAATTTAATTATATCATTTACAATTATTTATAAAATTTTTCTAATAGGATAAGCGCAACTGGATATATCTCGTATTGGCGCATTGCGTATATTTGGGTGTTATGTGGCATTTTAGAACGACCCTGCAAATATGAATATACAATTACCAACAAAAAAAGGACAACCTAATTCAAATCCAACAATAGACTTCAATCAACTTGTTGTTGTTGGAGCAAACGGCTCTGGGAAAACTAGATTTGGTTCAAATATTGAACATCGCTACAATCAAAAAACTCATAGGATTTCTGCTCAAAAATCGTTATCAATGCCTGACTTCGTGACAACTAAGTCAAAAGAGGTCGCTGAAGGTGAATTTCTCTACGGTGGTTGGAGCAAAGATAGCTCAGATTGGTATAAATCACACGGTTGGTTACAGCAACGTTGGGGCAATAATCAGAATACTTTTTTACTTAATGATTATGAAAAGTTGATGGTGCTTTTGCATACCGAAGAGTTTGAACAAGCGCTTTCTTATAAAGAAAATGGCGGAATTAAACCTGATACTAAATTGGATAAAATCCAAAGAATTTGGGAAATCGTGCTACCGCACAGAAAATTAAGAAAAAAAGCGGGAGTAATTGAAACATATCCAACTGGGCAAGAAGCAAGTTCTTATAATGCTTCGCAGATGAGCGATGGAGAACGTGTTATCTTTTATTTAATCGGTGAAGTGGTATGTGCCCCTCTAAACTCAATAATTATAATTGACGAACCAGAAATGCATATTCATAGGTCATTAGTAAAAACTTTATTTGACCTGATAGAAATAGAACGACCTGATTGTTCTTTTGTATATCTAACTCACGACATAGACTTTGCATTTACAAGACAAAATGCTGTAAAGATTTGGGCGAAATCTTATGACAATAACGTATGGGATTATGAAGTACTAGACGAGGAAATGCCGATACCCGAACAACTATATCTTGAAGTTCTTGGAAGTAGGAAACCTATAATCTTTTTAGAAGGCGAAAGCAGTAGTATTGATTATGAACTTTACGAACAAGTTTTTTCAGAATTTACAGTAAAGCCATTAGGTAGTTGCGAAAAGGTTATTCAGACTGTAAAATCATTTAACGAACAAAATACTTTTCACCATTTAAACTCATATGGCATAATTGATAGAGACAGAAGACCTCACAATGATTTAATAAAATTAAATTCTAAAAACATATGGGTTTTGGATGTTGCAGAAGCTGAAAATCTTTTACTTGAAGAAAATATTGTAAAGGCAATCGCAATTCATATGGGTAGAAATGCTGATGAAGTTTTTCAGCAAGTAAAAGGTAACTTAATCAACTTTTTCAGTTCTCAAATTGAGGCTCAAATTCTTCTTCATTTTAAAGAAATAGTAAGAAGAATATACTTGGGGCTAACAAATTTTGCTGAAAAAGAAATTGGTCTGGTCATTTCTGAAATCGATACGACTTTCGCATCCATAGACAAGCAAAAAATCTATGATGATACAAAATCTGAATTTGAAGCTGTTATTGCAACAAAAGACTACAATGCTATTTTAAGACTATTCAATTTAAAAAATGCATTAATCCCCCAATCAAAAGTTTGTGATTTGACAGGTATTAAAAATAAGGAAGAGTATTTGAAACTTGTAATTAGTTTGCTAAAAAGAAATGATGCGATAAGTATAACTATAAAAGAAAGTATCAAAAATAAAATAATAAAAAACGCCACATAACAAGGGTTTTGCAATAGTGGGGTAAAACTGCAAAGCTGAACGGCAGTTCTTCGGTTCAACTTTTGTGCAAAATTGAGGATTTGCGCTTCGATTGCCCCACCATCGCAAAGCCCCAAACCGTTGGGTGCAATTTTAGCGAACACATAACAAACTATATGGAACTAATAAAGGACATAACTTTACAGCCTTGTTTTCCTTTTGAAGAAAATAGACTAATGATTAATTCGGGTTCTGAATTAGTTGAGGTTTTGAATGGACAAAAGTGTAATCCCAATACATTTGTTGCAAAAAACGATTGGCGGAACTTAACACAAGAAGAAATTAAAATACTGTTCAACACCGACACAACACTATACCAACAGATTGGCATAATACAGTTGCCAAAATCAATTTGTGATGATATAGATGAAACGGAATTGAGAAATGTGCAATCCGTTTCGCAGGGAAATGAGATTAAGAAAAGCACTCAAATATTAAAAGTATTATCAAAAATCGAACAGTATAGTAAATCTTTTCAAATCATTGATGAAGAACAAATTGGAATCGGATTAATTTATAGACCTGCAACTAAGGAATCATCTACTTTTGATAGATATGTTCAAAATTATATTGGACTGCATATAGATAGTTGGGAACATGATAACTTATATAATAGGAAATATAGTCGCAATAGAATTTGCTTTAATCTTGGACAAGAAGATAGGTATATTACTTTTTGCAATGTTGAACTTTCTACAATAGCAACAATGGTAAGTTCTAAAAACACCACAATTCCACGTGAGTTGATAAAAATATTTTTAGAAGAAAACAAAAATTATCCTATTCTCAAACTGAAAATTAGGCCGTTTGAAGGGTATATCTTTCCAACAGAAAACTTAATACACGATGGTAGAAATTCCACAAATTCAATAATAGACATTACATTCACACTTCGTTCTTACTATTCAACTTCATTCATAAACAATTAAAAAGCAAAGTAAAATGCAAGACGACAAGCAAAACACCAAAACGACAGTAGAAGATTTGAGAAATCATCTACAAACTACGACTGACGCAAAAATAGGCAGTGTTGTAGAAAATCTACAAAAGGGAATTGACAACGAATCTCTTGAAATGTTTAATGATGGTTTCAAAGACCACGATGGACCTTTTAAAGACCACTTTAAAGATGGTCCTGACCCATTTCGTGACCGATTTTTTGACAGAGCAGTAGAGTAAAAATGGACAAACATTGCTTAGAATTATTTGTTATTCAGGCAACACCATTTTGCAATATTAATTGCAAATACTGCTATTTACCTGATAGAAATAATAAGAAGAAAATTTCAATGGAAACTATTGAAAGGTCTGTTTCTAATTTGTTAGAAGCAGACCTTATCAAAAGAGATTTCACAGTGTTGTGGCATGCGGGAGAACCGCTTGTTATGTCCATTGATTTCTATGAAGAAGCATTTAGAACAATCAGGGATTTAGTTCCACCCGAAATAAAGGTAACGCATTCATTTCAAACTAACGGTTTACTTGTTAATTCTAAGTGGTGCGACTTTTTTATTAGAAATAGAATTGAACTTGGTATAAGCATTGACGGATATGAAGCAATTCATGACTTGAATAGAAGAACTTGGAATAACAAGGGAACATTTAAATTAGTGCTAAAAGCAATTGAATTACTCAAATCAAGTAATATAAAACTAAATGTTATTACCGTTGTAACAAGAGAAACGCTAAAGGTTGCAAAAGAAATATATCAATTCTTTTACAATCTTGGCGTAAACTCACTATCGTTTAATATAGAAGAAATAGAAGGTTGCAATACTGTTACAACTTTTATTGACATAAAGAACATTAAAGAATTGGTAAAGGAGTTCTTTTTTCAAATTTATCAATTACATATTCAACACAACGAACCTTTCAAAATAAGGGAAATTAATTGGGCAAAAAGTAGAATACTCAATTCTGACCTTAATCCTAAAGAAATATTACTTACTCAACTAACATGCACTTACAGTACTATTACTATTGACTGCCAAGGGAATTTTACAACCTTTTCCCCCGAACTTATTGCCAACCCAAACACTTATTATGGAACTACAATTTTAGGTAATGTTTGGACTACATCATTTAAAGACGCTCTTAATTCTGACAAATATAAAACCATACACAATGACCTTATGCTTGGACTTGAGAGATGCAAAAATACATGCAACTATTATGGCTTGTGCAGTGGTGGAACACCGTCAAATAAAATTAGCGAACACGGAACACTAAATTCCACAGAAACACTACAATGTAAATTATCTTTCCAAGCACCTATTGACATGATATTAGAAGCCGTTGAAAAAGAAAAAACTGCACCCAACAGCGGTTTGGCGTAATGGCGGGTGCAGTGCTTCGTATGACAGTTTTGTGGTAGGTTCAAGTGCAGTTCTTCGATTGAACATTTGTGCTAATAATCCGCCACTACGCCAAGGCGCAAAACGTTGTATGTCATTATAAAAACAAAAATTATGGAAAACTAACAAACATTATAAATTTTATTGAAAAAACGAACAGGAATAAAAGATAAAAACCCACTACACGAAACTATATATGTCATCTCTGGGCTTACAGATTTAGTAGGAACATTAATTTGGGGTTATGTTGATTTATTGTCTTAATAAAAAAATTCAGGTATGATAAATAAAAATGTAATATCCTTTTTAGCTGTATTGTTACTATTAGGTTGTGCAAACAGTAGTAAACATAGTCAAAATGAAACTCAAGCCGCAAATTTATATTTCAATGGCAATATTATTACAATGGACACCGAAGAGCCAATGTATGCCGAAGCAATAGTTGAACAAGACGGAAAAATTGCGTTTGTGGGAACATTAAAAAAAGCAGAAAAACAATTTTCTAATTTGAACAAGATCGACTTGAAAGGGAAAACGCTGTTGCCTGGATTTATTGACCCTCACAGTCATTTTGGTATGGTTTCTAATACAATGGGACAGGTGGATTTAAACCCTAAACCAGTAGGTACAGTCGAGAATATTGATGATATTTTAGCCGAACTGAAAAAATATAAAGAAGAAAAAAATATCCCTGACGGAGAATGGATTTTTGGGTGGGGTTATGATGACGGAGAATTAGCAGAAAAACGTCATCCAACTAAAAAGGACATTGACAAAGTATTGCCAAACAATCCAGTTTATTTACAGCACACAAGCGGCCATATGGGTGTTGCAAATTCACTAGCATTAAAAGAATTAAAAGTAAATGCCGAAACGAAAAATCCCGAAGGTGGAAACATACAGCGTTTCCCAAACACACAAGACCCGACTGGATTGGTTCAAGAAACAGCTATGTATCCATTTGTACAGTTAATGTTAGAAAAATCAGCATCCAAGCAAGCAGAATTTTTTGAAACTACACAAGAGTATTATGCTTCAAATGGAATAACTACTGCGCAAGATGGAATGACAGACAGAAATACTATTCACTTTTTTCAATCTCAGGCTGATGTTGGTAAACTAAAAATAGATTTGATTTCTTTGGCTGGTTATTCGGAATTAGAAAGCAATATAAAAGATGCTTCGCTTTCATTTAAGAAGTACAAAAACGGATTTAAAGTACAAGGCACAAAAATAGTAGCTGATGGTTCGCCACAAGGTAAAACAGCTTACTTCACAAAACCATTTTTAACAGAAGTTCCCGGATGTTTTCACGATTGCAGAGGCTTGCCAAGTTTAACTCAAGAAGCTCTCAATAAATTATTTGTAACGGCTTATGAAAACGACAATCAATTGTTTATTCATTGTAATGGAGATGCGACAGTTGATATGATTATTTCAGCTCACGAAAACGCTTGTAAAAAATTAAATCAACCATTGAATAAAGACAGAAGAACGATTATTATTCACGCGCAGTTTGCAAGGCCAGACCAACTTGTTACATTCAAAAAATACAATATGGAGCCTTCATTTTTTACAAATCACGCTTATTTTTGGGGAGATGTTCACGTAAGAAATTTAGGTAAAGAAAGAGCATACTTTTTAAGTCCATTGGCAAGTTCAATAAAATTAGGACTCAAACCAACTAACCATTCAGATGCTACTGTTACACCAATCGACCCAATATTTACCATTTGGACAGCGGTAACCAGAGTTTCTCGTTCGGGCGCAACAATTGGAGCAGCCGAAAGAGTTTCGCCATATCAAGCTATCAAGGCGATAACAATTAACGCAGCTTATGAATTTTATGAGGAAAATTTAAAAGGTACATTAACCAAAGGTAAATTAGCAGATTTTGTGATTTTAGACAAAAACCCATTAAATGTAAAACCAATGGAAATTAAGGATATTAAAATATTGGAAACGATAAAAGAAGGTGAATCCATTTTTGCCCGTGAAAATGACAATTAAATTGTTAATAAATATTGGAAACTGAGAACACTTAAAGGAAAAGATATTAAAATGGTTAAAAACCAAGTTAGTAATGAAAACTTGTCCAGATGTAGATATCAAAGAAAGTGAATTTATGGAGGTTTTTAAATTGACGGACAACTATATGATTAGTGGAGATATTTTAAATCTAAACGTGGGGAGAAGAGCACTATTAGCAGTATTTAAAGCTGTGTACTTCTAAAAATAACGGCATACAACAACAGTTTGACAAAATGCGGGTTCAGTGCTAAATTGAATATTTGGTTTTCAAATGAACATTAGTACTAAAAAATCCATACTTTATACTCTGAGGAAAATTGAATGAGTTTAAATAATCGTCAAAATTCAGCAAGTTTCGGATTGTTTTACAGCGATATTGTTCTGACATTTGACAAATAAAACAGAACTATGGATCAACAAAAACAAATCAATTACCAAAGAATTGCTGAAGCAATAGATTATATTAAAACCAATTTCAAAACACAACCAAGTCTGGACGAAGTTGCGGAGCAGGTACATCTAAGCTCGTATCATTTTCAGCGATTGTTTAGCGATTGGGCAGGAACAACACCGAAAAAATTTCTTCAGTACATCAGTATCGAACACGCCAAAAGATTACTGACCGACCAGCAGGCAACGCTTTTTGATGCTGCTTTTGAAACAGGACTTTCCGGTACAGGACGGTTGCATGATTTGTTTATTAACATTGAAGGAATGACACCTGCCGAATACAGAAACGGTGGTAAAAGTCTTTCTATTAATTATAGCTTTGCTGAAAGTCCGTTTGGAAACCTGCTGGTTGCTTCCACGAAAAAAGGTATTTGTTATATGGCTTTTGACGATGGTGAAGCCAATACGCTACATAATTTAAAGCAAAAATTTCCGAACGCTACCCTTCACAAAAAATCAGACCTGATACAGCAAAATGCGTTGTTCATTTTTCAGAATGACTGGAGCAAACTACCCGAAATAAAATTACACTTGAAAGGCACAGATTTTCAGCTAAAGGTTTGGGAAACACTCTTAAAAATCCCAATAGGCAGGCTTTCTACTTATCATAACATTGCTGAGCAAATCGGCAGTCCAAATGCTTCCAGGGCCGTTGGTACAGCTATCGGAAGTAATCCTGTTGCATTTCTCATCCCTTGTCACCGAGTTATTCAATCTTCGGGAAAAATTGGTGGATATATGTGGGGCAATACAAGAAAGACCGCTATCATTGGCTGGGAAGGCGCAAAAACAGGTATCTTAGAAATGTAGCAAGTTTCGGGTTTTCTGACATGGCTTACATCATAATCTTTGCAAAAGAAATTAAACAAAAAAAACAATGCAAAGATTTAAAGACAAATTCGCACTTATAACTGGCGGAACTAACGGAATAGGATTTGCCACAGCCCAGCAATTTATCAAAGAAAATGGAAAAGCCATCATCACAGGACGCAATGCTGACACAGTGAATCAAGCAGTAGAACGATTAGGACAGAACGCCTTCGGAATCGTATCTAATGCAGGCAATATGACAGATGTTCTCACCTTGCGGAAACAAGTAAAGCAATATACGGAAAACATTGATTTTCTTTTCGTCAATGCAGGATACGGAAAATTTGCATCGGTAGCAGATGCAGACGAAGCCCATTTCGATGAGTTATATAACATGTTGGTAAAGGGAACTTTTTTTACCGTTCAACAAATTTTGCCTTTAATGAAAACCGGAAGTGCAATTATCCTAAACACATCTTTTGTTACCGAAGTCGGGATAGCTAATTTTTCCGTGTATTCTTCTGCAAAATCAGCCGTACAATCTTTTATCAAAACGTTCGCAGCTGAGCTTACGGAAAAAGGTATTCGTGTGAACGGCATCAGTCCCGGACATATCAAAACAAACATCTATAATAATACAGGATTGAACACTGATCAAATTAATGGTGCTATACAAAGTATTCTGCCGGCAATACCATTCAAAAGACTGGGTGAGCCTGCCGAAATTGCTAATGCCGTTTTATTTCTTGCCTCTCAAGAAGCTTCATACATTCACGGAACGGAATTAACGGTGGATGCAGGAATTTCTGTGATAAGATGATGTGAATTAGTCAATACTTAATCTGACAGTTATCAACAAATTGAATAACTTTAAATCAGATTAAGTATTGACAATATATCATCAAAACCAATTCAGAATCAATTGAATAGCTATTTCATTTAATTAACAAAATATTAAAAAGTCGACAACACTAAAATTTAAAAAGACTCCTGATAAAATTTTTGTTAAGATACTTATCCAGCGGATAGATTTTCAGGAAATGATTACCTATGAAAAGTAATATCAAAACTACTGTCGGTTTATAGAAAAGATTAAGAATATTAAATTTGAAATCCGGCAGAAAAATCGCAACATTAATAGAAATACAACCTAAAATCATGGCATAAATCATTTCAATTCCCAAAGGAAAAACTTTGAATTTGATGTAGTTGAAAACGATTTTGATGATATTGAACAATGATAACGAAATGGCATAAGCAATTGCAATTCCCAAGATTCCCAAATTGGTATGTCTCAAAAAAATCATATTGGTTGTGATTGTCAAAACTGCCAGAATCAGCATGACGACAATATTGAATTTATAGTATCTTGACAGGGAAATAATGTGACCGTTAAAGCCTGTTGCCAAATCAAAAAGCATTGCAAATCCTAGAACCCAAACCACAGGTTCCGAAGAACGCAGGTCTTCTCCATTCTTCATAAAATCTGCCAGATAAGGGAATCCGACAACGATACAGCAAAACAACACCAAGCCAAGAAAGAATAAACTGAGCGAGGTCTTCTTGTGGAATCTATCTAAGTCGTTGTAATTTCCGGAAGCCAGATCTTTATTAATGATGGGTGCAGAAATATTGAATAATCCCATCTGAGGAACCGTAATCAGGGAAATGATGGCGTAGATGTTACTATAGATACCATTCTCGTGGAAATTGATAAACTCACCAATCATCAGGTTATCAATGTTAATAGCAATATAATTTCCGATATTTCCTAAAAACCCGAACAAACTATAAGTGAAAATCTCCCGGTAAAAATTGTCTTTCTTGAAATAATCCAATCCGAAATCCGGTTTGATTTTCTCCAGTCTGTTGGTATAATAGCCGTAACCTACAAGCGAAATTACAAACATCAGAAAGAAAAATCCGTAAGCCATTTTATCCGCAACGCCCAAAAAGAAAAACAGGCAAAATGCACCAATGTTGGCAATCTTCGGAATAAAATTTTCGAAGATATTCGGGACGACGATTCTTTTATAATTAGTCAAAAACTTATTGAAAACCGAAGATAAAGCCAAAACCAAAACCATTGGCAGAATCAGAAGTTTCATTTCCCACAATTTGGATTTTTGTAATTCCGGGAACAGAAAATTAACCAAAAAATAACCTCCTGAAAAAATCAAAAAATTGATTACAACAGCCAATAATGACAACGACAACATATTGTGATGCTTACCATCAGCATTGACTCTGCTGAAAAATTTGACGTTGGAAAAACTCAGTCCAAAAACCACAATAGGAACCAAAATCTCGGCCGTCGGCAAGATGTAACGGAGCTTTCCGTAAAACTCCATGTCGTAAGGAAAAATGAAAATAGACGAAAATGTTCCCAACAAAAAGCCGAGATAACCAATTAGCGAATATTTTACACCTTGTCTTGCTACGACGCTCATAGTTTCTGTTTAAAGTTCTTTGTCAGGCTATAGTTCCCGCCTCAGGTAAAAAGATAATATTATTAATGTAATCTTTGTAATTCTTCACGTTATCCGGATTCTGCTGATTCAGGAACTCTTCTGTTAAACTTGTTGGTTTCAAAGTCTTTCTGTCCAGATAATTGACTGAATATCCCCAATCTGCAATCTCGGAAATCAAAGTCCATAGATTTTCATGGTGATGGCGTTGTTCCATCTCGACCATTAGAATTGGCTGGTATTTTTTGATTGTTTTCTTAGCACCTCTCAAAGTCTGCATCTCGTTTCCTTCCACATCGATCTTGATAAAATCGAGTCTTTTAAGATTTAATTTGTCTGTCTGAGTATTTTGATGTTGTTCAGTATAAGCTTCATCAAAAACCAATTCATCCAAAGGTTTCACTTCTACTTTCTGAAGAATTGTTTTCTCTTCATTCCTTTCTCTGATAGAAGTTTGCAAGGTTCCTCTGGTATGGATTTTTTCGCCATTAATGACAGGAATTTTAAATTCAGCAATAGTAGAAACATCAGACAAAGCAACAGAAAACAAATTGACTTTTGGAAAAAGTCGTTTCAGTCTTTTGAACAATTGCTGATTAGGTTCAAAAGCAAAAATATTCTCCGGTTTGAGATGGTCTTCTAAATTGAAAAGATAAGCACCGACATTGGCTCCTACATCTATAAAAACCGAATCAGCCTTCAAAACCTCTTTGATCCAAAGAAACTCCGGCTCCACTTTTCTTTCCAAAAGATTATGAGCAGTCAGACCTTTCAGCTTTTTGAAAAATCTGCTTTTGTAAAAAGACGGCGAAATGTACTGGAGATTCTCAGTCAGCTTGCTGTAAACACTCATCGATTTTTATCATAAATAAAAGAACGGCAAAGAAAAGGGATTTATTTCACAAATCATAAAATTTTGTTAAAATAAATATTCTTTCTGAAAGATCTAACCGCAAAGTTCGCAAGGATTTTCTAATCAAAATTGAAAACATTTTTAGTTACATAAGGGCGCTGTGCTCAGTTATTATTTTGTGAAACAAGAATGCCTATCAATATACTTTTTGCTGATTTCCACG
>WPCJ01167787.1_pt1 | contig 26710 bp, 19 predicted proteins | sample 5399831 | NCBI WGS metagenome assembly WPCJ01 (sample SAMN12869470, study PRJNA574797) | sludge metagenome | isolation source: wastewater treatment of pH10 | place: China:Beijing | collected 2019-05-20 | reverse complement strand
GAAGCGACGAAGCAATCCAGAAGCCAGAGGAAGGAGGACTGGATTGCTTCGTCGCAAGGGCTCCTCGCAATGACGACTAAGTGGCGGCCTTCAACGCCGCAAAGCCCTGCTCCAGGTCAGCCTTGAGATCGTCGAGGCTTTCGAGGCCGATATGCAGGCGTAGCGTCGGGCCCCCCGGCGCCCATCTGGTCGCGGTGCGATAATCGCTGCAGTCGAACGGGATGATCAGGCTCTCGAAGCCGCCCCATGAATAGCCCATGCCGAACAGCTTGACGGTGTCGAGCAGCGCGTCGACGGCCTTCTGCGACACCGGCTTGAGCACGATGCTGAACAGGCCCGATGCGCCGGTGAAGTCGCGCTTCCAGATGGCATGGCCGGGATCGTCGGGCAGAGCAGGATGCAGCACCTTCAGCACTTCCGGCCGGGCCTTCAGCCACTGCGCCATCTCAAGCCCGGCACGTTGGTGATGCGCTAGGCGCACCGACATGGTGCGGAGGCCGCGCAGCGCGAGGAAGACATCGTCCGGCCCGGCGCAGGTGCCGAGCAGCCGGATGCCTTCGCTGATCTTCGGCCATGCGGCTTCATTCGCCGAGATGGTGCCGAACATGATGTCGGAATGGCCGCCGATATATTTGGTCGCGGCCTGGATGCTGATATCGACGCCATGCTCGAGCGAGCGGTGATAGAGCGGCGTCGCCCAGGTGTTGTCGTCGATGACCAGCGCGCCATGCTTGTGGGCGATGCCGGCGATAACGGGCACATCCGGCATTTCGAAGGATTGCGAGCCTGGCGCCTCGACCATCACGGCGCGGGTGTTCGGCCTGATCAGTGCCTCGATGCCGGCGCCGATCAGCGGATCGAAATAGGTGGTCTCGATGCCGTAACGCGCCAGCATGCCGTTGCAGAAATTGCGGGTCGGCCGATAGGCGCTGTCGGAGACCAGGAGATGATCGCCGGCCTGCAGCACGGACAGCAGCGTGGTCGAGATTGCGGCAAGGCCCGATGGCACGAGACCGACGCCGGCGCAGCGCGGGCCTTCCAGCGCCATCAGCGCCTGCTGCAGCGCCTTGGTGGTCGGCGTGCCGTGGCGGCCATATTGATATTCGCCGCGATGGGCATGCAGGTCGTCGGCAGTCGGATAGAGCACGGTGGAACCGCGCACGGTCGGCGGATTGACGAAGCCCCATTGGCCCGCGGTGTCGCGGCCGGCGGTGACGATCACCGTATCGGTATCGAGCGAGGAGGTGCCGTGATTGTCGGATGATGCCATCGGGATGCGCCTGCCGGGTCTGGTGTTTTGCCGCAGCCGGCGGCCATAACCTTGCGCCTCGACTGCCATGGCACTAAGGCGATATGGCCGGTTCTGCGTCAACCCCTTGACCTGACTGCCAGATCGTTCTCGTCTGCAGGCAATGGCCGCAAGGCGCGGCATCGATTCGGAAAACTGGATTTGATCTCGCCGGTCGCCCGTTGGCCTTTTCGGCCGGCGCGTGGACCGCTAAGGAACTGATCGAACGGTTCAGCATTCAGTTCTTCGTACGTCGCTGTGCCGATCGCTGGTCGGATTGCTCCGACGCCTCAGGAAAGGCTCCTCCATGAAATCCGCGATCTTGATGCTCACCCTTGCCATCGCAGCCGGCTGGTCGGTGCAGGGCGCGTCGGCGCAAACCCTGAAGACCGTGAAGGACCGCGGCGTGCTCGCCTGCGGCGTGACGCAGGGACTGCCGGGCTTCTCGGCGCCGGACGATCGCGGCAACTGGGCCGGCCTCGATGTGGATCTCTGCCGCGGCATCGCTGCGGCGATCTTCAACGACGCCACCAAGGTGAAATATGTGCCGCTGTCCGCCAAGGACCGGTTCACTGCGCTGCAGTCCGGCGAGATCGACGTGCTCTCCCGCAACACCACCTGGACGCTGTCGCGCGACACCTCGCTGGGCGTGAACTTTGCCGGCATCAACTATTACGACGGCCAGGGCTTCATGGTCCGCAAGTCGCTGAAGGTGAATTCGGCGCTCGAACTCAACAGCGCCTCGGTGTGCCTGCAGACCGGCACCACCAACGAGCAGAACCTCGCCGACTTCTTCAAGGGCAACAATATGAAATACGAGGTGGTCGCGTTCTCGACCGCCGACGAAGTCGTGAAGGCGTATGAATCCGGGCGCTGCGATGCCTTCACCGCCGACATCTCGCAGCTGTATGCCGAACGCCTGAAGCTGACCGCCCCGGCCGAGCACGAGGTGCTGCCGCAGGTGATCTCCAAGGAGCCGCTCGGACCCTTGGTGCGCCATGGCGATGACCAGTGGCTCGACGTGGTGCGCTGGACGCTGTTCGCGCAGGTCAATGCCGAGGAGCTCGGCATCACCCAGAAGAATGTCGACGAGCAGGCCAAGTCCGACAAGCCCGAGCTGAAGCGCATCTTCGGCACCGACGGCAGCCTCGGCGAACAGCTCGGCCTGACCAAGGACTGGTTTCATCGCGTCATCAAGGCCACCGGTAATTACGGCGAGAGCTTCGACCGCAATGTCGGCACGGGCTCCAAGCTCGGCATCGCGCGCGGGCTGAACCAGCTCTGGAACAAGGGCGGCATCATGTATGCGCCGCCGATCCGTTAAGCGACGTCGCGGATAACGATGACAGGCGAAGCCAGACGACCGCCGCTGCAATTCGGCGCCCGATTGCGCCGTGCACTGGGCGGGCAGGCCGGCTGGCGCGGCTTTGCGCTGCAGTTGGTGGTCCTGGTTGCGCTGATCTGGACGGCGCACGAGATCATCGACAATGCGCGTACCAATCTCGCGACCCAGAAGATCGCGTCCGGATTCGGCTTTCTCTGGGACACTGCGGGATTCGCTGTCAGCCAGACGCTGATCCCGTATTCGGAATCCGATACGTATTTCCGGGTGCTGCTCGTCGGCGTGACCAATACGCTTGCGGTCTCGCTGGTCGGTATCTTCTTTGCGACGATCATCGGCTTCATGGTCGGGCTCGGGCGGTTGTCGCCGAACTGGCTGCTGGCGCGGATCGCGGAAGCCTATGTGGAGCTCATCCGCAATCTGCCGCTGCTGTTCCAGCTGCTGTTCTGGTATCTCGCCGTGCTGGCGGTCCTGCCCAATCCGCGCCAGAGCATCACGCTGTTCGACAGCGTGTTTATCAGCAACCGCGGTTTCCGCATGCCGAAGCCGATCGGCACCGACGCGTTGATCCCATTCGCAATCGCGATCGCCGTCGCCGTGATCTTCGCCATCGCGCTCCGCGTCTTTGCAAGGCGGCGACTGTTCGCGACGGGCCGCCAGACGAGGATCTGGCCGATGGCGACCGCGGCGGTCATCGGATTGCCGCTGCTGGCCGTCTTGATTTTCGGCGCGCCGCTGACCTTCGAATATCCGGTCCTGGTTGGCTTCAACTTCTCCGGCGGTTCACGCATCGTGCCGGAATTCGCTGCGCTCGCGATCGCGCTGTCGACCTATTCTGCGGCCTTCATCGCGGAGATCGTGCGCGCCGGCGTGCAGTCGGTCCATAAGGGACAGACCGAAGCGGGGGCCTCGCTCGGCCTGCCGCGCGGCGAGGTCCTGCGGCTGATCGTGGTGCCGCAGGCGATGCGCGTGATCCTGCCGCCGCTCACCAACCAGTATCTCAATCTCACCAAGAACTCGTCACTCGCGGTCGCCATCGGCTATCCCGATCTCGTCTCGGTCTTTGCCGGCACCACGCTGAGCCAGACCGGCCAGGCGATCGAGATCATCGCCATCACCATGGCGATCTACCTGACGCTTTCGCTGCTCACCAGCGCGCTCATGAGCGTCTATGGCTGGCGGATATCGCGGAGCATGGGCTCATGAGCGGGACGGCCTATCTCGCGAAGACGATGGTCGCACCGCGCTCCGCGCCGGTGCGCACGACCGGCGCTATCGGCTTCATCCGCACGCGGCTGCTCAATTCGCCGACCAATATCCTGCTCACCATTGCCTGCATTCTGCTGCTCTGGTTCACGATCATCCCGACCGTCCGCTTCCTGCTGGTCGATGCCGTGTGGCAGGGCAGCGATCGCAATGCCTGTTTGCCGGAGACGGTGGGGCGGCCTGTCGGTGCATGCTGGCCGTTCATCCAGGCCAAGCTGTCGCAATTCATCTATGGCTTCTATCCAGAATCCGAGCGGTGGCGGGTCAATCTGACATTCCTGATCGGCACGCTGGTGCTATTGCCGCTGCTCATCCCGCGGCTGCCGGCAAAAGCGATCAACGCGGCGCTGTTCTTTCTCGTGTTCCCCGTCGTCGCATTCTTCCTGCTGTACGGCGGATATGGCGGTCTCGCAGTCGTGCCGACCCGGTTGTGGGGCGGCATGCTGGTAACGCTGGTCGTTGCCATCACGGGCATCGTCGCGTCCATGCCCATCGGCATCGCGCTGGCGCTGGGGCGGCGGTCGAGCATTCCGCTGATGCGTTTTGGCTCCATCGCCTTCATCGAATTCTGGCGCGGCGTGCCGCTGATCACCGTGCTGTTCTTTGCGACCTATATGCTGCCGCTGTTTCTGCCCGGCAATTTCAGCGTCGATGGCCTCGTGCGGGTGCTGATCGGCGTCGCACTGTTTGCTGGCGCCTATAATGCGGAGGTGATCCGCGGCGGCCTGCAGGCGATCCCGCGCGGGCAGGCGGAGGCGGCGAGTGCGCTCGGCTTGTCATGGTGGAAGACGACGCGTCTCGTGGTGCTGCCGCAGGCGCTGCGCCATGTCATTCCCGGCCTCGTCAACAGCTTCATCGCGCTGCTGAAGGACACCTCGCTGGTGTCCATCGTTGCGCTGTTCGATCTGCTCGGGCAATTGCGTGCGGCCTTCGCCGATCCCGCCTGGTCGTCGCCATCGACGCTGTTCACCGGCTTTGCTTTCACGGGCATCATCTATTTCGTGCTGTGCTTCGGCATGTCGCGCTATTCGCTGTTCGTCGAGCGCCGGCTCAACGCACATCGACGGAGTTGAGATCAATGGGCGCAAGCGCAAATCCCATCGTCGGCATCAACGGCCTCAACAAGTGGTTCGGTGACTTTCATGTCCTGCGCGACATCGATCTCAACGTCGGCGCCGGCGAGCGCATCGTGATCTGCGGACCGTCGGGCTCGGGCAAATCGACGCTGATCCGCTGCATCAATGCGCTGGAGGAGTTTCAGGAAGGCCGCATCACCGTTGACGGCATCGAACTCGGCCCCAATTTGCGCCGCGTCGATGACATCCGCCGCGAGGTCGGCATGGTGTTCCAGAGTTTCAACCTGTTCCCGCATCTCACGGTGCTGGAGAACTGCACGCTGGCGCCGATCTTCGTGCGGCATATGCCGAAGAAGGATGCCGAAGCCGCTGCGATGAAATATCTCGAACGCGTGCGCATTCCCGACAAGGCGCATGCCTATCCCGCCCAGCTCTCCGGCGGCCAGCAGCAGCGTGTCGCGATCGCCCGGGCGCTGACGATGAATCCGAAGGTGATGCTGTTCGACGAGCCGACCTCGGCGCTCGATCCCGAAATGGTGAAGGAAGTGCTCGACACGATGGTCGATCTCGCCGACGAGGGCATGACCATGCTGGTGGTGACCCACGAGATGGGCTTTGCGCGTCAGGTGGCCGATCGCATCGTGTTCATGGATTCCGGACAGATCCTCGAAGTGAACAAGCCGGATGCGTTCTTCGATCACCCGCAGCACGAGCGGACGAAGCTGTTCTTGGGGCAGATACTGCGGTGAGGCCACCGCACCCTCATGGTGAGGAGCGTGCCACTTGGCACGCGTCTCGAACCATGAGCTGACCGGGCTCTTGAGTGCGTGGCCATCCTTCGAGACGCGCGCTCTGCGCGCTCCTCAGGATGAGGGCGGAGTGTGGTGGCTCACACCTTCTCGAACGGCACCTGGATGTCGCTCTTACGCTCCAGCCATTCCGGCACCGGCAGGTTCTTGCTGCGCATGAAGGCTGGGTTGAACAGTTTCGACTGATAGCGCCCGCCGGAATCGCACAGGATCGTGACGATCGTCTTGCCGGGACCAAGCTGCTTGGCGAGACGGATCGCCCCGGCGATATTGACGCCGCTGGAGCCGCCGAGGCAAAGGCCTTCATGTTCAGCCAGATCGTAGATGACCGCCACAGCCTCTTCGTCGGAGATCAGGAATGCGTCATCAACGGCGGCTTTGGCCTGCTGAGCGATCGGCGTGATGCGGCCAAGGCCGATGCCTTCGGTGATCGATCCGCCATCGGATGCCTTGGCTTCGCCCGTCTTGAAATAGCTGTACATGGCCGCGCCATGCGGATCGGCGCAGCCGATTACGACGCCCTTGTTCTTTTCCTTCAGATAGGTGCTGGTGCCGGCGAGCGTGCCGCCGCTGCCGACCGCGCAGATAAAGCCGTCGATCTTGCCATCGGTCTGCTGCCAGATCTCGGGTCCCGTGGACTCGTAATGCGCTTTGGCGTTGTCTAGATTGTTCCACTGATCGCCGAACAGCACACCGTTCGGTTCGGTCTTGCGGAGCTGATCGGCCAGACGTTTGCCGACATGCTGGAACTGGTTCGGATTGGAATAGGGAACGACCGGCACTTCGATCAGCTCGGCACCGGCGAGCTTCAGCATGTCCTTCTTTTCCTGGCTCTGCGAGTCCGGGATGACGATGATGGTCCGATAGCCGCGTGCGCTGGCCACCACAGCAAGGCCGATGCCGGTGTTGCCAGCTGTGGACTCCACCACCAGACCGCCCGGCTTCAGGTCGCCGCGCTTTTCGGCTTCCAGAATCATCCATTTGCCGGCGCGGTCTTTCACCGACTGGCCGGGATTCATGAATTCGGCCTTGCCGAGAATGGTGCAGCCGGTGAGTTCGGAGGCGCGTTTCAGCTTGATCAGGGGCGTGTTGCCGATGGCTTCGACGACGTCTTTGTTGAAAATCATGAGCCTGCAATTCTCGGAACGGTTGACGATGCTGCGTTCAACCTAGTGAACGCTGCGAGGTCATACAAGGGAAGCGCGGGCAGGACGGGGGGGCCTCGGAGCAGGCGCCTTATTTCGCTTTTGCGAAGACCACTTGTCGCACGTCGATATTCCCTGACAAGAAACCAGCCTCGCAATAGGCCAGGTAGTATTCCCACAGACGGCGGAAGCGGTCGTCGTAACCGAGCGGCGTCAGATTCGGCCATGCGGCGCGGAAATTATCTCTCCAGGATGCCAGGGTCCTGGCATAATCGAGCCCGAAAACGCGCTCCCGGATGACAGGCACACTGAAGCGCTCGCCGAGCGACTTCAGAATCTCCGGCGATGGCAGCATGCCGCCCGGAAATACGTAGCGCTGGATGAAATCGACCTCGTTGCGATAGGTCTGGAAGAACTTGTCCTGGATGGTGATGGCCTGAATGCCGGCAAGGCCGCCCGGCAGCAGGCGATCACGGATCTGCGAGAAATAGCGCGGCCAGAATTCTTCGCCGACCGCCTCGATCATCTCGATTGACGCGATGCGGTCATAGTGGCCGCGCTCGTCGCGATAGTCCTGGAAGCGGATCTCGACCTTGTCGGCAAGGCCGGCATCCTGCATGCGCTTGCGCGCGAAATCGCGCTGCTCGGTGCTGATGGTGAGACCGACCACATTCACATCGTAATTCCTGGCCGCATATTCGGCGAAGCCGCCCCAGCCGCAGCCGATTTCCAGCACTTTCTGGCCGGGCCTGAGATCGATGGCTTCGGCAAGCCGGCGATATTTGTTGTGCTGGGCGGCGGTGAGATCCTGCGTGCCATCCTCGAAGATCGCCGACGAATAGGTCATGCTCGGATCGAGCCAGGCCGAATAGAACGCGTTGCCGATATCGTAATGCGCGTAAATGTTCTTGCGCGCCTGCCGTTTGGTGTTGCGGTTGAACCAGTGCCGGACGACCTGAACCAGCCGCATCACCGGGTTGTTGCCAAGCATCGACTGGATCAGGTCGTGATTGACGCAGAACAGATAGAGGAATTGCGTGAGGTCGGGCGTGTCCCAGTCACCATGCAGATAGGCCTCGGCGATGCCGATATCGCCGCCATTGATCAGACGTGACGCAAAGGCGTAGCTGTGCACCGTCATTTCCGCAGCGGGTCCGGGCTCGCGGCCGCCGAGCCGGTAGCGCCGGCCATTCGGCAACGTGACATCAAGCGTGCCGCGGGTCAGGTGCGCGCCAAAGCCGAGCGCCATACGGACGATCCTGGGCAGGTCCGCCAGGATTCGGGCCGCATTTTCCGGTGTGACGCTCTCCGGAACGGTCAAAGTGAGCTCAGACATGCGTATCCGCCGTCGAAGTTTGCGTTGTGCGTTGCGAAAACGCTCAGCGTGCCGATGACTTTGCGGAAATATAAGCGCGGCTTTGTTCGCTCGCCAAGCCGGTATTTCCGGCATGGCCCGATGGCTTCGGGACGAGACGCGCGCCTTTGAGCCACAGCCGCAGCGCCTCCCAGTGGATCGCGGCCATGATCTTGAAGGTCACGAGCGGCAGCCCGAAGAACGAGCGCAGCAGCGCGCGCGACGTCAGGGGGCTGCGATGTCCGTGGAAGGTTGCGGCCAGCAGCGGGCCGTCGGCATCGGTTTCCAGGATACGCAGCTTCACCTCATCGGCCGGGGGCGAAACGCGAAAATGATAGCGCATGGCCGTCGCGATGAAGGGCGAGACATAGAACAGCTTGTCCTGCATCTGCCGGATGCCGGAAACAGTCTGTTCCCCCGCCGCGACCGGCAGCACATAGGGATGGATGTCACCGAAGGTGTTTCGCACCTCATAGATGATCAGCGCGAGCGCGCCATCGGCACGATAGCAAAAATAGACCGACAGCGGATTGAAGGTGTAACCGAGCAGGCGCGGATAACAGAGCAATTCGACCCGGCCGCCGGTCAGATCGATGCCATGCGCCGCCGCGCATCGCTGCGCATAGGCGCGCAGAGAGAGGCCGTCGCGTTCGCCGTGGTCCTTCTCATGGAAGCTATAGAGCGCGGCACGATTGATTCCGAACAGCCGTGAGGTCCGGTCGGCCTCATCCAGCTGGTCGAGGTCGATCAGCAGACTCATGACGCGATAGGTGAAGCGATGGCCCATCGGTTTCAGGCGCGCATGCATGACATCGCCGAAATACAGCGCCGCCGGTGCGTTCGACGTGGGAGCGTCCACCACGATCCTTACTCCGCTGCTTCCGCGAGTTCGGCTGGCGCTGTCCGCCATGGCACCGTGGCGCCAAGTGCTTCGGCGATGGCCAGGCCCGAGCGCAGGCCGTCCTCATGAAATCCGTATCCGGTCCAGGCGCCGCAGAACCAGGTGTGGCGCTTGCCCTGGATGTCGCCGAGCCGTTTCTGCGCGGCAAACGCCCTGGCGTCGTATTGCGGATGCTCGCACATATAACGTCCGAATGTCAGCGCCGGATCCGGCGCGAAAGGCGGATTGAGGCTGACGAAAAGCGGTTTGTCGTCCGGCAGTCCCTGAAGCTGGTTCATCCAGTAGGTGACCGCGACGTCGTTGACGTGAGCGCCTTCGCGCTTCCAGCGCAGGAAGTTCCACGATGCCCATGCCTGGCGACGCTTCGGCATCAGCCTGGTGTCGCGATGCAGATAGACGATGTTCGGCGCATAGCCGATATCGCCGAGCACCGCTGTTTCGTCCTCACTCGGATCGGACAGCAGTGACAGCGCCTGATCGCTATGGGTGGCGACGACGACGTGGTCGTAGAGAACGTGATGACCGTGGCTGTCGTGGACCGTGACGCCATGAGCGCTACGCTCGATGGAAGTGACCGCGCAGCCGAGCCGGAGGTGGTCGCCGAATGTGGCGGTCAGTTTCTCCACATAGCGCTGGCTGCCGCCTTTCACCGTGCGCCAGATCGGACGGTCATATTGCAGCAGGCGATGATTGCTGAAGAACGCGACGAAATTCTCGGCGGGGAAATCGAGCATGCGGTCCGCCGGCGCCGACCAGATGGCGGCGCCCATCGGAGCGAGATAGTCGGTGAGCAGACGCGGCGCAAATTTTCGCCAGCGGAAGTAGTCGCCGAGTGGCATTCCGGCGAGCAGGCCTGCGGCATGATCCTTTACGCTCTGCTCATTGAAGGTGAGGATGTCGCGCAACATCCGCAGATAGGACGGCGACAGGATATTACGCTTCTGCGCGAACAGGCCGCGCGCCGTATCCGCCCAGTTGTTGCCGCCGCCTTTCCATTCGAACCGGCCGGCATCGGCGCTGACGGCAAAACTCATGCAGCTCTCGACGGTCTCGACGCCGAGATGGGCGAACAGGGCGGTGAGATCGGGATAATTGAGTTCGTTATAGACGATGAAGCCGATATCGACCGCGATCGCCACGCCGTCATAATCGATCGTCACGGTGTGGCTGTGGCCGCCGGGGCGCAACTCGCGGTCGTAGACCGTGACGGGATAGCGCTGCGACAATGCCCAGGCCGCGGCATTGCCGGCTATTCCCGTTCCGATCACTGCGATGCGCATTCCGAGGTCCCCTCAGCCGGTGAAATGATAGGCGAGCTACGGTCGAAATCGGCGGAGGGTTTCACCGGCGGAACGCCGGACGGAGCGGGGATTGGCGTCAGCAATATCGGGACACATGAAATCTTCGTAAGCCGGGCGGGCGCGCGTGGTCGGTCGCAGGCAGGATAGCGCGGTGAAATAAGGGAAACTGTGCAAATGGGATCGTTCCGGGCGGTCCAACGCTCGAGGCGGCTTGCACGTTCCGACACCGAAGAACACTGTCCGCGGCATTCGCGGGCGGCTAGAATGGCTGCTCGTTTCATTGCCTTTGCATCACCCGGTGAACGTGTCGCAATCTGCCACCATCAATGCCCGGACTCCCTGCATTTCGCGGGAATGCCGGCCCACGACGTTCGGGTGGCGGCAGTGACCGGTACGCCATCGCGAATCATCGGTCGCGCACTCACGGCGTTTGCGATTGCCGCAACGTCTTCCGGCTGCATGCTGACCTCCGATCTGCCCAATCCGGCGCTGGATATCCCGCCCGCCTACCGAGAGGCCGGGACGACGAAGCCGGGCGCCGCAACGCCGTCGCTGGACTGGTGGCGCGGCTTTCGCTCGAACGAACTGACCCAGCTCATGGAGGAGGCGCAGACCGTCAATCTGGATATCGCCGCTGCGGTGGCGCGGATCCGGCAGGCCGATGCGCAGGCGCGAATCACCGGCGCTGCCTTGCTGCCGACCCTGAGTGCTGGCGGACAGGAGAACTATTCCCGGACCTCGGGATCGAGCGCCAGCGGCCTCTCGATCGGCGGCCGCGAGGTGACGAATTTCTCCGCCTCGCTGTCGGCAAGCTATCAGCTGGATTTCTGGGGCAAGAACCGCGATGCGGCGCTGGCCGCCGAGGAAACGGCGAATGCCAGCCGGTTCGATCGTGAGACCGTCGCGCTGACGACGCTGGCCGCCGTCGCCAATGCCTATTTCCAGGTCCTGACCTCGCAGGACCGCATCCGCACCGCCGAGCGCAATATCGCCAGCGCGCAGCGAATCCTCGACGCCATCAAGCAACGCTTCAGGGCCGGGACGGGGACCGATCTGGATGTCGCCCAGCAGGAGAGTGTGCTTGCCAACCAGCGCGCGGCGGTGCCGCCGCTGCGGACGACGCTGGCGCAGAACGTCAACGCACTGGCCACGCTGGTCTCGCGCCCGCCGGAAAGCGTCCGCGTCGCTGGTGGGTCGCTCAACGCCATCGCGGCACCGCGGGTGACGCCCGGCATTCCATCGGAGCTGCTGACCCAGCGGCCGGATATCCGCCGCCAGGAATCGCGGCTCGCCTCTGCGACCGCCAATGTAGGCAGCGCCCGCGCGCAATTCTTCCCGACCATCACGCTGACCGGATCGGGCGGCTATCAGAGTTCGGCGCTGGTGGCGCTGTTCAACCCCAACGCAGCCTTTTTCAGCCTGGTCGGCGGCCTGACCCAGCCGATCTTCGACGGCGGTGTCATCAAGGGCAATTTCGAGCTGACCCAGGCGCAGCAGGACGAACTGCTGCAGACCTATCGCAAGACCGTCGTCTCCGCCTTTGCCGATGTCGACAACGCCCTGGTGGCAATCCGGCAGACCACGGACCGGCTGCGGCTGCAGCGCGAGGTGGTCCGTGCCTCGCGGCGGGCATTCGAACTGTCGGAACAGCAATTGCGGGCTGGAACCGCTGACATCGTAACTGTGCTAAACACCCAGCTCACGCTGTTCCAGGCCGAGGACACCCTGTCCCAGGCCCAATTGGCGCGGCTGCAGGCCATTGTCAGCCTGTATCAGGCATTGGGCGGCGGCTGGGAGCCGAAAATGGAAAGACCGGTCAATGCTCTTTAAGCCGGACATGAAAGCCGCCAGCGATGGCGTGACCAAGGTGGCCGGCAAAGCGCGCCGCCGCGTGGTCTCCATCGCCGTGTTGCTGCTGATCCTTGGCGGCCTCGGCTATATCGGCTGGCGCGCGATGCAGCCGCAGCAGGGCGGTGATTTCCGCCGCGGCGGTTTCCGGCCGGACATGATGACCGTGCCGGTGCTGGCGGCGACGCCGAAGATCGAGGATGTGCCCGTCTATCTCGACGGCGTCGGTGCGGTCCGTGCACTCAACAATGTGACCGTGCGCGCGCAGGTCGATGGCAAGCTGATCAAGGTCAATTTCAAGGAAGGCCAGGACGTCAAGGCTGGCGACGTGCTCGCCGAGATCGACCCCGTGCTCTACAAGGCGCTATACGATCAGGCCGTCGCCAAGAAGGCGCAGGACGAGGCGACGCTCGCGAATACCAAGCTCGACCTGATCCGCTACGAGCAACTGGCCCAGTCGAATGCCGGCTCCAAGCAGCAGGCCGATACCCAGCGCGCGCTCGTCGCCCAGCAGGAAGCGCTGGTAAAAGCCGATCAGGCCGCCATCGACAACGCCGCGGCCACGCTGAGCTACACCAATATCGTCGCGCCGCTGTCCGGCCGCGCCGGCCTGCGTCAGGTCGATCAGGGCAATATCATCCATGCCTCGGACACGACCGGCCTCGTGGTGATCACGCAGCTGCAGCCGATTGCCGTGCTGTTCAGCCTGCCGCAGCAGCAGATCACCCGCGCCAATGCCGCCGCGGCCAAGGGCACCCTGTCCGTGGATGTGTTCGGCAATGACGGCGTCACGGTGATCGACACCGGCACACTGACCGGCATCGACAATCAGGTCGATCCGACCACCGGCACTGTGAAACTGAAGGCCGAATTCCCGAACCCGAACTACCAGCTCTGGCCTGGCCAGTTCGTCAATGTCCGCCTCAAGATCGATACATTGAAGGCCGCCATGGTGGTGCCGACCTCTGCCGTGCAGCGCGGGCCGGCCGGGACATTCAGTTATGTGGTCGGCGAGGGAGACATCGTCAAAGCCGTGCCGGTGACGGTGACCCAGCAGAATGAACTGTCAGCCGTGATCGCCAAGGGTCTGTCCGCGAGCGACCGCGTCGTCACCACCGGCTTTGCCAATCTGTCCGACGGCGCCAAGGTCAGCGTCGGCACCAATACGAACGAGCCCACACTCGATCTCGCACCACGCAAGCGCGGCGGCAGCAAGGGCGGTGATGCGGGCGAGCGCCGCGGCAAGCGCGGGGAGGGCCAGCAACGTGGCAGCGACGGCAATCCGTCGACGCCGATGGGGCAGACGCCCCCCGCCGCAGGTCAGGGCAACGCGCCGCAAGGAGCGAAGCAGCCATGACCTCTCACACGAACGGCCGTCGTGCTTGATGGCGCGACAGTGAAGAGCGCACCGATATGAGCGTCTCCGAACCCTTCATCCGCCGACCCATCGCAACCTCCTTGATCGGGGTGGCGTTGTTGATCGGCGGCCTGCTCGGCTATTTCGCGCTGCCGGTATCGGCGTTGCCGCAGGTCGACTTCCCGACCGTTCAGGTCTCGACGCAATTGCCGGGGGCAAGCCCGGAGGTGACGGCCTCGCTGATAACAGCGCCGCTGGAGCGCCAGCTCGGGCAGATCCCGTCGCTGGTGTCGATGACATCGACCAGCTCTTTCGGCGTCAGCCAGATTTCGCTGCAATTCGACCTCAACCGCGACATCGACGGCGCGACGCAGGACGTGCAGGCGGCCATCAACGCCGCGGCCGGCGTGCTGCCGCGCAACCTGCCTTATCCGCCGGTCTATGCGAAAGTGAACCCGGCCGATGCGCCGGTGATGACGCTTGCGCTGACCTCCGACACCGTCTCGCTGCGCGCCATGAGCGACCTGTCGGACACGCTGCTCGGTCAGCGTCTCAGCCAGATTTCCGGCGTCGGCAAGGTCGGCGTGCTGGGCGGCCTCAAGCCGGCCATCCGTGTACAAGCCGATCTGGCACGGCTTGCCGCCTATGGCATCGCCATGGAAGACCTGCGCACGGCCATCGCCAGCGCCAATGTCTCCGGCCCCAAGGGCTCGCTCGACGGTCCGCAGCAAGCCTATACGATCGCGGCGAATGACCAGATCGTCGCGGCCGAGGCCTACAAGCCGATCATCGTCGCCTATCGCAACGGCGCGCCCGTCACCATCGGCGACATCGCGCAGATCGTCGACGGTCTCGAGAACGACCGCACCGGCGGCTGGTACCAGGGAACGCCGGCTGTGATCATCGAGATCCAGCGGCAACCCGGCGCCAATGTGATCGAGGTGGTCAGGCAGATCCGCGAGGAAATCCCCAAGGTCCAGCGCCTGATGCCGGCGGGCGTCAAGCTGACCATCGTGAGCGACCGCACCGTGACGATCCGTGCCTCGGTGCACGACGTTCAGTTCACGCTTGTGCTTGCCGTCATCCTGGTCACGCTGGTGGTGCTGCTGTTCCTGCGCTCGCTGCGCGCCACCTTGATCGCCGGCGTGGCGCTGCCTCTGTCGTTGATCACATCCTTCGGCGTGATGTATTTCGCCGGCTTCAGCCTCGACAATCTCTCGCTGATGGCGCTGACCATCGGCACCGGATTCGTCGTCGACGATGCCATCGTGATGATCGAGAACATCGTCCGCCATATGGAGGAGGGCGAGAGCCCGATGCAGGCGGCGCTGAAAGGCGCGAGCGAAATCGGCTTCACGGTCATCTCGCTCACGGTCTCGCTGATCGCGGTGTTCATTCCGCTGCTGTTCATGTCGGGCCTCGTCGGCCGCATGTTCCGCGAATTCGCGCTGACACTGACCATCGCCGTGGTGATGTCCGCCGTGGTGTCGCTGACGCTGACGCCGATGATGTGCTCGCGGCTGCTGAAGAACGTGCATGACGAATGGCAGGTGCCGGGCCTCGCCGCCATAAGCCGCGGTATCGATGGAATGGTCGCGTTCTATCACCGCACGCTGCTCTGGGTGATGAAGCATCAGCCGGCGACGCTGGTGGTGACCTTCATCACCATCGCGGCCACGCTCGGGCTCTATGTGATCGCGCCGAAGGGGTTTCTGCCGCTGCAGGACACCGCCTCGATCACCGCCGTGACCGAGGCCGGGCCCGACGTATCCTTTGCCGAGATGCAGAGCCGGCAGACCGCTGTGGCTGCAGTCATCCAGGTCGATCCGGATGTGGCCGGCGTGGTCTCGGTGATCGGCGGCGGCTCGGTCAATCCGACCACCAATGTCGGGCGTCTCGTAATGACGCTGAAACCGCTTGGCGAGCGCAAGGACAATATCGTCAAGGTGATGGAGCGTCTGAAGGAACGCGTCGCCACCATCCCCGGCATGACCGTCTATTTCCAGCCGGTGCAGGATATCCAGATCAGTACGTCCTCCAGCCGGTCGCAATATCAGTACACGCTGACCGGAACGGACGCGACCCAGGTCACCGAGTGGTCGCAGCGCCTCGTCAAGCAGTTGCGCAACGATCCCATGTTCCGCGATGTCTCGTCGGAGGCGGCCGTGGGCGGCCTGCGCGCTTCGCTCGACATCGACCGGCAGCGCGCGGGGCAGCTCGGGGTCAATCTGCAGTCCATCAATGACACGCTGAACGATGCTTTCGCCCAGCGGCAGATCTCGACCATCTACGGGCAGTCGAACCAGTATCGCGTGGTGCTCGAAGCATTGCCGTCGCAGCAGCGTGATCCCGGCGTGCTGTCGAAACTGTATCTGCCGGGCGCCAGCAACGGGACCACCAATGCGCAGGTGCCGCTCTCGGCCGTCGCGACATTGACCCGGACGACGGCGCCGCTCGCGATCTCGCATCAGGCGCAATTCCCGGCGGTGTCGCTCAGCTTCAATCTCGCGCCCGGCGAATCCCTCGGCAATGCCGTCGAGGAAGTGAAGAAGATCGAGACGCAGATCGGCATGCCCACCAGCATTGTCGGCATGTTTTCGGGCGATGCTGCGGAATTCTCGAAATCGCTGGCGGGGCAACCCTGGCTGATCCTCGCCGCCATCGTCACGATCTATATCGTGCTCGGCGTGCTCTATGAGAGCTACATCCACCCGATCACCATCCTCTCGACACTGCCCTCGGCCGGCGTCGGCGCCATTCTCGCGCTGATGCTGTGCGGCCAGGACCTGTCGGTGATCGGCCTGATCGGCATCATTCTGTTGATGGGCATCGTCAAGAAGAACGCCATCATGATGATCGACTTCGCCCTCGATGCCGAACGCGAGCGCGGCATGGCGCCGGAGGCGGCCATCATCGAGGCCTGCCTTCTGCGCTTCCGCCCCATCATGATGACGACATTGGCCGCCTTGTTCGGTGCCTTGCCGCTGGCCGTTGAAAGCGGCACCGGCTCCGAGCTGCGCTTTCCGCTCGGCGTCTCCATCATTGGCGGCCTGCTTCTCAGCCAGTTGCTGACGCTCTACACCACGCCGGTGATCTATCTGGCGCTCGACCGCATCAGCCTGCGGTTCCGGCGCCCAACCCCGCCCGTGGCCGGCGCGTCGGGAACGGCGGGGGCAGGAGGGCCGCCCTAGTGGCGATCTCGATCTCAGCGCCGTTCATCCGCAGGCCGGTTGGCACCACGCTGCTGGCGATCGGCCTGTTTCTGCTCGGCCTGGTCGCCTATGGCGTGCTGCCTGTCGCAGCCACGCCGAATGTCGATTTCCCGATGATCTTCGTGCAGGCGAGCCGGCCCGGCGCCGATCCCGCGATCATGGCATCGACCGTCGCTGCGCCGCTGGAGCGACGGCTCGGCATCATCGCTGGCCTCGATCAGATCACCTCGACCAGTTCGCTGGGCTCGGCGCGCATCCAGCTCCAGTTCGCCATCGGCCGCGATGTCGATCGGGCGGCGCGTGACGTCCAGGCCGCCATCAACGCATCCATGGCCGATCTACCGACCGATCTGCCGGCGATGCCGACCTTCCGCAAGGCCAATCCCTCGGCAGCGCCGGTCTTCATCCTCGCGCTGACATCGAAGACCATGTCGGCGGCGGCCATGTATGATGTCGCCGACACCGTGATCGTGCAGCGCATCGCGCAGGTGCCGGGCGTCGGTGAGGTGACGGCGAGCGGCGCCGATCAGCCGGCGGTGCGTATCCAGCTCAATCCGGTTGCGCTCTCCAATGCCGGCATCGCAACCGACGATGTGCGTACCGCCATCGTCAATGCCAATCCGCTCGGTCCGGTCGGCATCTTCCAGGGATCGCGTCAGAGCGAAACGATCTCCATGAATCCGCAGATGCGGACCGCGGAAGAATTCCGCGAGATCATGATCAAGAGCTCGAACGGCAACTTCCTGCGCTTGTCCGACGTCGCCGATGTACAGGATGCCACGCGCAACAGCCGCTCGGTCGCCTGGTTCAACAAGCAACCGGCGGTGCTGATCCAGATAACCAAGCAGGGCAACGCCAATGTCATCGACACCGTCGATCGCGTGAAGGCGCTGATCCCGGATCTCAAGCAGTGGATTCCCGCCGGTATCGAGGTTTCGGTACTCACCGATCGTACGGGCACCATTCGCGCCAGCGTCGAGGACATGGAATGGACGCTGTTCGCGACCGCGATCCTCGTGATGGCCGTGGTGTTCCTGTTCGTGCGCCGCGGCGTGCCGACGATTGCCGCCGGCATCTCTGTTCCGCTGTCGCTGGCCGGCACGCTGGCAGGCATGTGGCTGGCCGGATTCTCGATCAACAATCTGTCGCTGATGGCGCTGGCGATCTCCGTCGGCTTCGTGGTCGACGACGCCATCGTCATGATCGAGAACATGTATCGCAATCTCGAAGAAGGCATGGCGCCGATGCAGGCGGCGCTGGAAGGCGCCAAGCAGATCGGTTTCACTGTCGTTTCCATCAGCCTGTCGCTGATCGCCGCCTTTATTCCGCTTTTGTTCATGGATGGTCTGGTCGGCCGCCTGCTGCGCGAATTCTCGCTGACGCTGACCTTCTCGATCGTGGTCTCGACGCTGGTGTCGCTCACGGTCACGCCGATGATCTGCGCGCAATATATCCGCGCCACCACGTCATCCACCGAAACGCGCTTCGACCGCATTGTCGAAGGCGTGCTGTCGCGCGTGATCGCATTCTATGAGCGCACACTGCATGTCGTGCTCGAATTCCCGTTCATGACGCTGCTGGTGTTCTTCGCCACCATCGCGCTGACGGTGACGCTCTATATCAAGACCCCGAAGGGATTCTTCCCGGAAGACGACAGCGGATTTGTCATCGGCGCCACGCGCGCGTCGGCGGATGTCTCGTTTCAGGCCATGCTCGGTCTGCAGCAGGAGGTCGCCGATATTGTGCTGTCCGATCCCGACGTTGCCAGCATAGGCTCGTCGCTGGGCGGCACCGGTGGACCGGGCGGTGGCGGTGCCAATCGCGGCACCTTGTTCATCGCGCTGAAACCGCCGGAAGAGCGCGTCAACAAGGCGTCCACCAATGACGTCATCAACCGGCTGCGACCGAAACTGAGCGCGCTGCCCGGCATCCGCCTGTTCATGTTCGCCGCGCAGGATCTGCGCGCCGGCGGGCGTCAGAGCGACTCCAACTATCAATACACGCTGACCTCCAGCAATCTCGATCTCCTGAACAAATGGGCGCCGCTGGTCGGCAAGCGGCTGGAGAGCGTCGAGGGCATCACCGATGTGTCGAGCGATCGCGATCCCGGCGGCCTGCAGCTCACGTTGCAGATCAACCGCAAGCTGGCATCGAGTCTCGGTGTCGATGTCTCCGATATCGACAATGCGCTCAACAATGCCTTCTCGCAGCGGCAGATCTCAACGGTCTACACGCAGCGCAACCAGTACAAGGTGATCCTCGAGATCAACAGCAAGTTCCAGAACGATCCGTCGAATCTCGATCGCATCTATGTGGCCGGCACCAATGGCGCCCAGGTGCCGCTGTCGGCCATCGTGAAGATGACGCGCACGCTGTCACCGCTGGCGGTCTTTCACTCGCAGTCGATGCCTTCGACCACGGTGTCGTTCAATACGTTGCCGGGCGTGCAGCTCGATTCCGTCACCGCCGCCATCCAGCGCGCCGTCGATGAACTGCACATGCCGGAGGGCATCCGCGGCGGCTTCGATGGCAATGCCGGCGACTTCAACAAGACCGCCGGCCGCCAGCCGCTGCTGATCCTCGGCGCCTTGATCGCCATGTATATCGTGCTTGGCGTGCTCTATGAGAGCCTGATGCATCCGCTGACGATCATCTCGACGCTGCCATCGGCGGGGCTCGGCGCGTTGCTGGCGCTGCAATTGACCAACACGCCGCTGACGGTGATCGCCTTTGTCGGCATCATTCTCCTGATCGGCATCGTCAAGAAGAACGGCATCATGCTGGTCGATTTTGCCCTCGAGGCAGAGCGTCACCGCAACCTGTCGCCGGCGGAGGCGATCTTCGACGCCTGCCGGGCGCGCTTCCGCCCGATCCTGATGACCTCGCTGGCGGCGGCCTTTGCTGCCATCCCGCTGGTGGTGGCGACGGGCCCCGGCACCGAGCTGCGCCGGCCGCTGGGGATCACCATCATTGGCGGGTTGTTCGTGTCGCAGATTCTGACGCTTTATACGACGCCGGTGATCTATCTGCTGATCGACCGCCTGCGGAACAGATACCGGCCACAGCCGCATCCGTTGCCAGCCGAATAGCGCCGCGGCGGTTGAAGCCGGCCCGTCCGCGGCGTATAGCGGGCAATGTCCAGCACCCAAGAAATCCCGAGCGGCGATCTCATCGAGATCCCGGAATGCCCGCATTGCCAGAAGCCGGTGCCGCTGTGCATCTGCGACAGCATCGAGCCTATCGACAGCAAGATCGAACTGCTGATCTTGCAGCATCCACAGGAGCAGGACAGGGCGCTCGGCACGGCCCGCGTTGCCGCTCAGCATTTCGAGAACGCGCAGGTGCGTGTCGGCCTGTCCTGGCCGAGCCTGTCCAAGATCCTCGGTCGCACCGTCGATCCCGCGCGCTGGGCGATCCTCTATCTCGGTTCGGCGAAGGTGGCGGATTACGACACCGATCTCGACATCCTGGCCATCGACCGCAAGGGCGAGGCGGAGGTCAATCAGAAGGCGCTGCTGCGTGACATCGAGGGCGTGATCCTGCTCGACGGCACCTGGAGCCAGGCCAAGGCCCTGTGGTGGCGCAATGCCTGGATGCTGAAATGCCAGCGGGTGATTCTCGGACCGGCCGCCCCGTCACTCTACGGCAAGCTGCGCAAGGAACCGCGCAAGGACGGCCTGTCCACCATCGAGGCCGCGGGCATGGTGCTGTCGGCGCTGCAAAAGAAGCCGAAGATTGCCGAGACGCTCAATGCGAGCTTCGAGCGGATGCTGGCGAGGTACCGCGAGGTGCAGGCCGAGATCCCGGAACTGGCGCCGAAGCCGAAAAAGCGTGATTGGCGCCGTCGCGGCAACAAGAAGAAATAACCGGGCAGGGCGAAAGCCCGTCCGGATGTCGCCAATTCTGATCTAAGTGTTTGATTGGATTGATGGAGGCCACGTCGGGAATCGAACCCGAATAAACGGTTTTGCAGACCGGCGCGTAACCATTCCGCCACATGGCCCCATAACGGGTTAGTTACAGACCGTTCGCCGTTTAGGCAATGCCCGGTTCGTATCTTTCACGGGTTCCCACAACCCGTCTTGGCGCGACCTCAGCAGGAGGCGTGCCAGCCGTCCGGGAAGGGAATATGCGGCCACGCGCCGTCATTGTCGTTGGCCGCGGTCGGAATCGGCGCGAGAAACATCATCTGGCTGCGGAAATCGTCCTCGATTTCAGCCTCGATCTCGGTCCGGACCGCTTCCAGAATGTAGTCAAACTCGGCTTCGCTCATCGTCAAACTCCCTGTCTTGCGGGCAATTTGACGAAAAGCCTTTGTGGTCACGTTGAACGGATCGCTCAAATTGTAGCGATCCACCGCCCAAGGCCGCGATGGTTGCCGGAGCGTTACGACGACGGACGCAATTTGCAGATAATCGTCGAGGCGAATCGCGCCGGCAGCGCCGCCGATCAGATCTCGATCGGAACCGCGAGCCGGCCGATCAGCAGCGCCACCTCGTCGAGATGGCCATCATCGTCGAGATCGCGGTCATGCGTCCGCACGGCGTCTGCGAGTCGGGAGACGCATTCGTCGTCGCTGATGAAGGGCAGGGAGTTGATGTCGGTCGGAAGCGCGCGGTCGGTGTGCGTGGCGGGCATGAATCACCTCGTTCGATTCTGGACTGAAGTCGACGTCGGACCTCAAACTTTGCGATGCAATAAGTCGAAAACGCGACGGAGCAGGCCGATGGAGCGGCTCGATCTGTCGCCAATTTCGATGCAAGAACGACGCCAGACGCTGAAAAATCTCACGATTTCATCGGTTTCGCGAAGTTGTCCCCGGCCGTGACGATGAGATGAAACATTCCGCATTTCCCACTTTCCAAGCCGGGATCGCTTTGTTATACGCTGCCGCACGCGACGCGGTTCGCGTTTTCCCTGGTAGCTCAGCGGTAGAGCATTCGACTGTTAATCGAATGGTCGCTGGTTCGAATCCAGCCCGGGGAGCCATTCATCCTTTCCAGAAATCGATGTTTCCAGCATAGTCCGCGAGCTGACGCTTGCGTGCCAACTGTGCTTTCCCGCACCTTGCCCGCGGCATCGCGTTGCCGTAATTCCTCAGCTTCGAGATCTTCCAGACTCACGCCAAGGGATTCCCATGTCCGACTTCTCCGCCGCCCGCCAGAAAATGGTCGATGGTCAGATCCGTCCGAGCGACGTCACCGATCTGCGCATCATCGACGCCATGCTGTCGGTGCCCCGCGAGGAGTATGTGCCGGCCAATCTGCGTCCGATGGCCTATCTCGACCTCGATCTCGACCTCGGCGCTGCCGGCGAGGCCAGGCGCTACCTGCTTAAGCCGGTCGTGCTCGCCAAGATGCTGCAGGCTGCCGAATTGAAGGCCACCGACAAGGTGCTCGTGGTCGGCTGCCCGAGCGGCTATTCCGCCGCGGTGATCGGCCAGATCGCAGGCAAGGTGACCAATTCGGGCACCGAGGGCGACGCCGGGAACGGCCCCTATGACGTCATCGTCATGCTCGGCGCCACCGAAGTCTCTCCGACCGGCCTCTACGGCCAGCTCGCGGTCGGCGGCAAGCTGCTCGGCGTGTTCGCCCAGAGCAAGCCGCAACGCGCCACCATGGTAACGCATTCCCACGATGATTTCGGTAGCCGGCCACTGTTCGACGCCGTCGCGCCTGTCCTGCCGGGCCTTGAGCGCAAGGCCGAATTCGTCTTCTAAACGTCATGCGGGTTTGATCCAGACGTTACAGTAACTGGCTGGGGCGGCATAGGAATGCCGTCGGGAACGTCAAGTGTGGCTAGTATGTCCCAGCCGCCAAGTTTCCACGTCGATCTTGCCGCGAGAGGTTCCGTCTCGCGCATGCGAGGAATATGGTGAGTGGAGACTCGCTAACGGACTTCATCTGTCCGGAGCAGCACCGCTGCGTCCCGGATAGGTGAGTGGCAAGAATGGATTACCTAGAATGGGCCGCGTAAAAGTTTCCACCGGCGCTGCTGTTGCGGCCTTGTTGTTGTCGCTCGCCGGCACGGCTCCGAGCCTCGCCGATACGATCGAAGCGGCACTCGTCCGCGCCTATCAGAACAATCCCCAGCTGAACGCCCAGCGCGCCTCGGTCCGCGCGACCGACGAAAACGTGCCGCAGGCGCTGTCCGGTTATCGTCCGAAGGTCGCGATCACCGCGAGCGGCGGTTATCAGTACACGGACGCTGTCAGCTCGATCGGTGGCCAGGCTGTTGCGCTCCATGGCGTGCAGGTGCCACGCGCGGTCGGCGCGACGGTGACGCAGACCATGTATAACGGCAACCAGACGGCCAACCGCACCCGCGCCGCGGAAGGTCAGGTCTCCGCCGCGCGCGAAGGTCTTCGCGTGCTCGAGCAGACCGTGATGCTGTCGGCCGCAACCATCTATATGGACTATCTGCGCGACTCGGCCGTGGTCGAAGTGCAGAAGAGCAACGTGCGTGTGCTGGAGCAGACGCTGAAGCAGACGCGCGATCGCTTCAATGTCGGCGAAGTGACCCGCACCGACGTCGCCCAGTCCGAAGCCCAGCTCGCCGCCGGCCGCACGCAGCTGCTGACCGCCGAATCGAATCTCACCACCACGCGTTCGAATTTCCGCCGCATCATCGGCAACGAGCCGAGCAACCTGCAGGCCGGTTCGCCCGTCGATCGCTACCTGCCGGGTTCGCTGCCGGCCTCGGTCGATCTCGCGCTCATCGAAAACCCGAACGTCACCGCGGCGATGTACGGCATCGATGTCAGCTTCCTCAATGTGAAGGTCAACGAAGGCGCGCTGTTCCCCACGGTGTCGCTCCAGGCCAGCATCCAGCAGGGCTGGGATCAGTCGATCACCGCGCCGCGCGGCCTGACCGCCGCTGGCATCGCGCAGGTTTCTATCCCGGTCTATCAGGGCGGCGCCGAATATTCGCTGATCCGTCAGTCCAAGGAAACGCTGGCGCAGCAGCGTCTGGCGCTCGAGCAGGTGCGTGACCAGACCCGCGCCAGCGTCGTCCAGGCCTGGGGCCAGTTGCTCGCGGGCAGGGCGCAGGTCGCTTCCGCGCAGGCACAGGTGCAGGCTTCGGAAATCGCGCTGAACGGCGTGCGCGAAGAAGCCAAGGCCGGCCAGCGCACCACGCTCGACGTGTTGAACGCGCAGCAGGCGCTCGTGAATGCGCGCGTTGCGCTTGTTACCGCGCAGCATGACCGCGTGGTCGCGTCCTACGCCGTGCTCAACGCGGTCGGTCGCCTGTCACCGACGGTGATGAAGCTCAACACCAATGTCTACGACCCCAGCGTCCACTATCATCAGGTGCGTGACAGCTGGGCCGGCGTGCGCACGCCGGACGGCCGCTGAGACGCCGGCGGCTCTCACATCTTCGGGTATCTGCTTGATCGCATCTGCATCAAAGGGCCGCCTCGTGCGGCCCTTTCGCTTTTCGCCTTTGCTTGCAATCATTTGATGCAATGACGTAGCGTTCAACGTAGTAGCGGAGCGATTCGGAATGCATCACGCAGGACCTTTCGCGACAGCTAACGGTGAGGCGTCGCTTGAACTGGGGACAAGTCAGGCTTGCGCGATGAATGGTCAGCCCAATTCAACCGGGCGCCGCCAAATTCAGCCTCGTCTGGTGTAGGATAGTGACGAGAGCTTTGACGATGCGGAGTCGGACATGACGCAACCTGCAAAGGTTCAGGAACCCTCCATGGAGGAGATTCTGGCGTCGATCCGCCGTATCATTGCCGATGACGAAGCCAAGCCTGCCGAAGCTGCGCCAGCCCCAGCGCCCGCTGCACCGCCGCCGAAACCAGCCGTCGTCGCCAGCGCTCCGCCGCCAGCTCCCAAACCCGCGCCTGCACCGGCGCCCAAGGCAGTTGAAAAGGCGCCTGAAAAGGCACCGGAGCCTGCAGTCAGCAATAGCCAGGACGACATCGACGCGATGCTCGCAAGCTTCGATGCTGTTGCTCCCGAACCGGAAGCCCCCGCTGCACCGCCGGTGGATGACGTGTTCGAGCTCACTGACGAGATGGTGGTCGCCGAAGAGCCTGAGCCGGCATTCAGACGCGTAGAGCCCGCCGACGATCTCGAGTTCGCCGAGGCTGCGGCAGCCAGCGTGCAGCCGCCGCGCTTCGATCCGCCGTCCTACGAGCCGCTGCCGCGCGAACAGCAGGCGACGGCACCGCAGATGATGTCACAGTCCACGGCCTCTGCCGTGGAGTCTGCCTTCAACTCGCTTGCCAATACTGTGCTCAGCAACAATGCGCGCACGCTGGAGGATCTCGTCAAGGAGATGCTGCGGCCGATGCTGAAATCCTGGCTCGACGACAATCTGCCGGGCCTCGTGGAGCGCATCGTAAAGGCCGAGATCGAGCGTGTTTCGCGCGGCGGCGGAGGCCGCTAAGCGCCGTTAGCCGTTTCACGCGGAAACCGGCCTTCGTTTGGCCCATTCCGGGCTTATATACCTGCCATCTGTTGACTTGCGCGTGCCCTGCGGGTTTCTAGCCCACAGGCACCCGAACGGCCATTTCCGCGGCCCAACGCCCTGATTTGCAAACCTCTGACTTGATTGCATCCGTCATGATCGAAAAGACCTATCAGCCCGCCGACATCGAAGCCCGCATCGCGGCGGCGTGGGAGAGCGAAGGCGCTTTCAAGGCCGGCCGTCCGGACCGCGCCGAGGCGGAGCCCTATACGATCGTGATTCCGCCGCCGAACGTCACCGGCTCGCTGCATATGGGCCACGCGCTCAACAACACGCTGCAGGACGTGCTCTGTCGTTTCGAGCGCATGCGCGGCCGCGACGTGCTGTGGCAGCCCGGCACCGACCATGCCGGCATCGCGACGCAGATGGTGGTCGAGCGCCAGTTGATGGAACGGCAGGAGCCCGGCCGTCGCGACATGGGCCGCGAGAAGTTTCTCGAACGCGTCTGGACGTGGAAGGCCGAAAGCGGCGGCACTATCGTCAACCAGCTGAAGCGCCTCGGCGCATCCTGCGACTGGTCGCGTGAACGTTTCACCATGGATGAAGGTCTCTCCGAGGCCGTCATCAAGGTGTTCGTCCAGCTCTATCGCGAAGGGCTGATCTACAAGGACAAGCGCCTCGTCAACTGGGACCCGAAGCTGCTCACCGCGATCTCCGATCTCGAAGTGCAGCAGGTCGAGGTCAAGGGCCATCTCTGGCATCTGCGTTATCCCATCGAGGGCAAGACCTTCAATCCGGAAGACCCGTCGAGCTTCATCGTCGTCGCCACCACGCGTCCCGAAACGATGCTCGGTGACAGCGGCGTCGCCGTGAATCCGGAAGATGAGCGCTACACCAAGCTGATCGGCAAGAAGGTGGTGCTGCCGCTGGTCGGTCGCCTGATCCCGATTGTCGGCGACGAATATTCGGATCCCGAGAAGGGCTCGGGCGCAGTCAAGATCACGCCGGCGCACGACTTCAACGACTTCGAAGTCGGCAACCGTCACGGCCTCGCGCGCATCAGCATTCTCGACATCGAGGGCAAGCTCGCGCTCGAAGGCAACGAGGACTATCTGCGCGGTCTGCCGGAAGGCTCGGCGCAGCTCGTCGAGGAACTGCACGGCATGGAGCGCTTTGCCGCCCGCAAGGCCATCGTCCAGCGGCTCGAAGATTTCGGCTTCCTCGAAAAGATCGAGCCGAACGTCCACATGGTCCCGCATGGCGACCGTTCGAACGTCGTCATCGAGCCGTTCCTCACCGACCAGTGGTATGTGGACGCCAAGACTATGGCGCAGCCGGCGATCGCCGCCGTGCGCACCGGTGCGACGGAGTTCGTGCCGAAGAACTGGGA
>WPCJ01209317.1_pt1 | contig 26733 bp, 30 predicted proteins | sample 5399831 | NCBI WGS metagenome assembly WPCJ01 (sample SAMN12869470, study PRJNA574797) | sludge metagenome | isolation source: wastewater treatment of pH10 | place: China:Beijing | collected 2019-05-20 | reverse complement strand
GTAAGAGCGGATGCGGCGGCCGGTGCTGGCGAGGAATTTGAAGATTGCGTTCATGATGAGCTCCTTTGGTTGTCTGCGTTGATCGCAGGTCCAGGATGGCTCTCGGCGTTGAGCGCTGTTGCACCCTTCAGGGCCGTAGCGAAGCGAAGGACTTTGTGCGGCGTGAGTTTTGGAGCGGCTTTGGCCGCGGCCGCGAGGAGCCTGCTTGCAGGCGGGAAAAAGTCTCGCCGCACAAAGTTGCAATGGCGCGGCCGGGGGTCAAAGTGACCTGTATTAGATCAATGCTGACAACCAAAGGGGCGGTGATCGCGATCGTTCGCCGGCATTGGCTGCTGTGTCTGCTCGCTGGCAGGCTCGCACCCGGAAAGTCCGTTTCACCATCAAGCTGACGCTCGGGCCGCGCTGATAATGCTGCCGGATTCAGGGAACAAAAAACCCCGCTAAGGCGGGGTTCCTCTTTCATCCAGAATGTCATTGATGCCGTGCATCAATTCTGCCTGAACGCTTTGCGGGGCATCATAAAGGCCGAAGGCTTCGGCCTGTGTTTGCCCCATCAAACGCCGGTAGGCGTCGGCGGTAATGATGACGAGTTTTTCCTTGCCGCGCTTTGTCAGCACGACCGGCTCAATCATGGCTGTTTCCAGAATTTCGCCGGATGCGCGGTTCATATCTGAGAAGGAAAATTCTTTCATGCCGCTATGCCGCTTTTGGGGCGCTCATAATCATATCAACATGGATATTTTCAAACGGGCAGGACAATGCACCGCGTTCATCCTTCTCGATCAAACCGAGTTCGATCAGGGCGGCGGCATCGACGTGAACGCGCTTCACATCGCGATTGAGGCGGCGTGCCAGTTCTCGGACGCCTATCTTTCCAGCGCCCAATAACTCATTGATCAGATTCCAGCGAAGCCCTGTAAGTTGAGAAAAGAACGCTCCAGGCGTTTCAAAATTCAATGTTTCGCCCTGATAGGCGTCGCTCGTCAAACCTTTTTCAGCACGCTTTCCAGCCTCGCGCAGCGCTGTTTTCCAATCTGCGTTTGTGGTGATCGTCAATTCTCTCATGACTGCCTCCTGCGTTCCACTTCGGCAAGGAAGTCCTCAATAAGTTGCCCTATCGTTGTGAAGGTGTAAGGGTGTTCCTGCCCGTCTAAATGCTTATGGTCGCCTTTGCCGCGTTCATTGTCGAAACCGACAACACGGATTCCTTTTTGAATGTAGACCATTCGATATTTGAAGCCGTGTTCTGTCGGCGGAACGGGTGAAGGCACTTTCCAGATAACGAACTGAATTATGCTTCCGTCAGCCTCGACGCTTCTATGTTCGGTTATCTTTGTCGCCTTCATGTTGTCCATTATGCCAACAACCTAGCGCGTTGTCAAGAATGCCAACACTCAATGTTTATTATCTATAAAGCGGCATCATGCGCCTGTTGCGCAACTCTGCTTGCTTTGTCTCGAAGCGATAGCCGTCCCATTCGTTCCAGCATTCCCAACCTTGGGGGGGTGCTCTGCCGTACCATACGCGCACTTTGACGCGCTCATGATCAAGGTGGGCAACAATCTCGACGGTGAATGTTCCGCCCATGCCTGACGGGGTGTCATAAACTTCTATCTGACGGCGCTTTGACATTACTGCGCCCCCCCCTGATGCGAATGGTTACGGTGCTGCGGCGGATCTCCATACGTCCGGAGCTTGTGCGCTCATTGCTCTCGATGACAACGCGGGCGGTGTCATCGTTGCGCTCGGTGATTGAATAATGTCTGTATTTGCTTGCGCCTTTTGACCATCCGCGCCGGATGATTTCGGCCATATGGCGCTTGTCGGTTGCGGTAATGTGATAGCCTTCGATCAGGCTGATGCTGATTTTCGACATGGTGCGCCCTCCCCTATAGCAAGGCCAATTGTTCGGTGTGGCTTGTCATCTGCACGATTGGGCGGCTTGCGATGCGCTGGCGCTGCTGGCGCTCTTTTTCGCGCGCTTCGGCAAATTCGAGGCAAATGATTTCGGTGATGATGCGTGTATCTTTCCAATCGCTGGCATGAATTGAAGTGTCCACGCCTGCCCCTGCTTCCATGACAAGGCCGGTCAGTTTCTCGAAGTCTGTGGCGCGGCCTTTATCCTTGCGCTCGTAGTAAGGGCGGCCGGAATATTGGAAGCTTGCGGACTGCTGTGGCACGATGAAAGTGCCGTAGTCGGCCATCTGCGACGCAATATCAATGACGTGAAATTCAAAGTCTGCGCCTTTGTAGCGCGGTGCGTCTGCGCTTCTGCGAACACGTCCGAAGGGCGGATTTCCGATTGCATAATCGAACATCTGGCCGTTGAGTTCGTCGTTCCACCATTCGCGCCAATCGAACACATCGGCACAAATCCAGCGGGCATCAGGGACGAGCTTTTTGCCGATCTCGACATAGCGGTGGTTTCGCTCAACGCATATGATTTCGGTCGGCTGGTTTCCCCATTTGCTGCGCTCTTTGACGAAATAGGACAGCACGCCAATGCCTGCGCAAAGGTCGATAACGCGACCGGTGCCAACGTCGATTGCAAAATCGGACGCAAGATCAAGGGGGGTGAAGAAAGCGCCAGCGGCTGCATTGTTGCATTCCGCGCCTTCATGCCAGTTGTTAAAAACAAATTCCCTTTCGTCCTCGGTGAGGCGACCTTTTGAAAGGATTGCTTCAGCTTCGGCATGGGCTTTGCGCTGTGCTTTTGTCAGTTTAGCCATTTTGATTTCCTTTTTTCCTGATCCCGGAGGGGCAGGAGCCCCGCTCCTGTTCCCGAGCAGTCGGCGAACCGACCGGAGAGTGGGGGGCAACAGGCAAAACCGGAGGGGGATCACCCGCCCGAAGGGACGGGCATTTGCGCGGATCCTGCGCGGCACGCGCTCAATCCGTGCAAATGTCTGGTGCTGCACAAAGGCTGACCAAGCGGCTTTGCCGCCTGGTCAGTCTGCGGAAGTACGGGGAGACCGGTTTTGGCTGTTGCGGGGGAGAGACCGGTGGCCGATCTCTTCCCCATTCAGCAACAAGGTGAGCCGCGCAGCGGCTTTAATTGAGGGGGTGGCGCATTGGCGCCGCCCTCCCCGCGTCAGTCGATCGTGACCCTATGGGCCGAAACGGACTTGTCGTGCGCCTTGGCGTAGCAGCAGAAGGGTGGGCTTGGTTTCCAAGACCGGCCATTGCGTTGCGCAGACTGGCAAACGGCGAGGCTGGTTCGGTGAGCTGGCCGACAGGGCGGCGAATAGAGAGCGGTGCCATAGGCAGACGCCATAAATATTTGCAATTTCATCCATTTCGAGGCAACAGTTTTAGACAATATATCGATTAAAAATATTGGGGGTTTTTATGGGGCAAGCCAAGCAGAAGAGGCTTTCATTAGAACGGTTTCTGAATAACCTTTCTCGTGAAGAGAAGACAATCTTCAAAACATCGCAAGACCTATTTAACAATGTCATTAAACTCAGAAATGTAACGGGAATGTGCTATCATTCTACGTTTTTTTATATGAGTATCTAAAGGAAGAGCACTGCATTTCGACCACACCGATTATTGGTTACATCAATGATGGTACTGATGACGTAATGATGTCTCATGCGTGGTTGGAATATAGTGGCACGAAGACCGATGTGAGCCTTGGCGTTACAGCCAATCCTATATTGTGGCCTACGGGTGAGGTTATAATCCTAGATCGCGTCATATATTCGGGGCACAATTATTCTTATCACGTCTCAATGACAGACGCTGGATTACAGACTCATTATGACATGCTTAAGGGTCCTGATTCCGCCTTGGTTCAACAAAAAGCAGAAGAACATTTGGAGATGTTGGCTCGCGCAAAAACGCCCCAATCAATTCGTTCTTATCTTGATGGCGCTCCTGCTGGTCTGCATTATGATGAACTGTCGAGTGCTATATCCTGAAAGGCAGAATGCTATTTCAGGAGGAGCCACAATAGGAAAGATCCGTTATCTAAGTTGCTGATCTGAGAAACTGGACGGTCGAAAAGACGAGCGCCAGGGGCGCAAAGATTGGCGAACCGGCAAGAAGGATTAAAAAGGTGAGCCAACGGCCTGCGGCCTTTGTTGGCAGTTTTATGTTGGTTTGCCGCGCCGTTGCCTCGGCAACGGGCGCGGCAAACATTGCGGCAAAAGCGATTGACAGACCTGTGATCGGAATAGCCATGCTTGTTCCGGCTCTTGTTTGCAGGATGAAAAAGATGAATGTCGCGGCGATCAGGAGTCCGGTTAGCGAAGCTCGCCGGGCGTAAATTCGCCGTGACATTTTCGGACGGCTCAGATTGTCCCTGACCGTTATAAGATACTGCCCTGCCCCGTTACCAATCATGGCTTTACTCTGCTGCCTACTGTGCTGCGCGCAGGCGTGGGTTGATGCCCTGTTCTATTTCGCTTTACTGTGCGCCCAATGTGAGTTCGATCACTTAGTCGATTGCCGAGCATTTCGGCATAATCATAGATCTGGCTGATTGATTCGACCTTCAGCTTGGAGTTTAATTGTGTACTACTACTGGTATTGCGCTTTCCCCCCCCGCCGACTTTTTGGCTCTCCATCATCAACAATTTCTGGCGCAACAATTTTTCGTTCTTTCGCCTGTGCCGGAGCCTTTTTTTTGCTTCTGGAGCGTGCCGAGCTACGAAACCGGAATCCTTCGCCACCTGTTTGACGGATGCTTTTACGGCAGGATTGATTTCTTGTTTAACCAGTGCGTAAGGGAATAGCTCTGCAATTTTTGAAAGTAAAAAAACTTCTTTGGGGCTTCATTGAAGAAATGGCAGGCAGCGCGGTTTTGGCATGCCAAAACCATCATTCATCTTCAAAAACCTGAAGGTTTTTGGCCGCTTGCTGCGGGTTTTTCCGGCACAGTTGCTTATTCTTATTAGAAGCATGTTCACAGGCGTAGGCATAATTGCTTAATTGATAGCTTGGTGCATCTGGAAAAGCACCGGACGCAATATCAAGAAATTCCTGAAACTCTTTTGACTGGCACCGGTTGCCGCTTGCGCCGCAATTATAGGCACTGTCTGCGAAGGCAGGCATAGAAAAGAGAGAAACTAATGCAATTAGTGTAATGCTTTTCATAATGCCTGTCCTTTGTGCCGCTTAGGCTTTTTCAATATCAGTTTGGCTAAAGTCGTTGCCTTTGAACAATAGCGGTAAACGCAATTCTGTAGCGCTTGCAAAAGAGAAGCAATCACCAAAATTGAGTTTAGCAGGATGCCCAACAAAGCGGCCAAAGGTTTTGGCTGCATCAAGAGCGCGTTTATGTGTTGAGCCGCCTATTGCAACTTCTTTCGCACCAATTGTGCAAAGAAAATTATCAACTCGGGTTTGAACCTGTTCAATCAGTGCCGGCGGGATTGGCTTTTGATCGCCGTAACGTGCCGTTGCGGCAATGCGAGCCAAACTTATAACCGCTTCAAAAACAGAAACAGACGAATAAGCCTTTGTACTTGAACAACCTTCAATCTTGCCTAGGAAATATCCTGCATCTTCTTCTTCGTTCAGAATTGCAACAATAACAGAAGCATCAAGAAACATTACAAATCCCATCCTTCATCCATGAAAGCTTTATGATCATGTGGGGTCTTATTTTCCCCTATAAGCTCTCTCATAGATGCCTGTATTTCTGCCACGCGCTCGGCCAGCGGCTTTTCATTAGCATGACGGTTGAGTTCATTCTGAATGGCGCGGCGAACTGCTTCCGTCTTGCTCGGCGCATTGGTAACTTTCATAAGTTTGATCGCCATTTCATTAACGGCATTATCTTTGACATATAAACCAGACATTGATTTGCCTCCGGTATATCCAATTTTAAATATACGAATATACTACAAAGTATATACTAAATTTGCAATCATTTTTTGAGGAAACGGGGCCGAAAAACCGCGCCGTAAATCAAGAAATAAATGCCTTTGAAGCATTACCGGGCTTCATGCAGCGTCTGGCATTTCGTCCGATGTGTCAAGGTTCACAGGCTAAGAAACCTGCAAGAGAGGTGGTAGCCATTTCGTGCCTTTTAGAATTTTCTCGGCCAGCTTTGCAGCATCTGCCTTGCTTGATGATTGCATGACTTCGCATTCTGCATCATTACCTTTCAAAAGGCCAACGATGCGTTGTATTTCGTTGCGCGAAACCTATCTGAAATAGCTATCTGCGGTCGGTGTCCACCAGTCGCGCATATCCAGATTAAGGGCTCTGCAAGCTGATTATTCTTATCCAATACCATCGCTGAAAACCGCTTAAGTGACATATTACTAGAAATGAACAGAATATTTACCCAAACGCTGTTCTCATGCTGAGATCCTCCCTAAGGTTATTGCACCATTAGTTTTCAATCCAGCCACCAACATTGATCCAACAGAAAACTCCCCTGCCCTTGCTTTCTCAGTCAATGAGCGGAGATATCCGCCCGCAGAGTTGATGTGCTTTGTGCGTTGAAGAATGCATGCGATAACCACAGCAGCATTTTCTTGCCCCAGCACATCAAGCGCATCCTCGTATGCAGACGGGGAAATGCCGAGGAACCCGCTAACTTGAGCGACCGTTCTCATCAAATCTCGCCAGCTAGCAATATCTTCGGCCGCATAATCCAAAATATCCGGACATGCCTTTAGGATCAGCCCAAGTGGATACCGTTTCGGCGGCTCCACAGTTTTTGTTCTTGGCTGAACCTTGCCATTGTCTTTATCTAAAGCAGGTACAAGTTCAAAATAGGTTTCAGTATTTGATTCAGTATGCTGCCGCCCAAATTGGTGATCATTGGCGTCCATATTATGATCATTATCCAATTTTATCAGCAAGTTATCCACATTTGAGCGTACGACTTCTAATTCGGTCAGAATAGCCTGCAGCTCTGCAATGCTGGCGCGACGAGGAATTGCATCCACAATGGTTCTGAAACGCTGCCAAAGGCTTCCCCAATTCCCTTCAACGCCTTCTTCCACGGCCACCTCGATGAGTTTGGAGATGTCCCTGCGTTGTAGAGAAATGCGTTCGCGTGTCCGCTTGAGCTGAGAAGCCTCAAACCGAACTTCTTCAGCCGCCTGGGCGATTTCATCAGCACGTGTCAGCAAAGGTGCAAGAGACAGCCCAAAAGCTTCCTCGATGTCCCCTGCCCTGCTCTTGTGGGCATAACGCTTACCGTTTGGACTATCACGCCGCAGGATCAAGCCAGCATCGATTAATGCCGTCAGGTTACGTCGCAGAGACGTACCAGGCATTCCATGCGCACGCAGAGAAAGTTGTTTGTTTGATGGGAAGACAACAAGCCCATTCTCTTCGGACAGCTCATTGTCTGGATAGAACGACAACAAAGCCGACAAAACGGCTAATGCTCTATCGTTAAGAAATAACATAGATTTGGCTTCGCATAAGTCGCGATATAGCTGCCATTTATCGACAGCCTTGGCTTCTTCAACTTTATTGCTCGAAACCCTATTCGCATGCACAAGGGCAAGCGTCATCGGCCGACCACCAAACGGGGTCGTTCCTAATCCTAATTGCATTTGCCTTCACCTTATTAAAGGCAAAAGAAATCCGTCCGCCTAGAACGACGTTAAAACGCTTGACAGTGATTCGTGAAAATGCGATTCAGAAGGTGCTTAGACTTTTGAAGGGCTCTCACGATGGCAACGTCGCGGGGGCTTTTTCTTTTGCGGTTTAGTCTCCGTTATTAATTTTCGATTTCTTGAAGTCTCCATAAAGGCTTTCAAGTCTCTCTGAAAGCCAATCACCAAAGGCTCCTGCATCGTCACTCTTGAACGACACATCCACCTTCTTTGGCTTCCGATTCATAGTAAAGTTGACTGATTTGTCCTGAGACATCCAGGACTTAACCGGTGAAGCCAATTTAACCTTCTTCGGCTTCGTCTTGGCTGCGGCTTTCAGGTGGTCAAATACTTTAGCAAATCGGTCGTCGGAATTCTTGATTTCCGTGAACTCAGGAGACTGTAAATAGGCCATCAGCTCCCCTCCCCCAGTTTTCTCGTACTGAGATGCGAGTTCAGTCCAACGGTCACGGCCGACGGCTTTCGCAGATCCGATAATATCGATTACATTCAGAGGTATACGCTTTGTGACAGACAACATGCGAGTGAGCATTGGGTTGTCTGTAGATAGAGCCGCCTGAACCGTTTTACGGTCATAATCGAGATCGATGAGCTTCTGAGCGAAAACGGCCCGTTCGATGAAAGACAGGTTATCTCTGGCGCTGTTTTCCTGACCCTGAGCGATCACATGGACGGCATCATCTATCTTCTTGATGATAGCCTTCACAGGCTTGTTGAGTTCCTTGGCAACTCGAAGACGGCGATGACCAAACACTACCATGTAACGGGCTTCATCATTTGGATGCGGCCGCACTAATATAGGTGTGTCCTGCCCCTGTTCGCGAATTGCTGCCAAAAGCTCTGTATAGGCCTCCTCGCTGCCAGCCATGCGGTCTGACACAAACGAGGTGTCTACGAGGCTGGTGTCTAGTTCGACGATAGAACCACCATCGAGCAGTTTTTCAGCTCTAGCAGCCTGTGCGGATAACTCGCCAATGGATGAGAGCATAGACTTGCTTGCACCGCGCATTGCATAGTTGGACGATCCCGTGTCTTTCGGTCGATCCGAAACTGGCGAAGTAAGATTCATGAGAACGTCTTTGCGGGCCATCTTATTTGTCCAATTCAAACTAGTAATTTGATTTTATTGCCGTTTTCACTATATGTACGGCTGACAATCAGTTTCTCCCCCATGATTTATGGATAAGGTTGGTGATTTCTGAGTTTACAGCTTCAGCAGATTCCCATGCTCGATCATATGTCGAACGCGTCATTGAGCTTCTCTCAACTTCATAGAGTGTTTGCTTTGTCAAACCAGCATCTGAAATAGCAGTCGTCTTCAGCATTTGATTTTTAAGCATTTGCTCGGCGAGCATCGATTGCATGAAGCCAACCATTTGAGATTGCGGGATATCAGCTGGTTCAAAGCGAGTTACGAGGTATGAGAACCAGTCGAGCTCAACGTTAATCCCAGCCCCTTCGATTGTTGTCAGTATGCCGCCAAGCATCAACAAAAATTGGGACATCGACATCAAATCCAACATCTGTGGATGCACTGTAATCAAAACGGACGTTGAAGCCGTTAGCGCGGTCAGTGTCAGATAACCAAGCTGAGGCGGGCAGTCGATGACGACGACATCATACTGATCGTCGACCTGAGCGAGAGTTTCACCGATCCTTGTATAGAAGGTTCTCCCCGCCGCTGGGTTTTGCTGGATGGCCAGCGGGGTATCGTATTCGTATTCTTGCAGTTCGAGGTTAGCAGGTACGATGTCGAGCAATGGGAAGTTCGTTTTCCGGATCACATCGGCAAGGGGCTTACGCTGATCGTCATATCGAAGGCTGTCGTAATATGACAGATTGCGATCCAACTCAGGTTGAATGCCATGAAGGGCGGTCAACGAAGCCTGTGGATCCAGATCGATGGCAAGTGTGCGATGACCTGTCAGAGCCAAGTGCTGAGCAAGATGAGCTGCAGTTGTTGTTTTACCGGAACCGCCCTTAAAGTTGACGACAGAAATTACCTTAAGCTGGTCGCCTGGCTTACGACGAGGAGACCGATCTAAGAAATTCTGGAGATCATGCATCTGTTGAGCGGTATACGAACGACGACCCGTCGAGGATGTTTCTGGCTCAACGCCCCCCTTGCCTTCCAGATGCAATCTTTTGATATAGCTTTGCGAAACACCGATAAAATGAGAGACTTCGGCAATGGTAAATTGACGTAAAGTTTTTTGAGCATTCGGTGGGAATTTCTGGACACGCAAATTATCAAGGCGACTTGATATCTCTTCACCCTGCGCTAAAATAGTCCGCGCAAAATGCTGCTTTCCCTGAGAAGCGATATCCATAGCCTACATCCTTAAGTAGCGATTTTTTTGACAAAATGTCGAAATTATCGATACTATGCACCGATTCCGGATTAACATCAAGGAATTTAAAGTTAACAAATGGTTAACGGCACTTTAGTTTTTCATAAAGGCTAACTTGCATATCCATATAAAATTAATTTGCCACAATTCAATCTATTGATTTCGCTACGTTATTTAATTTATGTACGGCTGACAATCCTCATTTAAGGAGCCTAAGTCCAAGATGATATGCAACGTAAGGCATACATTCAACGACTTATATTTCAGCCTTGAATGCATGGCTTGCTTTGAGGCATCTCACTATTTCATATAGTGATCGAAACAACCTCTAAAGTCACCATATTAACGACCTTGCTGGGTAAACCGGCCAGCTGAAGTACCTCCGATGTGGCAGATTTCGGAGATATAATCGCGATTGTAAAGTTCAATTATTTTCCATAGACTTTTAAAGTTTTGTTCAAAGATGAGCTACCATTCATCGCAATCCATGTTACGAATACTACTTCCATATTAACTAGCAGTCTCTGAAACTAATTCAACCGCATCATTTATAGTATGCTACTTACAATTACATAGCTGGCTGGCAAAGCGTCTCCATGATCATCCAATTGACCCTTTTGAAGCAAATATCTACACCATCACTAATTGCACGGATTAATAACTAATAGATGATATTATCAATCACGAATGTGCGCACGAAAGTGTAGATAATTTGCTTTGGTGATATTTTTATTATTTGAATTCCTGTCTGAATGGTTTGCATCTTCTTCATTGAGGCGTTTTGTGGCACGGTAGCTTAAACCGACTCTAAAGCAAAACTCGATCATTAATGCTGTTTCTATCTAGCTTTCAGGTAGACCCACTCCACATGTTGTCGGCTGCCTGGTGATATTCGCAGTGGAGGGATGAAATAATCTTGCTATGTGAAAATAATGAAAATTGTAAATCAGGCTGTGCATTGATGCGAAGCGTTGTAAATGTTCCGCTTACTTAAAGCGTAATAGGGCGACACGCTGCGGATTGTCATAAATATCTCATACCTGATCGATCCTCACACTTGACTTGCTGATCGCAAAGCCCGTCTTTCTGACAGGTTGAAGCGGCTGGCGCGTACTACTCATGACGGTGCCATTTCTCACGGCAGTATTGAGGATGGAGCGCTAAGGATCGGCAGACTAATCGCCAATGTGCCTGAAAATGCTAAGGTACTGGTTCTTGATTTTTACCGTAGAATGTCGCCCGCGCGGATCACCGCATTCTTTTGAAGGTTAATGCTGACGTCTGATTCTCTGATGCCTTTCCCAATCTGAGAACTGGAGTGCCGTGCAGCGATCAGGTTGGCTTGTTGAACGTTCTGCTTGCCGAAGGATTTAATTTCGGCCTTCGGAAAATAGCTGTGGCCTCCAACACGCACTATTACTGACAACTCTCGCGCCGCGCCCGCTGGCATGTCGAAAGTGCGGCCATAAACCAAACCTTCGCGATGTTCGTAGCGGGATAAAACAAGCTGTCTATGCCCCGCTTTTGGGCATGGGAAAACGGCATCCAGCGATAGCCTGCTCCTTCCGTCCGCGCGACAGGCTGAGGCCATAAACATGGTCAATGCCAAGTATGGCAATGAGCCCGGCCTTTAAACCTATACTCACGTCAATGACCAGTACCCGCCATTCGCCTCACAGAACATTCCCTCGGCGGTCAGCGAAGTGCCATATACACTCGACGGTCTACTGATGAATGAAGCGTGCCGACAGATCGGGCAAAAAATGCCGATACAGCAGGGGGTACCGACCATTTGTTGGAAATATGCGGCAACAGATTTATTGTGTTAGTCCTTCGAGTTGACAAAATGCAGCTTCGAGCCGGTAGGGTCAACTAGGATAAGCTGCCCCAGAGCGCCTGTAAGGCCATAACCGACGGCGTTAACGTCATGAATAACAATAATCATACCGACCATCAAGTTACCCTATATCTCCACCCCTTTTATATACAGAAATCGCCTGGGAGCAGAGGATCAGCGGACTTTTCCTTTTTCACATTCTCATTCAATCCAGTACGTTCTTTCGGAGACCGAACAGGGGCAGAGGAGGACATCTTTCGGAACTCAAAGCCGTAATCGACTGCCTCGCGGTAATTGCGCTGATAGAAAGCAGGGCGGTGCGTACCGGCAAAGGTACTTCTGATTGCCCGCATAGCGCTTGGAAAGCGATAACCGGCACGCTCAACGAGCCAGAACACCAGCATTGCCGATACAAGCAATATCGCGGTCCACACTCTTAGATGAACAGCGAGAATGAGAAAAAAGAAAACGACGCGGGCATCAAAGATGATGAGGCGGGGTTCACGCATGGTATCCCGCCAATGAATCCGCTTCTTGAAGCGGTTTCCATCATCATGTTCGGTTTCATTCATCGCGTTGCAATCGAATTGCGACGGGCTGCAATATCAGGAACACCCTGCATGAACATAACCCCGATCGTGTAACCGCTGCCGAGTTTGACCAATGGCCCTTTAGGAGCTGAGCTTTCGATTTCACTCGCAAGCTGCTCACCGACGCGACCGGCACCGGCATAAAGGGCATCTTTCAGCTCTGTCTTGCGATCGACAACGGTTGTCGTGTTGTTGCCGATAATAACCTGCTGGCTTGGCCGCGCCATAGTCTGACCAAGACCGGCAATGAAAGCGCCGGCGAGGCGAGGGCCATATCTTTCAAGCCAGCGGCGATCGACGCCTGATGTAACGGCGATGGAGCCTTTTGCACCATCAACAGCATAAGCGGATATTGGAACCTCGGTTCCATCCTGCATCACAAGCCTGTTGAACTCGACAATTAGGGCGTTTGTGTTGCGGTTCTGCTGGAAAGAACCGAGAAGACGGGTTCGATAGAGCGGGCCTTTCTGAAAGATTTCAGCCACGACAGGGCCGGGGGTGTCGGAATCTGATGCATTGACGGTGCGCGCGAATACGGTCTGACCGGCGCTGATCATCATGTTCTGACCATCGACTATGCCACCCATGCCCGACATTGCGGCTTGCTGCGCCTGCTCGGCCTCGGCCTTGCGCTGCTCGGGCGTTTTATAGAGCATCTGATTGAGAACAATGGTGTTGACGGAGCCTTTAGGCGACCACTGCGAGGTCAGGCTTGCCGCCTGGCTCGCCATTGCACCGGCAAGTGTGTTGATGTCGCTGTAATCGTCGGGCGTCAGCGCTCGCCGGCGATCAGGCGTATAATTATCGACACGCTGAACAGGCTGTTCATTGGCCGGAGCGATTGGCCGCTGGCGCGGAACTGGATCTTTCATTACGTCGCGGACTTCATCGACGTTACGCAAGGGTTCGTCCGGCGTGGCAAGGAAGCTTGAACCGCTATCCTGAGCGCTTTGTGCGCCTTCCTGATTAACGGTATCGAGCGACTGCTGATAACGTTGGGAGTCCGCCTGCTGCTGGCCTGCTGGCGTACCATCGACATTCGGGCCGCGCGAAATGCGTGATGAAGAAAGATTATTCTGCTTCATCATGGAATAGCCGACATATCCGACCGCACAGGCAAGGAGGCCGACCACAACATAGGTCTGCATTCGAGTACCTTTTCGGCGGCTCGGGCGATTGATCGCGGCAGCATCGGCAAGACCCGGCGCGGCATCTTCGCGCTCTGAGCTGTCGGGCTTGTTGTCCTTGTCGTCGCTCACTGGCTTATCCTCACTCTGGAAATCGTTCCGTTGCGTGAAATCAGCACAACGGGGGAGGGCTTAATTCTAACGGCATGAACACCGCCTGGGCCGGTCAGCATGGATTGCGGCGAGGGCGACGTGTAGGTGTCTGTGGTGCGCAGATAATAGGAGCCATCGAGCATCCACGCTTCCACATTGCTATCTGAGGTCGCGAGCTTGATTGCGGATCTCGGCAGATCGGCACCTTGAGCAAATGCCATCATGGTTCCGTTTGAAGGCGGCTCTTTGACCGCAACCTCTGTCGGAGAGACGGATGCATTCGGGCCATAGCCCTCAATCGTAATGTCGCGGCGGAAATGCGTTTTGGTGTCGTTCGTTTCGAGGTTGATAACGATCGGACGATCTTCTTCAACGAGCGAAATGATCAGATTGGAATAGCCGTGCGTGACGAGCGGGGTGACGGCAATCTGATTTGAACCTTCCTGCAGGGCATAGACCTGAAATGAATCGGCGCGTCCAACGACAAAGCTTGCGATCGGCCATGCTTTGCCGGTTCGGTCATAGAACGCCATGACCGAAACTGTGTTCGGTGAGGTAAACAGCGTCTGCAATGACTGATTGGATTTCAGGGACATGCGAACTGCGTCCGATATAGGCTTTGCTCTGAACCCGCTTGGCGGCATTGCAGCGGCCTTCTGGCTTTCATCGATCCTGCGGCGATAGTCGCGGATGATTTCAGGCGACATAGGCATAAGGCTCTGGACTGTCGCGCCATAGGCCGTGATCTCTTCGGGAGACAATGGCCGATCAAGATCAGACAAAGATTCCATCAGGCGGCGTGCGCCGATGATAGGAACATTTGGCGCCTGTCGGGGCTGGCGCTGCTCTGCGTGACCGGGAGACGCTTCGCCATATTTAGACGGCTGCATTTGATGCTCGCCGGCCTGTGGCGTTGCGGCCTGTGCCGGTTGAGAGTTCTGTTGAGGCTGTCCGCCCTGCGACTGTTGGGGCGGCAGCTCGGCGGCAGCTTCTGGATGGGGAGCCGAATATTCCGGCGCGGGTTGCGCTGCTTGCTGAGCAAGGGCAGATCCACTCAAGGCCAGTATAAAGGCGATATTGCCAGCGATCCGTTTCATCAGGCACCTCCGGGGGCAGCGATGATGCGGGAGATAGCCGCACCGCGCGGGTGTTCGTAGCTTTGCAGACGTTGCAGTGTGACCGTGACCATGAGGTTCTGTCCGGTTACTTCGGACGCTGACTGGTAAGTCACACGAACCGGCATCTGTACGATCCATTCATAGGTGCCATTCGCGCCGACGCCTTCACGGACAATGACCGCGCGCTGCGCGATCGCTGTTGTGTTGAGGCGGCGATTTTTGACCAGATCGAGTGTGCCGGATTTCTGGATTGCCTCAACAAAGGAATTCCAGCCGCGCGGCTTAGTGAAATATTGCTGCGCTCTCTGGAAATCCTGCTGATACGTGGCAAAGGAATATGTGAAGGACGATGTGACCGCTTCGGCAGCATAGGTCGAAACCTCTGCCGCGCTCAAATGCGGCCGATCAAGCGGAATGAGGGGTTGAATCCGTCCATCCGTTGTCGTGGCGAAATAGCGGGGTTCTGGTCTGGTCAGCGCCAGACTGACGGCGGCACCAACGGCGATGACTGTCACAACCAGTAATGCAAGGGCGACGATGCTCATACGGCGATAAGCCGTTCTGTAAACATCGGCGCGCATCAAAACGGTCTCAAGCTGACCGTAATCCGGAGACTGGCTCATTGGGCATTTGCTCCCGCTGTGCTGGCGGTCGCGGCCGGTGTTTTTTGCTCGGCTGGCATGATCCCGCTGAGTTGAGAGTCTTTAAGACCTCCAAAGGCGAACTGCGCGCCTTCGCTCGTTTTATAGAGATAGAAGGGAGTGCCAGGCACACCATTGAGACGCATCCAGTCCACGTTGCGTTGCATGGCTTTGACGACATCGGGGTCCAAAGAGGCTGGATCGATCTTTGGTGCTGGCGAACCGGAACCGATGACGGATGCGAGCTGGCCGCGCAATGCGGCTCCAATATCTTCCTGATGCATGATCGACGCGGCGATCTGTGCGGATTCAGCCGAAAGAATAGGAGCCATGATGACGCGCAGATCAATGGAATTGTTGTCGATGCTTGGCGTTAGATGCTCGAAGGAAAACGCGCAGTGCGGGCAGGTTGGATCGACAAAGAGATAAACAAGCGGGGCTCCCGGTTTCGGTTCATTGACCGAAAACCACATCGCAAAGTCCTGTGCCTGCTGCATAAGCTCATCGACACTGCCCGCTTTTGGAACATCCGGAACGGTTTCGGAGCCGATCGAAGCTACCTGTTGTGGCGGCGCGGGATTTACCGCTTGTGCTGGCGCTGGCTGTACGGCCTGCGGCACCGACTGCGGTGCAGATGGTGTTGCCTGTGCCTCGACTGGTGGGCGTGGCGGCTGAGGGGCTGAAGGTATCGGGGAAATGGGCTGCGGCTGAGCTATGGATGCCTGCGGGGCAAGGGGCGCAGGCTTTGGCGGATCGAAGGGTGATGCTTCTGGTTCGACAGTTGCGGTTGTTGCCAGAAGTGCGCCCGATATGTCCTCGCCCTGTGGGCCGACTATGCGCCCATAAATTGTAAGGCCGTCTGGTGTGGTCAGGGCAATCTCCTGCCCGCCGTCTGCGGTTGGAACTGCCCATGCGGTGAGGCCGGAGACCTGCATCAGGGGGCGAACCTTGCCAGCGTCCTTAAAAAGAACCTGCGTTGTGTATGGCGAGGATGAGACCGAGCATCCGACGAAATTTTGCTGCCAAAGGTTCATTTCTGCACTCGCCGATGGCGCAAAACCGATGATGGCGCATGAGGCGAGGAGCATTCTGTGGACAATCATTTCCGCATTTCCCTTTACCTGTGTGAGCCAGAAAGCCCGTTATGCTATATATTGCATTTTCAAATGAATATGCCATAAAGAGTCTCATTGTCACCCCCAAAAGGCCACAATCGACAACAGATCGTGAGGCTTTTACCGGCGGAAAGTCGTAGTTCAGCATGAATATATCGCAATATGACAGCAATAGAACTCGATCTGCATTTGCCGACACGGATTTCGGAATGATTATCCGATCTGTATTAGTGGGTGCATTTGTTGTGGCTATCGGCATTGTTGCTTATTCACTATCGGGGAACGCATCGACTGACAAAGCTGATGCGACCACAACTGCCCGTTTAAAGCCTGCCTCGACGCTAAACTCCGATGTTGCATACCTAAAAAATCAGGTGTCGCTTTTGCGTTCGGAAAATCAGGCGTTGCGCGATGAGATTGACACGCTCACAGCGCCGAACGGCGTTGTTGATACGATCATCGGCCATTTGCGGGAGCTGAAGGCGAAGGATCAGGCCATCATGCAGCTCTTGCAGCCTGAAGAAGCGAATTATGCGCTCGATGGTGATGTTGATCCACAAGATGCGGATTCTCAACCGGTCATGGGCAATGCCCGTCACCAGATCGTGACGCCACGGCAAAAGGCCCCCCCTGTGCCACAGGCCAAGCCTGCTCAGGTTGCGGAAGCGTCGGAAGCTGACCGTCTAAATGAGAAGGGCGCTGCGTCTTCGCAGTGATACGGCTCTTATGGGAGGAAACGGAGAAGCGCTGAACGGACTTGTTGGACTGGTGCAGCGTCTTGCTGACCTGATCCCGCCAGCGCAGGCGCTAGTCGCCGCGACATGTTTCATCATTGGCATAGGCTTGGCGATCGCTTCGATCGGCAATTTTACACGCGCCAGCGAACGGGCGGCATCGGGACAACTTCACGGCATGCATGATTACGGGCGGTGGGTCGGCATCGCCGGCCTGATCACCGCCGTCATGCTGATTTCCCTGTCCTCGATCATATCGGCATTTCTGGTTTCCTTCTTTCAGGTGGAGGAAACCGTCGCTGCTTCGGAGATCTTTGCTTACGCTCCCGAAATGCTCGCCCCTCTCGATCATGAACAGGCACGTACTGTTCTGATCGCCTTGCTTCGGATCGTGCAATTCATCGGTTTGCTCGGCTTTATCCGCGGCCTGTTTCTGCTCAACAAATCAGTGAAATGGCCTCAACCCGGCCTCGCCGGGTTTGGCGTAGCACATCTTATCGGCGGAACATTTGCGATGAATATCGTGATGTTCGTTGGATACATCGAAGAATTGGTTCTCGGCTGAAAAAGGAAAGTACAGCATGAAGAAAGCTTGGTTACAAACGGCGTCGGTTCTGACTGCGACAGTGGCATATCAGACTGCTGCTTTCGCACAATCGGGCGGGCTTGGTGATGTTCTGACCAATGTGCGCAATGATACACTTGGTCCGGCTGGTGATTTTCTTGGCGCTGCCGCATTCATCATCGGCGTGATTTTTGCGCTTCTGGCGATCAACAAGCTCGTCCAGAACCAAAGAAACCCGCACGATCCCTCAACCCGTCCTGCAACTGCCATCTGGTATGGCGTTGCTGCGGCGCTTTTCATCGCCGTGCCGGAATTTCTCGGCATGGGCGTGACGACCTTCTTTGGCTCGGGCGCTGAAACCACGTCTGTTGACGGCACATTGCGGTCGATCAACTGATGGCTGCGGGGATCGGAATTCTGGACTCGCTGGCCGCCGTTATTGGACGGTCAGCGCTGCGGAAGTCGTTGGATGGCTATTGCCGTCTGGTGACGACCGAAGGCGATAACGTTTTGGTCGCCGACGATGGATCGTTGGTGACGCTGTTTCGCCTTGAGGGTTTCCGATCCATGCCCGGTGAGAATGAAATCAGCAAGGCGGTGTCGGATCTCCGCCTTGCTTTCAGCTCTCAGTTGGGGACGCCGGGCTATTCCCTGCAATTCTGGTTTGCTCATACGCCTGAACTTGGCGCGGCCGACATTAACCGTGCGCTTGCGGTCACGGAAAGTGTTGCGGCCGATACGGGACTGGACATTCAGGATCTGATTGACGAGCGACGCCGGCTTCTGCCTGAAAGGCTCACCGGCGAACGCTGTTTCATGGCGCTTTGGTCACGTCCTACTTTGATGACACGACAGGAAGCCAAGACCAGCTCCGAAAAGATGCGCAAGGAAATGCAGGGCGCTCCGCAAATGCGCAATGCGCAATGGCCTGCTCTTGCGACAGATGCGTTGGTGACAAGGCATCGTTCATTTTGCGAGGCGATGGTTCGTGAGGCCGATATTGTCGGTATCGAGATCGAGCCTCTGGAAGTTCATGACGCTCTGGCGCAGATCAAAGGCGTTCTCAATCCGGAATATCTGATCACCGGCGAACGCTGGAAAGCGATCCTTCCGGGTGATTACGCGCGCGCGCGCATGCCGGCCACGGTGCAGGAGCTGAAAAAGAGCGACGTATCGAACCATCTTTGGCCGCTTCTTGCCCGCCAGCTATTGAACGAGCATGGCGAGATTATCGATCAGACAACCGTCCAGCTTGGCGATACGATCTTTTCCGGCTTCGATATTACGCTCGGGCCTGAAGTCGTCGTTCAGTTCAATGACCTGATCAGGCGAATTCTCGACAGCGATCAGCGCATTTCGTGGCGCATGTCGATGCTGATTGATTCAGGCGGATTTCAGGGGCAGGTTTTCAAGGAAACCTACACCAACATGATGACGTGGACTGCCCGCATTCCAAACGGGCGCATTAAGCGCGCGTTTGACAAGCTTCGGCAGGATGATGGGGCTGATGATACCGTTGTACGCTGGCGCTGCTCTTTTTCGGCCTGGGCGCCGAAGTCGCAGCTTGAAACGCTGCAACGGCATGTTGCCACCTTGCGGCGTACTGTGGAGCGGTGGGGGAACTGCCAGACTGACGCACTGGTGGGCGATCCTATGCAGTGCGTCATGTCCTCTACGCTTGGGCTGAACGCACAATCGACAGCTCCTGCAGCGGCTGCAAGCCTTGCCGATGCATTTGCTCTGGCTCCGATTGCGCGACCGGCAAGCCCTTGGCAACAGGGCGCAGTCATGTTCCGCACTAAGGATGGCAAGCTATGGCCGTATCAGCCGGGATCATCCAAGCAACTCGGTTGGGTGGACCTGATTGTCGGAACGCCGGGCTCCGGCAAATCGGTTCTGATGAATTCGTTCAATCTTGGCGTGGCTCTCTCTCGCCAGTCTGGCCGTAGTCGATCGAATGAGGGGCTTTTGCCCCGCATTTCCATCATCGACATTGGCCCTTCTTCTTCGGGGCTGATCAGCCTTATTCGAGATTCATTGCCAGTCCATCGGCGTCATGAGGCGGTTTTCCATCGTCTGATGATGTCAGAACAATACTCCGTCAATCCGCTCGATCTTCAACTGTGCATGCGCACTCCGTTTGAATACGAGCGGGCATATCTGGTAAATCTGCTCTGCCTGATCTGCACCCCTGACGGGCAGGATTCTACCTATGACGGCATCAGCGCATTGGCTGGCGCGACCATTGATGAGGCGTACAAATATTTCAGCGACAGCCGCAACCCGAAGCGTTATTCGGCATCGGATTCCTTTGAAGTCGATGCAGCTCTGAATGAGCTTGGATTTGAGGTCGATTCCGCGACGACGTGGTTCGAGATCACCGATTACCTCTTTTCCACAGGCCGTTACCATGAAGCGGCATTAGCGCAGCGCTATGCTGTTCCGACAATCGCGGATCTTGTGAACATTTCCAATTCCGAGATTGTGCGCGAACCTTTCCGCGACATGAAAGCGCCAACTGGCGAGGACGTGCTGAAAGCGTTTCAGCGCATGGTGACGGCCGCTTGCCGTGATTACCCGATCCTTGCACGCCCTACACGGTTTGACGTGTCGAACGCCCGCATTATCGCTTTCGATCTGGCAGGCGTCACATCGAAAACCGGCCCTCACGCAAAGCGCCAGACTGCAATAATGTACATGGTGGCGCTTCAAACGCTGACCTCCGATTTCTGGCTTGATGCTGATGAGGTCAAGGATCGTGATCTGAAGGAAGAGGTTCGCACCTATCATCTTCAGCGGATCGAAAACAACCGGCAGATGGGCAAGCGTCTGTGTGTGGATGAATACCACCTGACCGGGGGGCTTGAAGGCTTCCGCGAACAGATGGTCAACTTTGGTCGCCTGGGCCGAAAGGCCGGCGTCCAAATCACTTTGGCATCGCAGCTCATGGAAGATTTCGACATGAGCATCCAGAAATTGTCGAACAATTTCTGGTTCTGCAATGTCCCTACGGAAGAATCCATTCGCGAGATTGCGGCGACTTACAATCTGACGCCCTCGGTCATGGATGAAATGCGTGGCCTACGCGGGCCTATTCAGGGCAAGGGCGCCCCGCTTCTGACAATGCTGAAACTGAAATCTGGGACTTATGTTCAGCATGTTTTCAACCAGCTCGGGCCGATTGAGATCTGGGCTTTGTCCACCACTGCGGAAGATACGGCGCTGCGGGCCATGCTTTATGAAGGGCTTGGCTCAAAAGCCGCGCGCCGACTGCTTGCAAGGCGTTTCCCCTCCGGCTCTGCCAAAGACACGATCGAGCGGCGACTGGCCGATTTTGAAGATCGTGGCGTGGCGGTCGATGACAAAGTACGGGGCAACGCTATCCGCCAGCTCGCCGACGAATTGCTCAAGGATGCATCATGATCAAATTTTTTACAGCCGCACTCATGGCAGGCGTCATGACCACATCTGTATCGGCTCAATCCAGCCTCGACGATCTGGTCACGGAAACGATCGATTTTTCGAAGCAGGAACCGGAAGCCACGGCAACGGCTCGTAAAATGTATGGGCGCGATTACCGTGTTGTGCAGGCAAATCGGGTCTGGCTGGAAGAACCGACTGATGACTTTGATCAGATGGTTGTGTTGCTTGGCGAGGCGAGGGGGTGCGCGACAGGGTGCTTTGTCTCGGCGCTTTATTATGACGACAAGCAATGGCTGGAAGTCTGGCGGGTTCCGGGGAAAACAATCGGCCTTGGCGCAATATCCGCTACTGGCATGAAGCCGCTTTATGACGGCAAGCGTCTCTGGAAATGGTCAGGTGCCGCCTACATGGCGCAGCCAATCCCACAAGACCAGCAAGAGCGCACACCCACCGAGGACGAGCTGAAGGCGGCAACGGAAGCCCTGCAAGAGCGCTTTCAAGGCGGCTCTGATGATCTGGTTCCGCCGAATGTGGCTTCAATCGACGTCGATCTGAAGGGTGGCAAGGAAGTCGCGATAATCGTCACCTCCGACTATTACTGCGGAAATTCCGCCTGCCCTGTGGTGTTCCTCGACGGCGACAAAAAGCTCATCGACATTCTCGAAGCTTGGGGGCCGGATTTTGCGGTCTCCGATCAACGCGATGAAAACGACCGGCATCTGATCGAGGTCGCGACACAAAACGGCGTGGCGACCTATTCGCTTGGCGATAGGGAGCCCCGTTCGATCATTCCACCTATGAAGATTACCGTTGCGGGGCAAAAGCGATGAAACGTTCACTGATTGCCGCTCTATGCGCGCTTTTCATGCTGCCGGTCGCGGTGCTGGCCGACTATAACGAAAACACCTCGAAGCTCGAAGGGGGCAACTCTTATTCGATCTTCAACGGCAATGGCGGATCTGCTGTCGGTCGATACCAGATTACTGCCGGTACATGGCAGAACTTGGGCTATTTTCAATACAACGGAAGCGGCTCAAGGGGTGATTGGTCGAACTATTCTGCAACGGATAAGGCGCGCGCTGCGGGCGTCAACAATCTGAACGACCTTCGATATTCGAGCGCCGGCGCTGCCCTTCAGGACTCGGCAAACATGCAGCTTGCCGCGCGTAACTGGTCAGCGATGAGCAGTCAGACGCGCGGTCTTGTCGGGCAGACAATCAACGGCGTTACGATCACGCAAGATGGATTGCTCGGCGCTGCGCATTTTCTTGGGGCAGGCGCGCTGAACAATTGGGTGGCAAGCGGCTTCGATCCTGCTGCACTGCCAGCCTCATATCTCGCCGCGAACGGCTTCAAGAGCTACGCGGAGCTTCAGGATCACATTCTGAAGCGTATGGCCTCGATGAGCGGCCAATCGTTTGCTGGTCTTGACGGCGGAATGGGCGGCGATGCTGGCGGGGGAATGTACGACAGAACTGAGGGCTTTCCGGGCATCGGCACAAAGCGTCCGATCCTCATTCGAGAGATCCCGCCATTCCAAGGAGAGAAAGCGACACTATGAGCATTTTGCGCAAATTATCGCTGTGCGGGATTGCCTCGGTGATCCTGTCAGCAACACCAGCCTCGGCCGATCAGATCGAACAGCTCTTCAAGGGCAGCGGACAAGGCTGCGTTGACACTGTAAAAATCAATCTGGTGGAAGCCATTCGTTCCGGCATCGACAAGGAAGTGAAGCGCCATGAGGCGGCTTTGCAAAAGCCGCCGGCGCTGGATTCCCTTGGGTGTCTCGACAACCTGATGCAGGTAAATCTCGACTTCGCAATTCAGGTGCCGGATCTGAGCCAGCTTTTCAAATCGGCGCTTTCCAATGCCGAGCAACAAATTTGCTCCTATGCTCAAGAGCAATGGAACAAGGTGACTGAACCGCTTCAATCAGCGCTTCAGCTTCCATCCTTCAATATGTTGCAGCTTCCGGGCGGCATGGGTGGCGGAAACGTGCCAACGCTGGATTACAATTACAGCGGCGGCTCGCTGAATTTACAGCAACCATCTGTCGGCAATTCGGGGCGTCGTGAGAATGACGGCTCTCTGCTGAACGATCACTACAACAATCTCTACGGACCGGGGAGCCTGTGATGCAGACTTTCGCCAAAACACTGCTTTTCGCCGGCACTGCCCTTGCGTCCCTCACACTCGGAAGCGCTGCAATGGCAGCATGTTCTTGTGGCGGGGTGCAGAACATCGTCTATCGTGCGCAGGAAAACATCAATTCGCACACTACTGATGTGGGCAACCAGATCACCCAAACCATTCTGAAAGGCGTTGCGCAGCTTAGCGCCTATCAGAACAGGGCGATCGAAGCGAACACGCGCACGCAGGATGCGGCGCAGATGGCCGAAACCATCCGTGAGCGCCAGAAAGCCCGCGCTGCGGCTGAAGGTGGCCGCTATGATCCTGCGGCTTCCGCATGTCTCGATCTTTCCGGCATCTTCAATATCGGAAAGTCAGGGCAGGGGGTTGCCGGCTATGGTGGAAACGACGTTGCCAATGCGTCCCGCAATTGGTCTTACGGCAATGAAGCCATAGGCAAACCGGTTGCTGAAGGTGGATTGGCTGTTGCCAATTCCATCATTGCCGATCGCGACCAGCTCAAAAATGTCGGTGGCCTTGCCGATCCGACTTCTGATGTGCGGCTTTTGACCGATGCAATCACGCTCGATACGTCTGATGGGGATATATCGAAGGCATATGTGCGGATGATCAACAACATGGTTGATCCGATCCCGCCAAAGCCGATCACACAGGCCGAAATGAAATCACCGGCGGGGGTGGCGCAGGTGGCCGCTCGTCAGGTCGATGCGACCAGGCGGTCGGCCGCCCACGCGATTTATAGCTATCTTGGCGACATAGCCGCACCCACCGGTGGGCAGGAGCTCGCCAATTGGGCGAAGTCGGCCGTAACGGAATCCTATCCCTACGAGGTCGGCAATCATGTTTCCGAATTGCAGGCTGTTGATATTTTCGTGCGTTCCAGATTCACAAATCCGGAATGGCATCAGGAGCTGGCGGGCATGTCGCCGGCTGCTGTGCAGCGCGAACAACTTCTGACGCAGGCTTTGAACCTGCATGTCGACTGGATGCGATTTAATCTGGAACGGCGGCAGGCTTCAGCTATCGCTGCCCTTCTGTCCAACAGCCTCGATGAGCGCGACAGCCGTACCACTGTAACAACAGCGAGTGCGTCGAATTGAAAAAAGAAGGTCGCACTCGTCGTTTTGCATCTTGGAATATCAAACGCGCATTCGGCATCGGGGTTTTCTTCAACGTTGCCTCGAAAGCTGCTGAAGATGCGGCTGACAACGTGCAAAACACGATCGACGAGTTGCGGCCATCTGGTCGCTTAAACAAGCGAAGCTTTGGAGATCGCTACATCGATGGCGGGCTCGACAGGTTCCACCAATTGAGCCAAGGGCTGACCTCGAAAGGTAATCCCCCCGGGAATTAATCGGGTTTAAAAGTAGAATTTTCTCGTCATTATGCTCGAGGAGATTTCGATGAAAGTGACCAGATTTACCGAACCGCAAATTCTTGCGATCCTGCGTCAGGCGGAAGGTGGCGTTCCAGTGCCTGAGCTATGTCGCGAACACGGGATGAGCAATGCTTCATTTTACAAATGGCGTGCCAAATATGGCGGCATGGATGCATCCATGATTAGCCAGATGAAGGCCTTGGAAGATGAAAATCGCAGATTGAAGAAGATGTATGCCGAGATGAGCATGCAGGCGGAGCTTCTGAAAGAGGTCCTTGGAAAAAAGTGACAGGGCCATCTCAGCGCCGGGAGATGGCCAGACAAGCTGTGGCGTTACGCGGTGTGCGTGTTGCACTGGCCTGCCGCACCTTCGATGTCAGTCAGACGTGTTATCGCTACAGCCGAAAGCTGAACGAAGAGAACGAGCAGATCGCAGATTTGTTGGTCGGGCTGACGCGAGTAAAGAAGAGCTGGGGCTTTGGGCTTTGCTTTCTCTACTTGCGCAATGTTCGAGGCCATCGTTGGAACCATAAGCGTGTTTACCGCATCTATCGCGAACTGGAACTGAACCTCAGGGTCAAGCCGCGCAAGCGTTTGAAGCGGGACAAACCAGACGCGCTATCAGTGCCCGAGCGGCCCAATATGGTCTGGTCTATGGACTTTATGTCAGATCGTCTTGTAGACGGCAGACAATTCCGGCTGTTGAATGTTCTGGATGATTTCAATCGTGAGGGACTTGGCATTGAAGTGGACTTCTCACTGCCATCTGAGCGCGTCATTCGTTGCCTCAACCAGATCATCGAATGGCGCGGCAAACCGTGCGCCATTCGTGTGGATAATGGACCTGAATACGTCAGTAGCAAACTGTTGGAATGGGCGGAAAAGCAAGGCGTTACGATCAGTCACATCCAACCAGGGCAGCCGCAGCAAAACGCATATGTTGAACGCTATAACCGAACTGTTCGACATGAATGGCTCGACCAGCACATCATTGAAACTATAGAAGAGGCTCAGGAATTTGCTACAAAATGGCTCTGGACGTATAACAACGAACGGCCCAATATGGGCATCGGCGGTATAACACCCGCACAGAAACTGAAAATGGCTGCGTAAATTCTACTGCTAAACCCAGTTAAATATGGGGGGATTACCATGGACTCGCTAATGAAAAACATGATTCAACTATGCAAGCCGGACGCATGGGCTCTGAGAGCTATCGCTCTATGAAAAAATTGACACAATGATATTTCGATTACCCAACTAAGAACCGCACTACAAGTCGCCCTTTTTCTATATGGTTCTTAACTTTTCGAACTTTAATTAATTGACCCATATATTGAGATCCCCGAGCTGGCTGAAGTGGAAGTTTGGGGTGTGGCAATCTCGAATATTCACTGGCTCCGGCCGCGCAAATGACGACATTTGCGCTGATCGACGGCAACTCCTTTTATTGCTCCTGCGAACGAGTTTTCGACCCGAAGCTGGCGCGCCGGCCGGTCATTGTTCTTTCAAATAATGACGGCTGCGCCGTCGCACGGACGGCCGAGGCGAAAGCTCTTGGAATCCGGATGGGTGATCCATTTTTCAAAATCCGCGATCTCTGCCGAGATAATGACGTGGCGGTGTTTTCCAGCAACTACACGCTTTATGGGGACATGAGCGCCAGATTGAATGCAATCTATCGCCAATGGTCGCCGGAAGTTGAAATCTATTCGATCGATGAAAGCTTTCTCGACGTGTCGCACGTCGCGCCAGCGCAAAGAACAAGCTTCGGCGCAGATCTTCGAGCGACTGTGCAACGCTGGACTGGCATTCCTACCTGGCCCAGTCGGCCCGAAGCTGCGATTTTGGCCAACTCAAAGAACGGATAGCGAACGTGCAATCACGTAGAAGCTGACTCCGAACCTTGACCTTCTAAGGCGCGGTAGACAGTCATCCTGGAAATGTTCAGCTCACGAGCA
>WPCJ01101300.1_pt1 | contig 26737 bp, 29 predicted proteins | sample 5399831 | NCBI WGS metagenome assembly WPCJ01 (sample SAMN12869470, study PRJNA574797) | sludge metagenome | isolation source: wastewater treatment of pH10 | place: China:Beijing | collected 2019-05-20 | reverse complement strand
CGCCGCACGATAGAATCGAGGCCTATGCTTCGCACCATCGACCTCCGCGGCCAGACCCCCTCGAGAGCCGCCCTGCTCAGGCTCGTCCCACGCGCCGCGGTCGACACCGCGACCGCGGTCGAACGGGCTCGCCCGCTCGTCGACGACGTGCACGATCGCGGCGAGACCGCGCTCCGCGAGCAGGCGCGAGACTTCGACGGCGTCGCCGACCACTCCCTCCGCGTCCCCGCCGAGCACATCACCGCTTCCCTCGCGACCTGTCCGCCCGAGGTTCGCGATGCGCTCGAGCGTCTGATCTCGCGGTTGCGCCTCGCCTCGGCCGCCCAGGTGCCCGAACCCCGCGTCACCCGCTTCGGCGACGGGGCGACCATCACCCAGCGCTGGCAGCCCGTCTCGCGCGTCGGCCTCTACGCCCCGGGCGGCAAGGCCGCCTATCCGTCCTCCGTGCTCATGAACGCGGTCTCGGCCCAGGCCGCCGGGGTCGCGAGTCTCGCCCTCGCCTCGCCCGCTCAGCGCGACAACGGCGGCCGCCCCCACGAAGCTGTGCTCTGGGCTGCGGCTCTCGTCGGCCTGGAAGAGGTCTACGCCATCGGCGGAGCGGGCGCGATCGCCGCCTTCGCCCACGGCGTGCCGTCGATCGGGCTCGAGCCGGTCGACGTGGTGACGGGCCCCGGAAACGTCTTCGTCGCCGCCGCCAAGCGCGCCGTCACGGGCCTCGTCGGCATCGACAGCGAGGCCGGCACCACCGAGATCCTCATCATCGCCGACGAGTCCGCAGATCCCGAGTTCGTTGCCGCCGATCTCATCAGCCAGGCGGAGCACGACGAGGCGGCAGCCTCGGTGCTCGTCACCGACAGCGAGGGCCTCGCCGAGGCCGTCGGCACCGCGGTGCGGCGCCGCGTGGCCTCCACTCGTCATGAGACCAGGGCGCGCGAGGCGCTGGGCGGCCCGCAGTCGGCCGTGATCCTCGTCGACGACCTCCAGACCGCCGCGCGCGTCAGCAACGCCTACGGCCCCGAGCACCTGGAGATCCAGACCAGTGACGACGAAGCCCTGTTGCGGCTCATCGATGACGCCGGCGCGATCTTTCTCGGGGGATACACTCCGGTCAGCCTCGGCGACTACCTCGCGGGCTCCAACCATGTGCTGCCGACGGGCGGCACCGCCCGCTTCGCGGCCGGCCTCGGAGCGCACACCTTCCTGCGGCCCCAGCAGATCATCTCGTACGATCGCGACTCGCTCGCCGAGGTGCACGAGCCGCTGCTCGCCATCTCGGGCGCGGAAGGGCTGCCCGCCCACGGCGAAGCGGTCTCTGCCCGCTTCGAGGCCTCGACCGATATCGCCCGCAGGGAGGCCTGAGCATGCACTGCCCGTTCTGCCGCCACCCCGATAGCCGCGTGATCGACTCCCGCACGAGCGACGACGGTCTCTCCATCCGACGACGGCGCCAGTGCCCCGAGTGCGGCCGCCGTTTCAGCACCACCGAGACCGCGAGTCTCACGGTCATCAAACGTTCGGGGGTCGTCGAGCCGTTCAGCCGCGAGAAGGTCATGAGCGGCGTGCGCAAGGCGTGCCAGGGCCGTCCCGTCACCGAGAGCGACCTGGCCGTGCTCGCGCAGCAGGTCGAGGAGTCCGTGCGCTCCACCGGTCAGGCGCAGCTCGACGCCAACGACATCGGTCTCGCCGTGCTGCCGCACCTGCGCGAACTCGACGAGATCGCCTACCTGCGCTTCGCGAGCGTCTATCAGGCCTTCGAATCGCTCGAGGACTTCGAGTCGGCCATCTCCCAGCTTCGCGCGGAGGCGGCCGGCAATCCAGCCGATGCCGCGGGCCCCTCCACCGACACCGAGGAGAACCGGTCGTGAGCCTCTATCCGCTGCTCTTCAACACCGTGCTGCGGCGATTCGACACCGAGCGAGCCCACCGCCTCGCGCTTCCGGTCATCCACGCGGCCGGCCTTCTCGGCCCGCTCGCGCGCGGCCTGTGCGCCCCTGACCCTCAACTGCGGGTGCGAGCGCTCGGCCTCGAGTTCCCGAGCCCCTTCGGGCTCGCCGCCGGCTTCGACAAGAACGCCGAGTCCATCCTGGGCCTCGGCGCACTCGGATTCGGTCACGTCGAGGTCGGCACGCTCACCAAGCACGCGCAGCCGGGCAACCCCAGGCCTCGCGCATTCCGACTGGTCGACGACCGCGCACTCGTGAACCGGATGGGCTTCAACAACGGAGGATCCGCCGCCGCCGTTCCTCGCATCGAGCAGGCGCGCCTCGCGAAGCACCGCCCCGTGATCGGCGTGAACATCGGCAAGAGCCGCATCACCGAGGTGGATCAGGCGACCGCGGACTACGTCTACAGCACCGAGCGGCTCGCACCCATCGCCGACTACCTCGCCGTCAACGTGAGCTCGCCCAACACCCCCGGCCTGCGCGGCCTGCAGGAGCTCTCCTCCCTGCGACCTCTGCTGAGCGAGGTCAAGGGCGCGGCCGCCGGCACGCCGCTGCTCGTGAAGATCGCCCCCGACATGGACGACGAGCAGCTCGACGGCATCGTGGAGCTCGCGGTCGAACTCGGCCTCGACGGCATCATCGCCACGAACACCACGATCTCGCGCGAGGGCTTGCTCGCCGATCCCGCCGAGATCGATCGGATCGGCGCCGGCGGGCTCTCGGGCGCCCCGCTGCGCGAACGATCCCACGAGGTACTTCGGCGCATCCGACAGGTCGCGCCCGACCCCGGCTTCTGCGTGATCTCGGTCGGGGGAGTGACGACCGCGCGCGACGTGCTCGATCGGCTCGAAGCCGGCGCGACGCTCGTGCAGGGCTTCACCGCGTTCATCTACGAAGGCCCGCTCTGGGCGAGGAGCATCAACCGCGGGCTCGCAGCCGCCGGCTACCGCGGATCGAGGCGCTGAAAGCGGTGCGCAGCATTGCGCGCCGCCTGTCCTGAGCCCGCCCTCGGGCTCAGGACAAGGCATCAAGCCGTGATCACTCGGGGAACTGCAGCCGCTTGACCTGCGGCTTCGGCATGCGCAGCATTCGGAACTGGAAGGCGCGCATCGCCGCGTACCAGCGGAAGCCCGGCTGAAGACTCTGCTCGCCGAACTTGGCGATGAGCTTGCGCTTGAGGGTCGCGCCGAGCATGACGGCGTCCAGCACCGACAGGCCCAGGTAGATCCAGATCGCGAGCAGGCTGTAGACCTGCCAGTCGGCGGGCAGGAAGGTCATCAGCAGCACGACCAGCATCGCCGGGATGAGGAACTCGCCCAGGCTGAAGCGCGCGTCGACGTAGTCGCGGGCGAAACGGCGCTGCGGGCCGCGGTCGCGCGCCGTGAGGAAGCGCTCGTCGCCCTGCATCATGCCGACCCGCGCGCGCTCGCGAGCCTCCGCATCCTTCTGGCGCTGCAGCTTGCGAGCCGCCTTGTCGCGACCGCCGACGATCGGCTGCGCCTTCGCAGCCTGGGCCTGCTTGCGGCTGGGCGTCGGGCGGCCCTTGCCGGTCTGCGCCTCGCCCGACTGCTCGTCGCTTGCATCAGCGGTGCTGCTCTTCGCCACGCCATTCCTTTCGAAGGTGCCGCCCGGGGAGACCCGGGCGCAGGTCAACTCCCTCCAGGATAGCGGCTCGCCGGGGTCGGAACGGCTCCGCCCGGAGCGGTAGACTGGCAGCATGAGCGAGACAATCACCGAGACCGCGCACCAGGTCGGCCTCACGGACGCCGCCCGCGACAAGGTGCGCAGCCTGCTCGAACAGGAGGGGCGCGACGATCTGCGTCTGCGCATCGCCGTGCAGCCCGGGGGCTGCTCCGGCCTCATCTACCAGCTCTTCTTCGATGAGCGCACCCTCGAGAACGACGCGATCGTCGACTTCGACGGGGTCGAGGTCGTCGTCGATCAGATGAGCGTTCCCTACCTCAACGGCTCGACGATCGGCTTCGAAGACACGATTCAGAAGCAGGGCTTCACGATCGACAATCCCAACGCGCAGGGCAGCTGCGCATGCGGCGACAGCTTCAGCTGACGACACCCCGGTGCGTGTTCAGTAAACCTTCAGCTTCGCGCTAAGCTATTCAGTGAGTCATAAGCTTTGTCTGGCATGCAGACAACTCGACAGATAAATTCGAAAGGTATGCGGTGCGTTCCAATCGTCGAATGAAATGGGCCCTTCCTGGCGTCGCGGTCACCGCGGCGCTCGTGCTCGCCGGTTGCACTCCGGCTCAGCAGCGGGGCTTCCTCCCCGAGGGATCCACGGATGCTACCAACCACACGGAGGGCATCACGGCCCTGTGGGTCAACTCATGGATCGTGCTGCTCGGCGTGGGCGTCATCACCTGGGGCCTGATCCTCTGGGCGACCATCGCCTACCGTCGCCGCAAGGGCCAGACCGGCCTGCCCGTGCAGATGCGCTACAACATGCCGATCGAGACCTTCTTCACGGTCGTCCCGGTCATGCTGATCATCGGTTTCTTCGCGTTCACCGCGCAGGAGATGGCCAAGGTCGAGCAGCGCTACGAGGCTCCCGAGACCACCATCGAGGTCATCGGCAAGCGCTGGGCCTGGGACTTCAACTACCTCGACGAAGACGTCTACTTCCAGGGCGTGCAGGTGCAGACCGACGACAACGGAAGCGCCATCCCCGAGACGATGCCGGTGCTCTACCTGCCCGTCGACAAGACGACCGAGCTGCGCATCGAGACGCGCGACGTCATCCACTCGTTCTGGATCGTGGAGTTCCTCTATAAGAAGGACATGATCCCGGGACAGACCAACTACATCTCGTTCACCCCAGAGAAGGTCGGCACCTTCATGGGCAAGTGCGCCGAGCTCTGCGGCGAGTACCACTCGATGATGCTCTTCGAGGTTCACGTGGTCGAGCAGGCCGAGTACGACGCCTATATCGAGTCGCTGCGCGAAGCCGGCAACGTGGGTCGGGTCGGCCTCGACTACAACCCCCTGCAGGATCAGTTCTTCGGTGACGAAGCCAAGGCACAGAACGAGTAGCGAGAAGCGAGAGAATGAACATGAAGAAGGGCAACGTCATCGTTTCGTGGCTCACCTCCACGGATCATAAGGTGATCGGCTACATGTACCTGATCAGCTCGGTCGTGTGGTTCATGATCGGCGGCCTCATGGCCCTGATCATTCGCGCGCAGCTGTTCGCCCCCGGCCTCGAGGTGGTCGCCACCAAGGAGCAGTACAACCAGCTGTTCACCATGCACGGCACCATCATGCTGCTCATGTTCGCGACGCCGCTGTTCGCCGGCTTCGCGAATGTGCTCATGCCCCTGCAGATCGGCGCTCCCGACGTCGCGTTCCCGCGACTCAACGCCTTCGCCTTCTGGCTCTACACCTTCGGCTCGCTCATCGCGGTCGGCGGCTTCCTCACACCGCAGGGCGCGGCTTCGTTCGGCTGGTTCGCCTACGCTCCGCTCTCCGACACCACCTTCTCGCCCGGCGTGGGCGGCAACCTCTGGGTGCTCGGTCTCGGCATCGGCGGCTTCGGCACCATCATGGGCGGCGTGAACTTCATCACCACCATCGTGACGATGCGCGCTCCCGGCATGACCATGTGGCGCATGTCGGTGTTCACCTGGAACACCCTCATCACCTCGATCCTCGTGATCCTCGTCTTCCCCGTGCTCGCCGCCGCGTTCTTCGGCCTCGCCGCCGACCGCATCTTCGGCACGCACATCTTCAACGGCGAGGGCGGCGCCATCCTCTGGCAGCACCTCTTCTGGTTCTTCGGACACCCCGAGGTGTACATCATCGCGCTGCCGTTCTTCGGCATCGTCTCCGAGATCTTCCCGGTGTTCAGCCGAAAGCCGATCTTCGGGTACAAGACGCTCATCTACGCGACCATCTCCATCGCGGCCCTCTCGATGACCGTGTGGGCGCACCACATGTACGTCACCGGCTCGGTACTGCTGCCGTTCTTCGCCCTGATGACCATGCTCATCGCGGTGCCGACCGGCGTGAAGATCTTCAACTGGATCGGCACGATGTGGCGCGGCTCCATCACCTTCGAGACCCCCATGCTCTGGTCGCTCGGCTTCCTGGTGTCGTTCGTCTTCGGCGGTCTGACCGGCGTGATCCTCGCCTCGCCCGCTCTGGACTTCCACCTCTCCGACACCTACTTCGTGGTTGCCCACTTCCACTACGTGGTGTTCGGCACCGTGGTCTTCGCGATGTTCGCCGGCTTCTACTTCTGGTGGCCGAAGTGGACCGGCAAGATGCTCGGCGAGCGTCTCGGCAAGATTCACTTCTGGGTGCTGTTCATCGGCTTCCACACCACCTTCCTCGTGCAGCACTGGGCCGGCGTGCAGGCCATGCCCCGCCGCTACTACACCTACCTGCCCGAGGACGGCGTGACCTGGATGAACCAGGTGTCGACCGTCGGCGCAATGATCCTCGGCGCCTCGATGATCCCGTTCCTGCTCAACGTCTACCTGACCGCGCGCAACGCGCCGAAGGTCACCGTGAACGATCCCTGGGGCTTCGGCCGCTCGCTCGAGTGGGCGACCTCCTGCCCCCCGCCGCGACACAACTTCACCTCGATCCCGCGCATCCGCTCGGAGTCGCCCGCCTTCGATCTCAACCACCCCGAGGTCAGCGGTGTGAAGCAGCCCGGCCAGGACGAGCCCGCGCTCGCGTCCGCGAAGTAACGCTGAAAGGCAAGACATCATGAAGTCAAATGTTGTGATCTTCGGCATCCTCACGGCCTACTTCGTCATCGTGGGCACGCTCTACACCGTATGGAACCTGTTGACCCACGGCTACCTCGAGTGGGCCGGAACCCTGGCCATCTATCTCTCGGGCGGTCTCACGGCGTTCATCGCGGTGTACCTGTGGCTCGTGAAGAAGAAGCAGGGCGGCGTGCTGATCGAGGATCAGCTCGAGGCCGACATCGACGACGGCGACCCCGAGATCGGCGAGTTCAGCCCTTGGAGCTGGTGGCCGATGCTGCTCGCCTTCGCACTGGCTCTGCTCGTGCTGGGGCTGTGCATCGGCTTCAACTTCTGGCTCTCGTTCCTCTCCCTGCCGCTCGTCCTGGTCGGCGTGGTCGGCTGGGTGTACGAGTACTACCGCGGGCACTTCGCCCGCTGATCGAGCTGGCAACGACCGTGAGCATCACGATCAGGCGAGGGCGGACGGAAGACGCTTCGGCGCTGTTCGCCCTCGCCCGTCAGTATCAGACCGGCCGAGAGGCCATCGGGCGCGACGAGTTCCAGATCGCGCTCGACAACGTTCTTCGGCATCGCGACCATGAGACCAATGTGCTCTTCGTCGCAGAGCACCAAGGCAAAGTCGCCGGCTACTCGTTGATGACCGTGTCACGACTGCTGCACGCACCCGGGCTCACGGCCCACCTGCAGGAGATCGTCGTCGACGCAGAAGCCCGAGGGCACGGCATCGGCGATCGCCTCATGCAGGCCAACGAGCACTACTGCATGGGCAGGGGAGTGCGTCAGCTCTCCGCATCGACCGCCCGCATCGGTTCCTTCTACAATCACCGAGGCTTCGAGCCCGTCGGCGAGCACTACCGGAAGCTGCTCGAGCTCGGTTAGCTCGACGAAGCCGATGGCCGTCAACACCGATAGGGCGGAGGCTTCGCCGCACCCGCACCGACGCCCTCGCAGGCGCCCGGGGGAGAACCGGGAACGCCTGCTCACGGCCGGTATCGCCGAGTTCGGCACTCACGGCTACCACGGCTCCTCGACGGCCGCCATAGCGGCGCTGGCCGAGGTACCGCAACCGCACGTCTACGCCAACTTCAGCAACAAGGCGCAGCTCTTCCTGAGCTGTGCCGAACGAGCCGCGGCGCTCCTCGAAGATCTCCGAACCACCACGGCACAGCAGCAGGCATCCACCGATCAGCCGCTTGATCTGGCTCAGTTGGCACGGTTCGTGTTGCAAGCTGTAGCTGCGCTCGGCGATGAGACGTTGGGAGACGAGCTGTCGCAGCTGCTCGTGCGCATTCGCCAGAGCCTCGGCGGCCAGCATGGGCTCGACGAACTGATCCGGCTCGGATCGCTCACACTGCTCGAGCAGCGCTCGGAGCCCTGACCTGGCGCGCTTGTATCCGACTGCCGGCGCGCACATGCCCGGATTTTCCCAAACGCTGACGCATGAACCGCACGCCCGATGCCGAGCGTCCGACCCGAGCAGCCTCGCGCCCAAACGCCGGAACTGAGGAACCACGCGCCCGAGTACCAGAGGAGAGTCCCGTGTCCGAGCAACCACGCTCGAACGCTGGATCCTAGTAGGCTCGCGTGCGACTCCCGCAGCTTGGCAGTAGCTGCGACCTGCACGCACCGGATCCCGCACCTACTGCCGAGCTGCGGGGTTGTTCTGAAGGCAACCGTGCAGCTTGCCCCTGCAGTCTCGCGCGGAACCGTCCATGCGGTTCCTCGTGGACGCGCACTCGGAGTGGAACGCCGGGAAGAGAAGAGATGAGGAGAAGAGAGGAAGGCGGAAGGAAAGGAGGAGGAGAAGGACAGAAGGGGAAGTGAGGGGGAGAAGGAGGAGAGATGGGGTTAGAAGGGCGAGAAGGGCGGGAGAAGGGGAGAACAGAGAGGGAAGAGAGCCGGGCGGGGGTTCCCCTCTTGGAAACGACGAAGGCCCCGACCGGATGAATCCGGGTCGGGGCCTTCGTACGGGTGCCGAGTCGGCCTGGCGGCCGAGGCTCAGTGGCCTTCGTGCTTGGACTGCTCGATCTCGGCCTGCGTGGGCGGAACCACGCGATCCTCGAAGAACCAGCGGCTGAAACCGGCGCGCAGGCGGCGCGAGAACGGGATGCGACCATCGTCGTTCGGACGCAGCATGAGCGGCTCGTAGTCGTGGTAGCTGACCAGCTGCCAGCGCTCGTACTCGGTGACCGGCTTGTGCACCTCGATGAACTCGCCGCCGGGGAGGCGCACGATGCGGCCCGACTCATAGCCGTGCAGAGCGATCGAACGATCCTTCTTCTGCAGGCCGAGGCAGATGCGCTTCGTGACCACGTAGGCGACGATGGGGCCGAGGATCAGGAGCGCCTGCAGCGCATGGATCACACCCTCCATCGAGAGCTGGAAGTGGGTGGCCATCAGATCCGAGCTCGCGCCGGCCCACATGACCGCGTAGAAGGTGACGCCAGCGGCGCCGATCGCGGTGCGGGTAGGGGCGTTGCGGGGACGATCGAGGATGTGGTGCTCGCGCTGGTCACCCGTCACCCACGCCTCGATGAAGGGGTAGGCGGCGACGAGCACGAGGAAGATGCCGATGAGGCCCAGCGGGATCAGCATGTTCCATGACCAGGTGTACCCGAACCACTCGGTCTCGAGCCCCGGCGGGATGAGTCGCAGCATGCCGTCGGCGAAGCCGATGTACCAGTCGGGCTGCGTACCCGCGGAGACGGGGGAGGGATCGTAGGGTCCGTAGTTCCAGATCGGGTTGATGCCCACGAAGGTGGCGATCAGCATGATCACGCCGAACACGATGAAGAAGAAGCCGCCGGCCTTCGCCGCATACACCGGGAGCACCGGGTAGCCGACCACGTTCTGCTGGGTCTTGCCCGGGCCGGGGTACTGCGTGTGCTTGTGGATGACCACGAAGGCGAGGTGCAGCGCCACGAAGAGGATCACCAGCGCCGGCAGCACCATGATGTGCAGCATGTAAAGGCGACCGACGATGTCCTGACCTGGGAACTCTCCGCCGAAGAAGAAGAACGACAGATAGGTGCCGATCACTGGGATGGCCTTGATGATGCCGTCGATGATGCGGAGGCCGTTGCCCGAGAGCACGTCGTCGGGAAGCGAGTATCCGGTGAAGCCCTCGGCCATGGCGAGCACGAAGAGCACGAAACCGATGACCCAGTTGAGCTCGCGCGGCTTGCGGAACGCACCCGTGAAGAAGATGCGCAGCATGTGCAGGCCGATCGAGGCGACGAACAGCAGCGCAGCCCAGTGATGCACGTGGCGCATGAGCAGACCGCCGCGAACCGAGAACGAGATGTCGAGGGTCGACGCCATGGCGCCGGACATCTCGATGCCCTTCATCGGCACGTAGGGGCCGGTGTAGTGCGTCTCGATCATGGTCGCCTGGAAGAACAGGGTCAGGAAGGTGCCCGAGAGCAGGATGACGATGAAGCTGTAGAGCGCGACCTCGCCGAGCAGGAACGACCAGTGGTCGGGGAAGACCTTGCGGCCGAACTCCTTGACGGCGACGCCGATCTTGGTGCGATCGTCGATGTAGCTGGCGGCCTTCGAGGTGAAGGTCGAGCCGCTCTGATTCTGAGTGGAAGGGGTGGTCACAGTGCTCACTTGAGGCGCTCCCAGAAGCTCGGGCCGACGGGTTCTTCGAAGTCGCTGCGGGCGACCAGGTAGCCCTCTTCATCCACCGTGATCGGCAGCTGGGGGAGGGGACGCTTGGCGGGGCCGAAGACGACCTTCGCCTCGTCGCTCACGTCGAACTGCGACTGGTGGCAGGGGCAGAGCAGGTGGTGGGTGTGCTGCTCGTTCAGGGCTACGGGGCAGCCGACGTGCGTGCAGACCTTGGAGTAGGCCACGATGCCGTTGTAGGACCAGTCCTTGCGCTCCTCGCGCTCCTTGAGGTCGTCGGGGTCGAGGCGGATCAGCAGGACGATGGCCTTGGCCTTCTCGTCGAGCACGTGGGTCGCCTCGCCGAGGTTCTCCGGAACGACGTGGAACACCGAGCCGATGGTGACATCGGAGGCCTTGATGGCTGCGCCCACGGCGGAGCCGCCGAGATCGCGGGCCAGACGGACGCCCTGATCCCACATGGTGTGCTTGAGCAGCTGCACCGGGTCGCGATCCTGCGGGGCGAGGCCGCGCAGCAGTGTGATGCCCGGGATCGGGAACGCGATGAGGGCGCCGATGAGGCTGTTGCGCACGAGGGTGCGGCGCGAGAAGCCCGACTCCTCGTCGGCGAGCTTGAAGACCTCGGCCGAGGCCTCGCGGGTGGGCTCGTCGCTCGGAACCGGGTGCCGCTCATCGATCGACTCGTGGTCGGCCATGAGGGCCTTGCCCCAGTGCACCGCACCGATGCCGATCGCGAGAAGAGCGAGGGTCATGCCGAGGCCGACGAACAGCGTATGCAGACGGATGTCCCACAGGTCACCCGATTCGATCGGGAAGAACATGTAGGCGAGCACCGCACCGAGGCTGCCGGCGATCGAGATGTAGAAGAGGGTGTAGACCGTTCGCTCGGCCCGCTTGTCGCGCTTCGGATCGAGATCGGTGACGCGCTTGCGGTGAGGGGGAAGCCCCGGGTTCTGAACGGCGTCGGGCGAGACGACCGCGGTACCTACCGCTGCGCCCTCGCCGCCGTGGCTGTGAGCGGGGACAACGGCGCCTTCGCCACCGTTGTTCTTCGCTTCTTCTGCCATGATGCTCCTTGTTTGCTGTCTGTTCGTACGATGCTTCGGTTGCGGTCGATCAGTTCGACTTCGCAGTGACCCAGACCGTGAACGCGATGATGATGCCGAGACCGATGATCCAGATGAAGAGGCCCTCTGCGACCGGCCCGATCGAGCCGAGCGTCAGGCCGCCGACCGCGGGCTTCTCCTCGATGTACTTGAGGTAGCTGATGATGTCGGACTTCTGCTCGGGCGTGATGTTCGCATCGCTGAACACCGGCATGTTCTGCGGGCCCGTGACCATGGCCTCGTAGATGTGCGTGGCGGGCACGCCGGTGAGCTTCGGAGCCCACTTGCCCTGGGTCAGCGCGCCACCGGCACCGGCGACGTTGTGGCACATGGCGCAGTTGATGCGGAAGAGGGTGGCGCCGTTCGCGACATCAGTATCGCCGGTCAGGTACTTCGCATCGGGGAGATCGGGCCCCGGAGCCAACGAGGCGACGTAGGCGGCGAGCTGGAGCGTCTGCTCCTCGTTGAACTGCTTCGGCTTGACCATGCCCTGCGGGCCCTGGAAGGCGAGGGGCATACGGCCGGTGCCGACCTGGAAGTTCACCGAGGCCGCGCCCGCGCCGATGAGCGAGGGGCCGTCCTTGGTGCCCTCGGCCGAGAGGCCGTGGCAGGTGGCGCAGTTCGCGCCGAAGAGCTTCTCGCCGGCGGTGATGTTGTTCTGATCCTGGCTGAACTTCGCCCACTCGACCTCGGCGGTCGCCGAGGTCTGGCTGAAGCCGGTGTAGGCGGCACCCGTGAACAGCAGGCCGATCGCGACGAGCGCGACGGTTGCGAGCGGGTGACGACGGCCAGTCTTGCTGGCGTTCTTCCTGATGAAGGCCATGATTCTCGGTGACTCCTGAGCTATTTGACCACGTAGATGACGATGAACAGCGCGATCCACACGATGTCGACGAAGTGCCAGTAGTAGGACACGACGACCGCGGTGGTCTCTTCCTTCAGCGTGAAGTTCTTGACCGCGTAGATGCGGCCGATCACGAAGAGGAAGGCGATGAGGCCGAGCGACACGTGGATGCCGTGGAAGCCCGTGGTGAGGTAGAAGGCAGCGCCGTAGGGATCGCCGTTGAAGAGGATGTTCTCCGAGGTGAAGGTGGCGTACTCCCAGGCCTGGCCGGCGACGAAGATCGCGCCCATGAAGAAGGTGAGGTAGAACCACTCGACCGCGCCCCACTTGGAGGGGCTCTTGCCGGTCGCATAGGGCTGCATGCGCTCGGCGGCGAACACGCCCGCCTGGCAGGTGAACGACGAAGCCACCAGGATGATGGTGTTGATCAGCGCGAAGGTGAAGTTGTGCTTCGCGGTCTGCTCCGCCCAGAGCTCGGGGTTCATCGCGCGCAGCGTGAAGTAGATGGCGAAGAGGCCGGCGAAGAACATGAGCTCGCTGCCAAGCCAAACGATCGTGCCAACGGCGACCGTATTGGGCCGCTTGACCGCGGACACGGCTGACTGGGTATTCATGGTGGTTGTCGTCACCCCTCCATTATGGCTGAAAGTTTGGTGTGCATCTGTCACATTCACACGGCGCGCCGAAGTATCCGCGGCGCTTTTGTGAAAGCCTATCGGGTTCGGGCCGATACCCTTTCATCAGATGAATCCCGCGCGTGGGAGCGCCTTGCGCGGCACCGGGGGAGCAGTCGCTCCGGCCGCTCCCGGCCGCGGTGCGACCGCCGAGAATCCGCACCCAATAGAATCGTACCCATGCTTGAAGAACGCAGCTGGCCGACCGTCCTCTCCGCCCTGCTCGACGACGCGGATCTCAGCGTGTCGCAGGCCGACTGGGCGATGAGCCAGTTCATGACCGGCAGCGCGAGCCCGGCGCAGATGGGCGCCTTCCTCGTCGCGCTGCAGCAGAAGGGCGTGACGGTCGACGAGATCGTCGGCTTCCGCGACGCGATCCTCGCCGAGGCGCGCGAGATCTCGCTGCCGGCCATGTCGCTCGACATCGTCGGCACCGGAGGCGACCGCTTCGGCACGGTCAACATCTCGACGATGGCCTCGATCATCGCAGCCGCCGCGGGCGTTCCCGTGGTCAAGCACGGCAACAAGGCGGCGAGCAGCAAGTCGGGCTCCTCCGACGTGCTGACCGCGCTCGGCATCGACTTCAACCTCGAGCCCGACGCGCTGCGCCGCAGCTTCGACGACTGCGGTATCGCCTTCGTGCACGCGGCCCGCTTCCTGCCCGGCTTCCGGCACGTCGCCCCCGTGCGCGCGGAGCTCGGCATCCAGACGGTGTTCAACTTCCTCGGGCCGCTCTGCAACCCGGTGCGCCCCGAGGCCACCGCGGCGGGCGTCGCCGACCTCAGCAAGGCGCCCTTGTTCGCCGACCTCTTCCGTTTCAGGGGCGCCTCTGCGCTCGTGTTCAGGGGCGACGACGGTCTCGACGAACTGACCACGACGGGGCATTCGCACATCTGGGAGGTCAGCCGCGGCGCACTCACCGAGCACGACCTCGATCCTCGAGACCTCGGCATCGCCCGCGCCGGCATCGAGGATCTCATCGGAGGAACTCCCGACGAGAATGCGGCCATCGTGCGACGGGTGTTCGCGGGCGAGGCGAGCCCGGTTCGCGATATCGCCCTGCTCAATGCGGCTGCGGGCCTCGTCGCATTCGATCTGGTTCGCGACCCGGAATCAGCGGATCGCCCGATCCTCGAACGCCTCGCCAAGGCGCTGCGGCTCGCCGAGACCGCGCTCGACTCGGGCGCGGCGCTCGCAAAGCTCGACGCCTGGGCCGACTCGACGAGGCGCCGCGCCGCCGAGGCCATCGGCCCGGCCTGACCCGCCGTCGATCGGGAGCGGTCAGTACCTGATCGCGTCGATGACCCGTACCCGGGTGGCGACGATCGCCGGGACGAGGCCTGCGAGCGCACCGGTGAGCACTGCCGCCGCCAGCCCCACGACGGCGGCGGAGAACGGGAACGGCGGCACGTCCTGCATGCCGAAGAACAGCGAGTCCATGATGAGCGGGCTGCGCACGATCGCGACCGCGAGCACGATGCCGAGCACGCCTGCGACGGCGGTGGCGACGACGCTCTCCATCATGACCGATGAGAAGATACGCCGGCCGCTCGCACCGAAGCTGCGGCGCACGCCGATCTCGCGAATGCGCTGCCTCATCGCCACCAGCTGAATGTTCACGAGGCTCAACCCTCCGAGGAGCAGCACGATGCTGGAGATGGCGCTCGTGATGAGCTGCATCATCACGAAGCTCTGCTCGAAGCCGGGGCTGGCGCCCGAATCGCTGCGATACACCGAGAGCTCCAGCCCGTCGGGCAGACCCGACCGGAGATCCATGGCGAGCACGGGCCCGATCTCGGCGGCTTTCGCACCGTCGACCCAGATCTCGCGGTCGACCTGCACCTCGCGCGGCACGGCGCCCACTCGCTGCACGTAGCTGTCGAACAGCATCTCGACGCGGAGCTCCGTATCCCACTCGCCCTGCTTCGGCAGCACGCCGATCACCTGATAGGTTCCGGCGAAGGAGTCCGTCATCTCGAGCGTCGGCCTCGATTCGAGGGCGGGGCTGCCGAGACGCTCCCAGAGCGGCTCCGAGATCACGAGCGGGGGAGCGAGCAGTTCTCGGTCGCTCGGCGCGAACCAGCGGCCCTCCTTCAGCTTCGCCCGGTGGATCACCGGATAGGCCGGATCGTACTGGCGCGAGTTCACGAGGGTCACGCCGTCGGGCAGCTGCACCGGGAGCTGCACCATGCCGTCGATGAGGCGGGTGCTGTGGGTGAAGCCGTAGCGCTTGTCGACCTCCTCGAAACGCGCATCGCTCGCCGCCCAGTCGACGGGGGAACCGTCGGTGCTGATCGTCTGCACGCGCAGCGTCGCGATGCGGCCGCCCCAGCGCTCGTTCTGCTCGAGCATCGCCTGCTTCTGCAGCTCGCCGAGCGCCACGACCGAGGTGAGTGCGGCGACGGCGACGGCGATGCCGATCAGGCTCAGGATGACGCGCAGCTTGTGGGTGCGCAACTCCGTCCAGGCCTCGCCGAACGTACCCACGGCGCCGGCCGCGATCCTCGACCACGCACCGCCCTCGCGCGGCTTCGGCGCGGGTGCGGAATCGTCGATCCCCGCCGGGGCGGGATCGTTCGTCGCCGCAGAGACGGGCTCTCCCATCGCCTCTCGAGCACGATCCTCGTTCTCATGCCGCATGATGCGCCACCGCCTCCTCCGGCTCGAGCACGCCGTGATCGAGGCGCAGTCGGCGCCTCGCGAGCGCGGCGACGTTCGGGTCGTGGGTGATGGTGATGAGTGCGGCGCCGTTCTCGCTCGCGACCTCCTCAAGCAGCGCCATGACGGTGGCGCCGGTCTCGATGTCGAGCGCCCCGGTCGGTTCGTCCGCGAGGATCATGCGCGGCCCTCGAACGAGGGCGCGCGCGATGGCGACGCGCTGCTGCTCGCCGCCGGAGAGACGCTCGGGCACCGAGTCGAGCCGATGGGAGAGGCCGACGCGGTCGAGCATCGCGGTGGCGATCTGCCGGCGGCGCCAGAACGACGAGCCGCTCGCGTAGCCGAGGGGCATCATGACGTTCTCGAGAGCGGTGAGGCCCGCCAGAAGGTTGAACTGCTGGAAGACGTAGCCGATGCCGCTGCCGCGGGTGCGATCGAGCGCGGCCTTGCGCAGCCTGGACGTGTCGACGCCGTCGAAGACGACGCGCCCATGAGAGGGGGAGTCGAGCAGCCCCAGCAGGTTGAGCAGGGTCGTCTTGCCCGAGCCGCTGCGGCCGACGACGGCGACGTGCTCGCCCGACTCCACCGCCATGTTCACGTCGAAGAGGATGTCGAGCCGGCTGCCGTCGGGCAGCTCGACGTGCTTGGAGACGTGCTCGACGCTGATCAGGCTCACCAGCTCATACCCGTCTCGCAGACCTCCTCACCGGGGGCGATCTCGTAGCAGAACTCCTCCACGGGCGCTGCCGAGCCGGGGACGAACTGTCGGATCTGATCGCCTTCCGAGAGTCCTGAGAGCACCTCGACGAAGCTGCCGTCGGTGACTCCGAGCTCGACCTTTGCCTCGCTCGCCTCGCCGTCAGCGCCGACGAGCCACGCCACACCCGTGCCCGCGCCGCCCTTGACCGCGGTGGTCGGGATCATGAGCACATCCTCCGCCGTGCCGACGGCGATCCTCAGCTGAGCGGGGAGACCGGGGAAGACGACCTGATCGGTGGGCACGCTGCAGCGGACGCTCGTCGTGCCGTCCTCGGCGACCTGCGTGTTCAGCCCCGTGCAGGTGAAAGGTGCGGGGCCGCCGGTGATCGTGACCTCCGCCTCGGAGGGCGCGTTCAGCAACCGGTAGAGCTGCACGGGCTCGACGGTCGCGAGCACGTGGAAGCGATCCGGCGTCAGCTTCGCGACCTCGGCGCCCAGCGCGACATCCTGACCCGTGACGAGCTCGAAGCCGCTCAGGCGTCCAGCTTCAGGCGCGGCGATCTCGAACCAGCGCTCCGGGTACTCCTGCTTGACGGTGAAGAGCACCTGCCCGGCCGTGACGACGGCGCCGTCTGCCACGTGCACCTCCCTCACGGTGCCGGTGGCGTTCGACCGGACCGAGACGTCTGCGTCGCGCGCGATGTTGCCCTGCAGGGAGAGCTCGTTCACGATTGTGCCGGTCTCGACCGACACCACTGGATCCGTGACCTCCCCGCCCGGCACGAGGGAGGACTGCTCCGGAGCCGAGAAGAAGGCGAGCTTCGTGAGGGACACGGCGATCGCGCCGAACACGAGCACCATGAGGATGGGGAACACCCAACGCCGCCAGATCACCATTGCTCGTCACGCCTTTCGACCGCGGCGCTTCGAAGATGGCGGCCGCACTGCTGACCACGATATCGCTCCCGGTGAGCGCCCCACCACCTTTCCCGACATTTGTGGAAAGAAATCTCAGCGGGGAGCGCGGGAGGCTCGACCCGGAGAAGCGCCTTGACATTTGCCCATATAGGCATATGATTGGTGCATGGCACGGGCATCGACCACCACGGACGCCTTCAACGCGATCGCCGAGGCGCAACGCAGGGACATACTGAACCGTCTGCGCGCTGGAGAACGCGCCGTGGGGGAGCTGGCCCGCGAACTGGGCATGACCCAGCCGCAGGCGTCCAAGCATCTTCGGGTGCTGCGAGAGGTGGGGCTGGTGCAGGTGCGCGGGGAGGGCAAGCAGCGGCTCTACGAGCTGGAGCCCTTCGGCCTCGAGTCGGTGCGGGACTGGCTGCGCGACTTCGAGCAGCCTCCGAACGGGGGCTTCGATCGACTCGACGAGTACCCGTCGAGCCGGACGGACGGGGGAGGGGATACCCATGAATGAATTGCTCGTGCGCGTCCACAACTTCTCGATCTCGCTCGACGGATTCGGCGTCGGCGAGGATCAGCGGCTGGAGGCGCCGTTCGGACATGCCGGCACGCGCCTGCTCGACTGGGCGATCCCGACCCGCACCTTCACCCGCATGGGCTTCCACGGGGATCAGCGGGGAACCACCGGCATCGACGAGACCTTCGCGAGCCGCTGGAACGCCGGCATCGGCGTCGAGATCATGGGGCGCAACAAGTTCGCCCCGAAGCCGGGCCCGTGGCCCGACGACGACTGGAACGGCTGGTGGGGCGACGATCCGCCGTTCCACACGCCCGTGGTCGTCCTCACTCACCATCCGCGCCCTCCGCTCGAGCTGAACGGCGGCAACGTCTTCCACTTCATCGACGCGGCTCCCGCGGAGGCGCTGGCCTTCGCTCGCGGCCTCGCCGGCGGCCTCGACGTGAGGATCGGCGGCGGCACCTCGACGATCCGCGAGTTCCTGCGCGCCGACCTGATCGACCAGATGCACCTCGCGGTCGTGCCGATCCTGCTCGGCCGCGGCGAGCGCCTGTGGGACGGACTCGAGGGGCTCGAGCAGCGCTTCGACGTCGAGGCGGTGACCTCGCCGACCGGGATCATCCACCTGACCTTCTCGCGGGATCGCCGCAGTACCGAGGGCGCGCCATGATCGGGATCACGCGCCACGCATCGCCGCCTCGCGGCGAGGGGACGGGCAGTGCGCTGAATCGCAGGGCTGTGCGATCCTGCTGAACTGACATAATACAGATTATCAACAGATAGCCAGGAGGGGCGGAAAGGCCGACGGAGTGGCTACGGGGCGAGTTTGTCGAGGATCAGCGCGCTGAGCGCGCTCACGCCGACCACGGCGATCTCCACGGCGTTCAGCATGAGCTCGTCGCTGCGCGTGGACGCGGCGATCGCGACGAGCACCAGCCCGCCGACGACGAGAACGACGCCGGTGATCGCGAGCACGAACATCGTCAGACGTCCCAGCACGCCGAGCAGGTACGTCGCGCTGCGCCGCGGAGCCGATGTGGGCATCCGATCGCGACGCGATCGCCGCGGGCCGATCCAGGCGGCGAGGGCGAAGAGCAGCACGGCGAGCGCCTGCGCCCCCAGCAGATCGCTCGGGCGATGCCAGCCGAACTCGAGCAGCTGCCATGACACGGTGCCGAGCAGCACGGCGCCGATGAGCGTCGCGAACCCGCGGGAACCCGCGGGCAGGGCCCAGATGAAGCCCGCGACGAGCACGGCGAACACGGTCATATGCCCGCTCGGGAACGTGTTCCAGGCGTCCAGCTCGAACAGCTGCGGCCGCTCGAGCCAGCTCTCCTTCAGCAGTTGCGAGGCGAGGATCGCGGCGGCCCCGGCGCCCAGAATCATCAGGGAGCGCGAGATGCCGTGCACCCAGAGCGCGAGGAGCGCCACGCAGAGCATCGCGACGCCGACCGCGGGGATCGACACGAGGCTCAACGGTGCAGGTGGATCGGCGGTGAACGTCGATGCGTCGAGCACGCTCGCCTCCGCGCGCTGGCCGAGCAGACTGCCGACGCCGAGCAGGTAGGCCAGGCCGCCGACCACGAGGGCGATAAGGCCCCAGATCATCGCTCGAGTGCGCGCGCCCATGTCGGCTACTCCCCTGCGGCCCGTGGCGACGAGTCTCGAGTCTCCGGGAGGATGGCCTCGGGTGCCGGACCGCGGTCGGCGGTGCGCACCGCCCACAGCGCGAGCGCCGCGGCGGTGGAGACGTTCAACGAGTCGACGCCGTGCTCCATGGGGATCGTGACGCAACGGGTGGCCGAGGCGAGGGCGCGCCGGGTGAGCCCCTCCCCCTCGGTGCCGAACATCAGCGCGAGCCGATTCGGAGGCGACTGTACGAATTCTGCGAGATCCTCGGCGTCGTCGCGCAGGGCGAACGCTGCGAGCTCGTAGCCCGCCTCGCGGATCATGGGGCCGGCCTCGCGCCAGTGAGGCAGCCGAGCCCAGGGCACCTGCAGCACGGCTCCCATGCTCACTCGCACCGCCCGCCGGTAGAGCGGGTCGGCGCAGCCGGGACTCAGCAGCACGCCGTCCGCGCCGAGGGCGGCCACCGAGCGGAAGATCGCCCCGACGTTCGTGTGATCGGCCAGATCCTCGAGCACCACGAGCCGGCGCGAATCGCGCAGCAGCTCGCCCGGATCGGTCGGAGCCGGACGGTGCATCGAGGCGAGCGCGCCGCGGTGCAGATGGAAGCCGGTGAGTGCTTCGAGCTGGGACGACTCCCCCACGTACACCGCCACCTCGTCGAAGCCGTCGAGCAGCTGCTCCATCTGCGGCAGCCACTGCTCCAGCACGAGCACCGAACGCGGGCGATGGCCCGCGGCAAGGGCCCGCTCGATCACTTTCGGAGACTCGGCGAGATACAGCCCGCGCTCCGGCTCCAGCATGCGCCGGAGCGCGACGTCGGTCAGGCTCGTGAAATCGGCGAGCTCCGGCAGGTCGAGGCTCGCGATGCGCTGCACCCTCATGCGCCGGCCTCCTCCGTGCGCTCCGAGTCGGGCACGATGCCGATCTCCGAGGCGTTCCGCGCACGGAGGAAACCGAGGATCTCCTCCGCCGCGTCCGCGACGGCCTCGTAGTGCACGAGGTGCCCCACACCCGGCATCACGCGGAGCTCGGCGCCGATGCGGCGCGCGAGCGCGAGCTGGGCCTCGAGCGGCGTGATATCGTCTCGATCCCCCGCGATCAGCAGTGTCGGCCCCGCGAGTGCGTCCGAATACTCCGGCACGGTGTGCGAGACCGAGGCCCGGAACGCCTGCAGCAGAGTGGCGCTGTCCGCGAAGCGGCTGAAGTAGCGGTCGTGCTGGTCGTGGATCCACGCTCGCAGCTCGCGGTCGCTCGTCTTCGCCATGACCTCGCTCATGACGCGCACGATGGCCGGGTTGCCGAGCAGTGCGCGGGAGGCGCGCTCGGGCAGCACATCGGCGGCCCGATAGTAGGCGATCGCGAGCTTCGTCATGACCGCCTGCGGGCCTTCCAGCGCCGGAGCGCTGATGGGGTTGACGAGCGTCGTGCTCACCGGTTCGAGGCCCTGGGAGAGCGCGTTCGCGACGACGAGGGAGCCGAAGGAATGGCCGAGGATCGCGAAGCCGTGCGAGCCGACGCCCTCATCGCCGGCGAAGGCGCTGAGCCACTCCCCGAAGAGCTCGAGGTCGTGCTGCCTGCCGGGCGCGGCGGGGGTCTCGCCGAAGCCGGGGAGATCCGGCACCACGATGCGCAGCTCGGGCGCGCGGGCCGAGACGGCACGGGCGAGGCCCTCGAGGCCGTGGTGGTCTCCCCTGAAGCCGTGCACCATGACGAGCGTGGGGCCCTCGGCACTGCCGTAGCGCCAGGCCCGGGTGCGCATGCCGAGCGTGTCGATCTCGAGCGTGCCGAGCTCCGGAGCAGTCACCGCGTTCACCCCACGAGTCTACCGGCGGGCGTCTGAACGTCCGCGGCGACGGATAGGGTGGAGCACGACGAAAGGAACTCCTCAGTGAGCAATGCACTCCCCCTCTGGGCCGAGACGCTGGCCGCCTTCGACACCGAGACCACGGGCGTCGATACCACGCGCGCCCGCGTCGTGAGCGGCACCGTCGCGCTCATCGGGCGCGACGGGGAGGTGCTCGAGCGGTATGACTGGCTCATCGATCCCGGCGTCGAGATTCCGGAGGCGGCCGCGCGGGTGCACGGCATCACGACCGAAGTGGCACGGGTCAGCGGGGTCGAGGCGGCGGTGGGGGTCTCCCAGATCGTCTCGCAGCTCGCCGAGATGGTGGATCGCGGCTTCCCGATCGTCGCCTACAACGCGCCCTTCGACCTCAGCCTGCTGCGAACCGAGGCGCTGCGCCACGGCATCGCCTGGCCCGCAGAGCTCGCCCCCGTCATCGACCCCCTCGTCATCGACAAGCAGTGCGATCGGTACCGCAAGGGCAAGCGCACGCTCGAGGCGGTCGCCGCCCATTACGGCGTCGGGCTGGGCCTCGCGCACGACGCCGGCGAAGACGCGATCGCCGCAGGCCGCGTCGCCCAGGCCCTCGCGCTCCGATTCGCCCACGCCCTCCCGGAGCAGGTCATGGATCTGCACCAGGCGCAGATCGGCTGGGCCGCTGCGCAGGCGGCGAGCTTCCAGGAGTACATGCGCCGCACGAAGGATCCGACGTTCATCGCAGATGGAGCCTGGCCGCTCCGCTGACGCATTCGAGCCGAGGGGCGGGACGAGAAAGGCGGCGGGTTCCAGGAGGAACCCGCCGCCTTTCCGATCCCCGCGAGGATCAAGAACCGCGCCTGTTCGCCGACCCGTAGTCGGCGAAACATGAACTCAGGCGCCGAAGCCCTTGAAGCGCTGGTTGAACTTCTCGACGCGGCCGGCCGAGTCGAGGATGCGCTGCTTGCCCGTGTAGAAGGGGTGCGAGGCGCTCGAGATCTCGACATCGATCACCGGGTAGGTGGCACCGTCGAGCTCGATGGTCTTGTCGCTCGTCAGGGTGCTGCGGGTGAGGAAGGTCTCGCCCGAGGCCAGGTCGCGGAAGACGATGGCGTTGTACTCGGGGTGGATGTCGGTCTTCATAGGAGTTCCTTGCTTGGGTTGTGCCTTGAGGGAACGTGTAACAGCACGCTCCGAGGTCTTGGGATCGGCGGATGAATCCGCACCAACGATCGATTTTAGCAGACGCCGGCCGAATCCATCGGCCCCACGCGCGATCAGCCCCGCGCGATCGCCGAGTACCTGTCGCCTTCGCGGTTCAGCTCGAACGCCATGCCGAACGCCGCGCCGAGGTTCTCGGCGGTGAGGGTGTCGGCGATGGGGCCCGCGGCCTGCACCCTGCCATCGCGAAGCAGGAGCACGTGGGTGAAGCCCGGAGGGATCTCCTCGACGTGGTGCGTGACCATGATCATGGCCGGGGAGTGCGGCGACTGGGCGAAGCCCGAGAGCATCTGCAGGAGGCGCTCCCGCGCTCCGAGGTCGAGACTCGCGCTCGGTTCGTCCAGCAGCAGCATCTCGGGATCGGTCATGACCGCGCGGGCGATCATGGCGCGCTTGCGCTCGCCATCGCTCAGCGTGCCGAAGGGGTGCTCGGCGAGCTCGGTGAGCTGCCACTCCGCGAGGATGCGATCCGCCTGGCGCACGTCCATCTCGTCGTACTGCTCGTTCCATCGGCCCTCGACGCCGTAGGCAGCGGTGAGCACGAGGTTGCGCACGGTCTCGTTGGCGGGGATGCGACGGGCGGTCGCGGTCGAGGCGAAACCGAGACGATTGCGGAACTCCCAGATGTCGAAGGTTCCGAGTCGCTGCCCGAGCACCTCGACCGACCCGGTGGAGGGATAGTCGTTCGCCGTCGCGAGCCGCAGCATCGTCGTCTTGCCCGCGCCGTTCGGCCCGAGGATGACCCAGCGCTCCGTCTCGTCGACCTCCCAGTCGACGCCGTCGAGGATGGGCCTGCCGTTACGCACATAGGTGACATCGCTGAAGCGCAGCACATTGCTCATGCCCTCCAGCCTAGCGATGCGCCCCGCCCGACGAGGGTAGCGCGGCGCGCGCCGCGCGATCCTCGCTCCCGCGATCTCCCTAGACTGGAGTGCATGACTGCCTCCTCCGCTCCCCTCGTCGTGCTCGACTGCGATTCCACCACCATCCAGGACGAGGTGATCGAGCTCCTCGCGGAGGCGGCAGGCACCCGTGAACTGGTCGCGGAGGTCACGGAGCGAGCGATGCGGGGCGAACTCGACTTCGCGGCGAGCCTCGCCGAGCGCGTCGCCACGCTCGTCGGCACGCCCGAGGCGGTCTTCGCCGAGGCCTACGAGCGGATCCGCCTCTCCCCCGGCATTCGCGAACTCATCGACGCGGTGCACGCGCGGGGCGGCAAGGTGGGAGTCGTCTCGGGCGGCTTCCACGAGGTGCTCGACCCGCTCGCCGAGGATCTCGGGCTCGACTTCTGGCGGGCGAACAGGCTCGAACTGGCCGACGGCGCGCTCGCGGGCCGCACCGTGGGGCCCATCGTCGACGGAGCGGCGAAGGCGGCGACCCTGCGCGAATGGGCGGAGGCCACGGGCACGCCGCTCACCGCCACCGTCGCCATCGGCGACGGTGCGAACGATCTCGCGATGATGCAGATCGCAGGGCTCTCCGTCGCCTACAACGCGAAGCCCATCGTCCGGGAGCACGCCGACGTCTCGATCGAGCACGATCTCTCGCTCGTCATCCCGCTGCTCGACCGCCTCGGCTGAAACCCGGCCGGCGATCCCGAGGCGGCCTCGAACGACGTCGGGCGCCTCTTCCTCAGAAGTCGTTGAGCTTCTCGGTGTCCTCGGGGATCTTCCCGTCCGAGAGCAGGCTCTCGCCGAGCCGCTTGAGCGCCGTGAGCGCGACGTTCTGCGGCATCGGCCCGTACGAGATGCGTCCCACGCCGAGCGCCTCGTACTCGGCGGCGGCCAGCGCACCGGGCAGGCCGATCACGCTCACCCGCCGCTCGCCGATCCCCTCGACGAGTGCGCTCGCCTCGGGGCCGGTCACGACGCCGGGCACGAAGACGCACTGCGCGCCGGCCTCGAGAAAGGCGCGGCCGCGGCGGATCGCCTCGTCGATCGCCTCCTCGCGCGATCGGTCGCCGGCCTTGATCAGCGCATCGGTCCGGGCGTTCAGCACGAACGCCACGCCCTCGCGCTCACCGGCCTCGATCGCGGCCCGCATCACCGCGACAGACTCGTCGAGCCCCCGCATCTGATCCTCGATGTTCGCGCCGCAGACGCCCGCCCCGATCGCCCGTCGCACCGCCTCTCCGGCGTCGCCGAAGCCGCCGTCGAGGTCGGCCGTCACCGGAAGGTTCGTCGCCCCCACGATGCGCTCCAGGGCCGCGATCATCAGATCGAGAGGGATGCGCTCGCCATCCGGGTATCCGTGGCTGGCGGCGATGCCGTGCCCGGCCGTCGCGATGGCCCAGCTGCCCGGGAGCTCGGAGACGACTCTCGCGCTCACGGCGTCCCACACGTTGACGACGCGCAGGATCTCGGGGGCCTCGTAGAGGGCGACGAGCGCCTCCGCGTCTGCGGCGACGCGAGCGGCGGAGCGGATGGGCTGGGTGGCGTGTTCGTTGGTGCTCATGAGGGCCACGCTACCCACTCGGACGGGGTTCCGACACCCCTTGACTTCGATCCCGGCGGCTGCTGGGATGCTCAGCCGACCAGCTGCGAGAGACCGTGCACCGCCACCGCGAGCGAGCCGATCGCCGCCAGCGCCAGCATCGCCGCTCGGGCGTGCTCGGAGCGCAGGAACCGGGCGAGACGGTCGCCGAGCGACGTTCCCGCGACGAGTCCCAGCAGGATGAGGGCCCACGCCCACCAGGGGTAGTCGGGTCGCAGCTCCGGCTCCCAGGCGAGCTTTCCGATCACGCTGCCGAGGCCGGTGGTCAGGAAGTACGGCTGCATCGTCGCCGCGAAGGAGCGCTGCGGCCAGCGGGACATGACGGCGTAGACGTTGATCGGAGGACCGCTCGTTCCCGCGGCCGCGCTCGCCACGCCCGAGACGAAGCCGGCGGCGGCGCGAGGAATCGGCCCCGAGACGGTGGTTCTGACCCGCCTCGCGAGCATCGCGAGCAGGAGGGCGAGCAGCATGATCGTGCCGACCGCGAACTCAAGCCAGTGCGCGTCGAGCCGTGTCGCCAGAATCGCTCCGGGCATGATGCCGATGACCGCGGGGATCGCGAGCCACAGGTAGGTCTTCCACTCGATGTCGCGGCGCACCCGGAGCAGCACGAGGGCGGCGGTGAGGACCCCGCAGAGGTTCACGAGGATCACGCCGTGCCGCGGGCCGAGCAATAGCACGAAGAAGGGGCCCGTCACGAGCGCGAACCCCATACCGGTGAGGCGCTGGGTGAGGGCCCCGAAGGCGACGACGACGCAGAGCGCGCCGAGCAGCAGCGGATCCAGAGCGCTAGTGCCCCATCCCAAGGCCGCCGTCGACCGGGATCACCGCACCCGAGATGTAGGCCGCATCGTCGCCTGCGAGCCATGCCGCGGCGCCCGCGATCTCGGCGACCTGGCCGAATCGGGCTGCGGGGATCGAGTCGAGGTACTGCTGCTGCTGCGCCTCGGGCAGCGCCGCGGTCATGTCGGTCTCGATGAAGCCCGGTGCGATGACGTTGGCGGTGATGCCACGGCTGCCGAGCTCGCGCGTGAGCGAGCGGGCGAAGCCGACAAGGGCCGCCTTCGACGAGGAGTAGTTGATCTGGCCGGGTGAGCCGTAGAGGCCGACGACGCTCGAGATCAGGATGACGCGGCCGAAGCGGGCCTTGAGCAGGCCTTTGGCGGCGCGCTTGACCACGCGGAATGTACCGGTGAGGTTGGTATCGATGACCTCGGTGAAATCCTCCTCGCTCATGCGGAGCAGCAGGGTGTCGCGCGTGATGCCCGCGTTCGCCACGACGACTTCGACCGGTCCGAGCTCGGCCTCGACCTCGGTGAAGGCCGCATCGATGGAGGCGGCATCGCTCATCTCGGCTCGCACGGTGAGCGAGCCCTCGGGGCCCTCCCCCGAGCGGGCGGTCACTGCGACGCGGTGCCCCTCCGCGATCATGCGCTCGGCGATCGCGTAGCCGATGCCTCGGTTGCCTCCGGTGACGAGTACGGTGCGGGCGGTGCTCATGTGGATCCTTTCATCCGATGACGCCCAGCCTAGTGCGAGCTTGCAGGGGTAGGGTTGGTGGAGTGGCACAGCAGTACGACGTGACTTCTGTCGGGGTCAACCCGGCGGAAGATCGAGCGCACCGCATGCGCATGTACTTCATCGCCATGTCGCTCCGCGTACTGTGCGTCGTCTCGCTGTTCTGGGTGCGCGGATGGTGGATCATCCTCGTCGCCGCCGGTGCGATCCTGCTCCCCTATTTCGCCGTGCTCGTGGCGAACGCCGTCTCGCACACGGGGGGCCGGGCGCCTGACGCGCCGACCCCGCTCGAACTGCTCCCCGGCGCGGCCGAGCCGGGCGCGGCACGCACCTCG
>WPCJ01211995.1_pt1 | contig 26762 bp, 22 predicted proteins | sample 5399831 | NCBI WGS metagenome assembly WPCJ01 (sample SAMN12869470, study PRJNA574797) | sludge metagenome | isolation source: wastewater treatment of pH10 | place: China:Beijing | collected 2019-05-20 | reverse complement strand
TCTGGAGGTGCGCCGGCGCCGCGCCGGGCGGCAGCATGTCCCGCAATCCTTCCGGTATCGCCGCCGGCCTTGCGTCCCCGGCGGAAAATAGCGGCAGGGCATCGCGCCTGTTTTCGGCCTTTTGGAACCAGCCCTTGCGTGCAAGGCGTTGCTCCAGTGTGCGCCATTCCTCATCCAGCGCAAAGGGGCGGCGCTCAATGCCCGGCACGTCCCCGTTTGCCGCGCCCGCCCATGCCGCAAAATCCCGCTCCGGTTCCGAACCGGGAAAGGCACCGCCCACAAGCGACTCTCCGCCCGCAGCCGCCGGTGCAACTTGCAGCCAGGTTGCCGGCAAAAGCGACCGGCCTGACACGGGCGCTTGCGCCTCGTCCCAAGAAAGCCGCCGCGCGATCACAAGATGCGTGCGCACCAGCGCATCGGAAAACCAGCCGGGCTGTGTATCCGCGACAATGTACTCAAGGCGAAACGAGCGCAGCAGCAGGTAGCGGACAACATCGGCATAGTCGCGCGAACGCCAGGTGGCGGGAACGACAAGGGCCAGGCGACCGCCCGGCCGTGTCAACAGGGCGGACAGGAGCCAGGCCGGTATGGAAAGATCGGCAAGGCCCGAATAGCCGTCAACCAGTGCCTGCCAGAGCGCGCGCTCGCCGCCGACCATGCGCGCATCAACAATCGCGGACAGGCCCCGGCGCACGTCACCGACACCGGCACCGTTCCCGTTTTGCGATTGGTATCTCACATAAGGGGGATTGGTGATGACGAGATCGTAGCCGGGGGTATCTAGCGCCGCGATGGCGGCGGGCTCAAAAGCACTTCCCGTGAAAATATGGCTGCTCTCCGCAGCTTCGTCCGCCTGCAAAGCCGCCATCCTGCGACCGCAGAAGGCGGCTGTTTCGGAATCAAGCTCTATTCCGTGCAGTCGGCTGAGCCGAGCTCCCCGCGCCTGCGCCGTCAATGCTGCCGCATCAAGGAGGTCGCCGTGCCCGGCCATCGGATCGATCACCGTGCGCGCGCCGGGGTCGAGCGCTAGGTGCGCGAGAAGCGCCCCCAACGGCAACCCAGTAAAGAACTGCCCCAGCCGTTTGCGCTGAGCCGGCGGCAGGCTTTCCTCAAAGGACCGTGCCGAGGACCTGATCGCGCCGACTGCGTCAGTCGCCGGCACTGCATAGAACTCCGGGCAGCGGCTGTTCGGCGTACCAGCGATAGAAGACGTCCGCGTCGAGCGGGACTTGCTGATGATGGCTGAGGAAATGCGTCACGAGGCGGGAGTAAAGCCTCTGCGCCGTCGCTTCGGCCGGATCATGCGCGGCGGTCGCCGCGCGGTGAAGGGCCGTTGCGACCGTCCATACACATTCGTCCGCACCGGTCTTGCTTTCGATCCGGGCCTCGGCCTTACGACGGGGCCCCAACAGGAGCACGGGATCGCCGCGCACGGCTCCTTCCGTTGTGACCTGTTTGAAGCTGCCCTGCTTCTTGTCGAGAACCCCCGCATACTCCACGTCAAAGCCCGCATCCTGGTAGGCGCGCTGCAAGGCGTTCCAGACTTCGGCGGATGCGGAATGAAACACCATCGTGGCTTTGCCGGACGGCTTCAATATCCGGCGGGCCTCGCTGAACGACTGGGTCAGCAGGTCCCGGTACTCGTCAATGGCCTTGCCTTGGTCTGGGCTAACGATGGCTTCATCTGTGCGGTCGGTGAAGGTCTTGAGCCAAGCCTCGTTTATATAACTGAGTTCGGCATAGGGTATGTTGGCTCCGAAGGGCGGGTCCGTGAATACATAGTCGATACTGCCGGACGGCAGCGCGACAGCGCAGCTAGATCCGTGGACAACTTCGACCTTGCCGCTGCCGCCGTGGATTGTCTCAAACGCCTGCGCAATTGTTGTCAGCTTGCGCCGCAATCCTGCAAAAAAGTTCTTTTCGACCGGAAGGCCGCTGACATAGAGCACGCCGGGTTGGGCGCTGGTGACGACTAGGTCTTTCTGGCCGGACTTCGCCACGACGCGCGTCATGATCGTGCCGTGCGCCGCGTTATAGCTGAGCAGCCAGAAGCGCAGCCCTTCGCGGAGCGCGCCGCGATACGATTCCACACGCTCCCACATGCGGGCGAAGACGATGAGATTGCGCCGCGTGTAGAAGTGATGAACGTGCGTAATGCCCTGGTGGTAGCCTTTTCGGTAAAGATCGCCCCAGGGGATCAACGCCTGCGGGACGCACGACGGGATCGGCTCCGCCTCAATCTTCTTGATAAGCGTCAGGTCGGCGGCCGTGGCCGGGCGCGACCAGCGTTTTTTTCCGGTCGAACCATAGACGCGGGCCATCGCGCGTCCGCGCAATGCGCGCTGCTCGCCCAGCACATCATCCTGTTCCTGCACCGTCACCCGTTGCACATCATCCATCGGCGCTTCATGGCGGCATTTCGGGCAGGAGAAGGTGGAAGAAATCTCCGCCGGATCGAGCGAAACGCACGCATCCCACAACGTGACAGAGCTGCGGCAACCGGGGCAGCGCAGCTTATCGCTCCAGATCAGGTGACGAAGGGAGCCTTTCGCGCCGGAGGGATCGCGCGCTTCATACATCCAGCCGTCTTCGCTCTCCCCGGCCGCCAGGACATCTTCGGCGGCCTTCCTGAACGCGGCAGGATCGGGCGGATTGGTCAGGGTCCGGCCGACAAACGAGCCGAGCGCGCCCAGCTCATAGAGAACGGCATTGCGGGCACCCCACTGCACGTCAAGACCAAGGCGGATCGCTTCGGCGCGCAATTCCTCGGTTGGCCGTTCACAAAGCAGCGCGGCGAGGCCGGTCGTCCCGCTGCCCCCGAACCCGTCAAACACGGTGTCGCCGGGTTTGGTATGGGCGGCGATATATAGGGCAATCGCCTCCGGGGAAATCTTTGTCGGGTAGGGAAAGGCCCCGTACAGGGCACCGGTGCGCTTTGCCGCCAGTGGTTGGCGGTAGAGGGCATCCAGAGATTTGGCGGGCATCGCCGGCGCTGCCTTGCGTGGCCTGTTTGCTGTGTGAAGCATCTGTTCGTTTTCCCCCGGCATTTTCATTTGTTTCATGTCCGCTCCGGTGCCGCTGCCCGCTTGTCCAGAGCCGGCCGCCGCACAGCCCGTGCGGGCTGCTGGTGTCGCCGCAAATATTCATGGATGGCACGCCGCACGACCCAGGACACGGATACGTTGTCCTTTTCGGCGAGCGTGTTCAGCGTGTCGTAGTCTCCGGGCGTGACGCTGACGGTGACACGGGGGCCGAGCTTTTTTGATCGATCACTCATGGCAGACCTGCTAATGTTCCCCTATTGTTCACCTTAGCGAGATGTGATTCTAATTGCAACACAGTGCATCACTTTGACTCACAAGCATAGGCTATTCTTCCACGTTTTCATAAGCTTCGACCTGTCACCCCTCAAGGCCCAAGAGTCTCATACCCCTCGGCGCTCGCTCTGCCGCTTATAACCGTCATCGACGCGGTTTGACTTGTTCTGGTCCGGCGTCTCGCGCAGGACGGCTTTCGAGAACGGCAACTCCGCCTGTCCGGATCGCTGTCGGCCGATAGCGCAGGCGGTAAGGCCTGCACATATTTGTCGGCAAGCTTGCGCTTGGTCCATTCGTCTTATGCGACGTAGCCGGACGACCTTCGCGTCAGCGCAAGCTGCAAGGCCGGCATAGCTATGTCATCGTCGTCGAAACCCGCCGATTGCCAAACGAAAGATAAAACTTCCCCGTCGTTTCAAGAGGTTGGAAACCGTTTTCAGGATTCAATTGGGAGGGCTATAGAGTAGATGTCGTGCCCATCGGGTTCCCGCATGGCCCGCCAGTGGCTCAGAAGGCCGAAAACCAGCAAAATATGGATTTCCTTGAGCCTCCGGGAGACCGGTGTCGCACCGGGTTGCGGTCACGTTCGATGGCTCGGGAGCACGTTCCATTCGAATGCCCGCACGATCCTTCGGCCAAGCCCCGCAGCATCAAGCATGGCGCTACGCCGGCGTTGGCCGTCCCATCTGCTGGAGATGGCCAGCGCTGCCCGCGCGTGCATGGTTCGTCATTCAGTGGGCTTTCGCAGCACCATGTTGAACGGGCGCTGACTGCCCCGCGGCGACGGCTTGCTCGACGTTCTGCCAGGGGGCTTTGTCGGGGGCGAAACGCGCCCGCAGATAGCGCACGAGAGCGGCGGTGGTGTCGCTGTGGAGCGATCCTCCAAAAGCCGGCATCGCCATGGTTTCGTCGCGGGTGCCGACGGGAAGCGGAATGCCCTGATGAATGGCTGAGATCACATTCGCAGGTGTGGCGGCGTGGAGATTGGTGTTGAGCGCCAGCGACGCGATCCGGTTATCGCCGCCATGACAGGCCGCACATGCGCCTTCGAACACCCGCGCGCCGACCGGCTCGCGGAGGCTCGCATCCAGCGCAGCCTTGTCGGAAGCAGCAATGACGGCTTCCGGGCTCGTTGATGCGGCGGCCGTTTCGTTGAAGCTGGCCAGATAGGTCGCCATCGCGCGGATATCTGCATCCGGAAGCGGCTGCAGCGACTCGATCACATGCGCCATTGGACCGGCGGCAGCACCATGTTCATGGGAGCGGCCCGTGCGCAGATAGTCGTAGAACGCCTGCTCGGTCCAGCCGATCGGCGACAGCGATGCCGTGGTCAGCGCATGGGCGTCCCAGCCATCGGCAAAGCCGCCGGCGAGATGTGCGGGGCCTTTTGCTTCGGCGCCAACGGCATTGCGCGGCGAATGACATGCCGAGCAATGGCCCAGTCCTTCGACCAGTTCGGCGCCGCGATTCCATTCCGGCGAACGGCTCGCATCGGCCGGTGCCGGCGAACTCGACAGGAACAGGGCGTTCCAGCCGGCCATCAATGAGCGGATGTTGAACGGGAATTTCAGCTCGGTGCGCGGCGTGACGGCATTGGATGCGGTTTGCGTCATCAAGAATGCGTAGAGCGCCTGCAGATCCGTTTCGCTGGTCTTGGCGAAGGATGTGTAGGGATGCGCGGGATAGAGGTGATGGCCGTCGCGCGATACGCCCTGTCGCATGGCGCGTTCGAACGCCGGATAGCTCCAGCCGCCGATACCGGTTGCGCTGTCCGGCGTGATGTTGCTGGCATAGACCGTTCCGAACGGCGTCTCGAGCGCCCGCCCGCCGGCGAACGGCGTGCCGTCATTGCCGACATGGCAGACATTGCAGGCGCCGATGGCCGCGGCGAGACGGCCGCGTTCGATCGTCGCCGCCGAATAGATGTCGGCTGCCGGTCGCGCAATCGGCGAGATGGCTGACGCCCATGGCAGGATGGCAGCGCCGGTCGCCAGTGCGCCGGCGAATGCGCCGGCGAGCGGCCACATCCATCGCCGGTTGGGCGCGGCTACAGGCGGTTCTGCGATTTCGGGTGACGGCAGCGGGTTGAGCGCGGCGCGCACTTTCTCCGGTGTCAGCGGCAATTCGCGGAAGCGGACGCCGGTGGCATCGAAGATCGCATTGGTGATGGCGGCGGCGCTGGGCACTGACGCGGATTCGCCGGCGCCGAGCGGCTCTTCGTCCTGGCGCGGCACGAGCAGGACGTCGATGTCCGGCACATCCGGAAATTTCAGGATCGGATAGGCACCCCATTCGAGACTGGCGACGCCGGTCTGCGAGAACTGCACCTCTTCCTTCAGCACACGGCTCGTCGACTGAATGATGTTGCCGTGGATCTGGTGCTTCACCCCGTCGGGGTTGATGACCTGACCGGTGTCCTGACCACAGACGACGCGCGTGACGGCAATCTCGCCCGTGCGCTTGTTGACGGCGACATCGGCGACCCAGGCTGCCCAGGCCGCGGCCTTGCCCGGAAACTTGCCGTGGATATAGACCGCATAGGCGAAGCCGCGTCCGTAAAGGATGTCGCCGCTGGAGCCATGCGAGAACGGGCCGGTATGAGGTTTCCAAGCGGCGCGCTCGGCGACGGCCTTGACCAGATCGATGGCACGCGGATCGGTGAGATAACGCAGCCGGTATTCGATCGGATCGACTTCTGCTGCGACGGCGAGTTCGTCGATGAACGATTCATGGGCGAAGGAGTTCGGCATCGCCGACACGCCGCGAAACCACGATGCGCGCGCGATCGGCGGCATGTCGTGCACCCGCACGCGCATGTTCGAGATCATGTAGGGCGGAATCGCGGTGCGATCGCCCATCTCCGCGACATCGGCAATCGGCGGCGCCTTGCCAGTGAGGATCAGTGGCAGGCTCGGCGCCAGGTTCGATGGATATCGCGTCTCGAAATCGTAGGCGGCAGGGCCGCCTTCATCGTCGAGGGCGCCGCGGACATCGATGACCTGAGCCGCGCCTTTCGGCTCCCACGCATGTTCCTGTTCGCGCGTGAGCTGCACGCGCACCGGCCGCTTCACCGCGCGCGACAGCAGCGCAGCATCGAGCGTTACGTCGTCCGCGCAGTTGCGGCCATAGCATCCGGCGGCTTCCTGCCGTTCGACGACGATGCTGTCTTCGGGCATGTCCATCAGCTTGGCGAGATCGGCGCGCACCGGAAACGGATTCTGCGTGCCGGACCAGACGATCAGATGATCGTCCTGCCAATCCGCGACCGCACAGGACGGGCCGATCGAGCCGTGCATCTGATAAGGCCAGACATAGGACCGCTCGAACGACGATGCGGAGCCTTTCAACGTTGTCTCGACGTCGCCCTTGTCGGTCAGGACGCGTGTCGTGGAGCGATTGTTGCGCAGCGGCTCTTCCGGCGCATTGAGATCTGGAATGATGGGCGGCGCCCGCCACACCACCTTCAGTGCCTTCATCGCACGGATCGCGTATTCCTCGCGCTCGGCGACGACACCGACGAAATCGCCGAGCACGACGACGCCGATCAGGCCGGGAATTCCTGCCACAGAAGATTCGTCGACGCTGATCAGGCTATTCCCGACATGAGGACCAGCATCGAAGCCCGTATAGGGAGGACGCACCACGCGGCCGTGGGCCATTCCGGGCACGCGAACGTCATGCACATAGTGGAAGTCGCCGGTGGCTTTCTGCGGAATGTCGGTGCGGGCCTGTCTGTGGCCCACGATTGTATAGTCTTCGGTCGGCTTGAGCTTCGCATCGGGGTCCAGCGGCAGGCGCAGCGCGCGGCCCTTGATCAGATCGGCGAGAGCTACGAACAGGTTCGCGCTCTCCGCGTTCGGGCCCTTGGCCGGATCGAGACGGAAGGCGCCGTCCTTGGTGAGCTGCAATACGCCCGGCTGTGTGCCGAGGCGATCTGCCGCCTGCGCGTACAGGAATTCGCGCGCGGTGGCCGCGGCCTGACGGAGCGGAACGGCCGTAATCTGGATTGTTTCGCTCGCGATCGTTGCGCCCTGGTTCGGTGCGACAGCCGTCGAGCCGAGAACCATCGTGACGTTGTCGAATGGAACGTTGAGCTCCTCCGCAACGATCTGGGCCAGCGAGGTTCGAATGCCCGTTCCGAGATCGACGTGACCGTTGAAGGCTGTAACGGATCCATCGGGATAGACGGCAATATACAGCTCTTTGACACCGGCGGTCTCGCCATAGACGAGCAGGACGTCGCCATCCGACCAATATTCGATGGCTGGCCGATCTTGCGGAGCGCTCACTTGAGATCCTCTCGGACGCTTTGCGTTTTGTCTCTGTAGATCGCCGCAGCCGAGCGCGCAGCCGCCAGGATCTCCATATGCGTGCCGCAGCGGCACAAATGATGACGAAGCGCGCCGCGGATGTCTTCCTCGCTTGGCGACGAGGTTCGCTTCAACAAAGCGACGATCGCGATGATCATGCCGTTGAGGCAGTAGCCGCACTGGGCGGCCTGGTTTTCGATGAAGGCGGCCTGAACCGGGTGAGGGGACGCGCTGGTGCCAAGCCCTTCGAGGGTGGTGACCGATTTACCCGAAAGAGCACCGACCGGAACGGCGCATGATCGCGCCGCGTGATCGTCGATCAGGACGGCGCAGGCGCCGCATTCGCCCAGCCCGCAGCCATATTTGGGGCCATTGAGGCAAAGATCGTTGCGAAGGATATAGAGCAGCGGCGTCTCCGGCTCCGCCGTGATCCGCGCATCGGCACCATTGATGGTGAGGTTGATTTCGACCGCGCCGTTCAGCATGTTGATTCCGAAACATCGGCCGGCGCAGATCGCTTGTCCTGGCTGTCGGTTATTCCTGCAGCATCTGCCGCAAAGTGAAGACCAGCGCCATACGCTCGCCGGGATTGAGCGATCCGAAAGTCAGCTCGGTGATTTCTGCAGCGCGCGGGATCATGCGTTCCAGCATGTCCGCGCCCGAGGGGGTCAATGCGACGATGACCTTCCGGCCATCTACCGAGTCTTTCGCCAGCGATACCAGACGACGCGCTTTCAGGCGCTCGATGATGCCGCGGATCGTTGCCTGATCGACGCCCGTCGCTTTCACCAGCTCGCCCTGGGATTGCGGGCCATTGTCGCGCAGCGCGCATAGCGTCGAAAACTGCACGCTGGTCAGTTCGGAATCGCCCGTATTGGCCTGGAAGATCGCCAGATGACGCTGATAGGCCCGGCGCAGAAGAAAGCCGATCTGGTCGGAAAAGACGTAAGCTGAATCCCGCTCGCTGGCATTGCGATCCGGCGTGGGTTCTTGCATTGCGGTTCAGCCTCTCATGCTCGCCATCGTTTTCGGATGGATATGGAGTGGCTAAGGTGCCGGCATGCCATGATGCAAGCCTCATTTTGGCGCGTCCAAAAATTTGAGCCGTCCGACGTCATCCTGGCGGACATCGACAATCCGAGTTCCGGATTATCGCGCCGCATCGCCTTCTTCGCCGGCAGACCTCACGTCCGAATTACATATAGCGTGTGCGCTATTTATTGATGCCGAACGACAATTGTCAATTGATGGGGTGTGCTCCAAAGCTGCGCTAAAATGTTGCGATACGGCAGTTTTTTACGCAGGTGCAGCATAAAAAGTGTGCGAAGGGTGTATTGCGTGTCGGAAGAAAGAGTGTGTACGCTACAAAAAATTGATATTGGTCAGTCTCACTGATCAACACCGGAGCGAAGCCACCAATGTCCAACACCCCTCGCATTGCAATTGTCGGAGCTGGTCTGGGAGGCGCCTGCGCGGCGGTGCTCCTGCAGAAGGCCGGTTTCCAGGTCGATGTGTTCGAGCAGGCGCCGGAATTCTCGCGCCTCGGCGCCGGCATCCATATGGGGCCGAACGTCATGAAGATCTTCCGCCGGATGGGGATCGAGGACGCGGTCGCCAACAAGGGCTCCAAGCCCGACTTCTGGTTCAGCCGCGATGGCAACTCCGGCGACTACATGTCCCGGATCAAGCTCGGCGAATTCGCGGTGAAGGAATATGGCGCGCCTTACGTGACCAGCCATCGCGGCGACCTGCACGAGTTCCAGATCGCGGCGCTCGGCAATGCACGCCTGCACTACAACAAGAAGCTGGTCGAATGCCATGACGATGGCGCTGGTGTCGATCTGGTTTTTGAAGATGGCACCCGTCATCGTGCGGACATCGTGATCGGCGCCGACGGCATCAACTCCAAGCTTCGCGAGCATATGTTCGGTGCCGAGCGTCCCAAGGACACCGGCTGGATCGGGCATCGCGCGCTCATCCGCGGTGATGCGCTGAAGAAGTATTCGTTCCCGTTCGAGCCTTGCGTGAAGTGGTGGACCGCAGACCGTCATATGATGGTCTACTACACCACTGACGCACGCGACGAATATTACTTCGTGTCCGGTGTGCCGCATCCGAAGTGGGAATATGACACCGCATTCGTGCCCTGCAGCCGTGAGGACATGAAGAAGGACTTCGAAGGGTATCACCCGGAGGTCCAGGCACTGATCGACGTCGCGGAAGACATCACCAAGTGGCCGCTGTTCTATCGCGATCCGCTGCCGACCTGGAGCAATGGCCGCATCGTGCTGCTCGGTGACGCCTGCCATCCGATGAAGCCGCATATGGCGCAGGGCGCTGCGATGGCGATCGAGGACGGCGCAATGCTGGCGCGCTGCCTCGAGGAAACCGGCTTGTCGGATTTCGGCACCGCCTTCAAGCTCTACGAGACCAATCGTCGTGAGCGCGCATCGCGGGTTCAGTCGGTGTCGAACGCAAATACCTGGCTGCGCACGCAGGAAGATCCGGCCTGGGTGTTCGGCTACGACATTTTCGAGCACCCGCTCCGCGGCGAGGTGGCTGCATGAGCGCGCTGCCTCGATCCGGTTTCAACGTTGCCGCCAATGGCATCCGCCAGCACGTCCTGCGCTATGGCCATAGCGGCCGGCCGCTGGTGATCATTCCGGGCATCACCAGCCCGGCAATCACCTGGGAATTCGTGGCGGAAGCGCTGGCCAAGCAATTTGACACCTATGTTGTCGATGTGCGCGGTCGCGGGTTGTCATCGTCCGGCCCCGAGCTCGACTACGGCGTCGATGCGATGGCCGAAGATCTCGTCGGTCTGCTCGATGCGCTGCGCCTGGACAATGTCATTGTCCTCGGTCACTCGATGGGCGCGCGCGTCGCCGCGCGTGCGGCGGGCAAAAAGCCAAACCGCATGGCACGGCTGATTCTCGTCGATCCGCCGGTCTCCGGTCCGGGCCGCCGCGCCTATCCCTCGAAGCTGCCGTGGTACACGGACTCGATCCGACAGGCGATTGTGGGCATGGATGCCGAAGCCATGCGCGCTTTCTGTCCGACCTGGACCGACGAGCAGCTCGCGCTGCGCGCCGAGTGGCTGCACACCTGCTTCGAGCCTGCGATCGTGAAAGCCTTCAATGACTTTCACGACACCTCGTTCCACGATGACGTGCCCGGCCTCAAGCTGCCGGCCGCGCTGATGGTGGCGGGGAAGGGCGGCGTGATCCAGTCCGAGGATATCGCCGAACTGTCGTCGCTCAACGACAAGCTTCAGATCGTTCACGTTCCGGATGCCGGCCACATGATCCCCTGGGATGATTTCCCGGGCTTTATCGGCGCCGTCGACAGCATCCTTGGCACTTCTCTTCGAAAGACATCCTGATGACCTTCAAGACGTACCGCATCGGCCAGATCGTTCCGAGCTCCAACATCACGATGGAGACCGAGATTCCCGCGATGCTGACCGCTCGCCAGCTCATCCGTCCCGAACGCTTCACGTTCCATTCGGCACGCATGCGCATGAAGCATGTGACCAAGGAAGAACTCGCGGCGATGGACGCGCAGTCCGACCGTTGCGCACTGGAGTTGTCCGATGCTCGCGTCGACGTGCTCGGCTATGCCTGCCTCGTCGCCATCATGTCGATGGGCCACGGCTATCACCGTGAAAGCCAGGCGCGCCTGCAGAAGGTGACGGCCGAGAATGGCGCGCCCGCGCCGGTGGTCACCAGTGCCGGCGCGCTGGTCGAAGCGCTGGGCGTGATCGGCGCCAAGCGCATCGCCGTGGTGGCTCCCTATATGAAGCCGCTGACCAAGATGGTGATCGACTATATCGAAGCCGAGGGCATCACCGTGGTGACGCATCGTGCGCTCGAGATCTCCGACAATCTGAAGGTCGCTGCGCATGATCCGGCCAAGCTGCCCGGGATCGTGTCCGAACTCGATACGTCGGGTGTCGATGCGATCGTGCTGTCGGCTTGCGTGCAGATGCCGTCGCTGGCCAGCGTGGCGAAGGTCGAAGCCATGACCGGCAAGCCGACGCTGACGGCTGCCGTTGCCACCACCTATCAGATGCTGAAGGCACTCGATCTGGAGCCGGTCGTTCCCGGCGCCGGTTGCCTGCTCTCCGGCGCTTACTGAGGGACGCACCAATGACCGAGACCGCGTCGCAGAATTACGAGGGCGTCTGGGGCAATCGCATCGGCTTCGGCAAGCGTCCCGCTGTCATCGTCGTCGATTTCATGAAGGCCTATACCACGCCGGGCGCGCCGCTTTTCGCGCCGGGCGTTGTCGAGGCCGTCGCCCAAACGCCCGCGCTTCTGGACGCGGCTCGCCGTAGCGGCGTGCCGGTCATTCACACCAACATCCTGTATTTCGCGAAGGATGCCGCAGATGGCGGGATCTGGGTGAAAAAATCACCGGTCATGGCCGCGATGGTGGCTGGCAATCCGCTTGCCGAGTTCTGCGAAGGCGTCGAGCCGAAGGCGGGCGAACTCGTCATCACCAAGCAATATGCGAGCGCATTTTTCGGCACCAGTCTTGCACCGACACTGCATGCACAGGGTATCGACACTGTTGTACTTGCCGGTTGCTCGACCAGCGGCTGCATCCGCGCCACTGCGGTCGATGCCGTTCAATACGGTTTCCGCACCATTGTGGTGCGGGACTGTGTGGGCGATCGCCACAGCGAGCCGCATGAGGCGAATCTGTTCGATATCGACGCGAAATATGGCGACGTCATCGGTCTGCCAGAGGCCGTGACACGTCTAACCGAAGCCGCCACCAGTTAATCAAGGCGTCAATCTCCGGGTCCTCGAGCCCATCAAAGTGAGGGAAGAGAATGGATCAGTTCAGTTTCACGGAAATCTGCCTGCATCAGCTCAAGATGTCGGGTGTTCACGAGGGTGAAAAGCTCATCGTCCTGACCCAGGGCAATGATCGCCTGGACTATGCCGATGCATTCATGGCGGCCGGTCAGCGCCTCGGCGCCAAGATGTATCACATGCGTTTGCCAGCGGTGCCGCCGGTCGGCGCCTGGGCCGTCGGTCAGACTGGTCTCGCCTCGATGCCGGAAGCCGTCGAGGCGCTTAAGGCCTGCGACATGCTGATCGATTGCATCTTCCTTCTCTTCAGCCCCGAGCAGATGGCGATCCAGGCCTCCGGCACGCGCATCCTGACTGCGGTGGAGCCGCCGGAATTGCTGGCACGCATGCTGCCGACCAAGGAGCTGCGCGAGCGCGTCGAGATCGGTGCGGAGCTTCTCGCCAAGGCAAAGGTGATGCGCATCACCTCGCCGCACGGCACCGACGTCACCTATAAGCTCAATACCTATCCGACGATCGCCGAATATGCCTGCACCGACACGCCGGGTCGCTGGGATCACTGGCCGTCGGGTTTCGTCTTCACCGGCGGCGACGATGACGGTGTCGACGGCACATTCGTGGTGGGACCGGGCGACATCCTGCTGCCGCAGAACATTTATGTACGCGAGCCGATCACCTACACGATCGAAAAGGGCTGGGTCACCGACATCCGCGGCGGGCTCGAGGCGGAACTGGTGAAGTCCTACATGGCCGCCTTCAACGATCCGCGCGGCATGGGCATGAGCCATGTCGGGTGGGGCCTCAATCAGAATGCCAAGTGGCACGCGATGGTGCCCGGTGAATTCCCCGGCGGCATGGGCATGGAGCCGCGTTCGTTCTACGGCAATGTGATGTTCTCGACCGGCCCGAACAACGAGCTCGGCGGCCCCAACGACACTGCCTGCCACCTCGACATTCCCCTGCGTGGCTGCTCGCTCTTCCTCGATGACGAGCCGATCGTGCTCAACGGCGACATCGCCGTGAAGGAAATGCAGGTCGCGCGCTGACCTGATCCATAGGCCTGCATGCCGGATGCGATCCGGCGTGCAGGGCCGAGGGCGGCCGAAACCGCTGCAATAGTCCTGACCTACCGACTTGCGGGGAGAAATCCGTCCGCCGGAACGATCTCTGATTGCCTTGTGGTTCGTAAATTATCTTACATAGAGGGAAACACCGTGTCTCAACCATTGATCACTATCGAAGAGGGCATCCGCCAGGCGGGCGTCGGCTGGTTTCAACGCAAGCTGTTCGTGATTTTCGCGCTGGTCTGGGCGGCCGACGCCATGCAGGTGCTGGCCATCGGCTTCAGCGCGCCGTCGATCGCCAAGAGCTTCGGCATCACCATTCCGCAGGCGCTGCAGACGGGAACGATGTTCTTCGTCGGCATGCTCATCGGCGCCTTCGTATTCGGTCGTATGGCGGATCGTTATGGCCGTCGCCCGGTCCTGCTTACCGCGGTTTTGATCGATGCGGCCTTCGGCGTTGCTTCGGCTTTCTCGCCGAGCTTCGAATGGTTGCTGGTGGCGCGCCTGCTGACGGGCATCGGCGTTGGCGGCACCTTGCCGGTGGATTACGCGATGATGGCCGAATTCCTGCCGTCGGATCGTCGTGGTCGTTGGCTGGTCTGGCTGGAGTCGTTCTGGGCCGTCGGCACCGTGGCGCTCGCGATCATCGCGCTGTTTGCCGGATCGCAAGGCGGCGACGCGTGGCGCACGATTTTCTTCGTGACGGGTGTGCCGGCGCTGATCGGCATCCTGGTTCGGTTCTACGTGCCGGAATCGCCCATGTATCTCAATCGAACCGGGCGATCGGAGAAAGCACGTGAAGTCATCCAGCGCATCGCGCGCGGCAATGGCAACAATGTCGAGATCGGCCATCTCAAGCCGGAAGAGCAGAAGTCGCAGTCGGTCTTCGCACTGTTCTCGCCCGAGCTTCGCGGTCGCTCGATCCTGCTGCTGATCGCATGGTTCGCCATCTCGATCTCGTATTACGGCGTGTTCGTCTATCTGCCGGTCCGCCTGTCGGCAGAAGGCTACGGCTTCATGCGCGGCCAGTACTTCCTGATCCTGATCGCGCTGGTGCAGATTCCTGGCTTTGCACTTGCCGCTTATGGCGTCGAACGTTGGGGGCGCAAGCCGACGCTGGTGGGCTTCCTGCTGCTCAGCGCGCTCGGATGTCTGATCTACGGCTTGGGTACGTCGTCGAGCGTGGTGGTTGTCGGCACGACGCTGCTGATGAGCTTCGCTCTGCTCGGCACCTGGGCTGGCGTCTACGCTTTCACGCCTGAGGTCTATCCGACCCGTCTGCGCGCAAGTGGCATGGGATCGGCAGGCGCGATGGCGCGGGCCGGTGGCTTGCTGGCACCGTCGGTGGTGGCGCCGCTCATGACCACCAACTTCACGCTGGCATTGGTTGCGATCTCCGGCTTCCTCGTTCTCGCCGCCGGCTGCGTCAATCTGATGGACGTGGAAACCAAGGGGCGTCCGCTCGAATAAGCCAAATCCGCCGGGTCTCCTGCTCTGTCAGCAAAAGACCCGGCGGAACCGATGTCATTCGCTTGCAGGCCGCATCAGCGGACGACACCGATGCGCGCGCATTCTCGGAGAGGTCGGCGGCGTTCGCATCGACGAGGCTGAGATGTCCGAGATGTACTGTCCGCGCTAGGGCTTGCGCTTCTTGCTTTTCTTGACGGTTTTATCCGGCGCTTTTTTCATCGGCGCGTCGCGGCATATGCCGCCGGTGATGAAGGCGACCGTCTCGGCCATCAGCCTGATTTCGTCCTTGGGATTATAGGAATCCGGCACCATGTCTTCCATGCGGTTGGTGTCCGACAGTGCATAGAGATATGTGCCGATCATCAGCGTCATCCGCCAGTGGACATCGAAGCGCGACAGATGCGGCAGCGCCTGATGCAGAGCCTCGATATAAAGATGCGTCGACTCGTCATAGGCTGTCTTGCGCAAGTCGTAGGACAGGTTTGGCGGTTCGGTGTGCAGACGGGCATGCAGTCGCAGGAAGGCCGGGCCTTGCGTCGTTGCACGCAAATCAAGCACCGGGCGCAGGAATGCCTCGATGATGGCGCCGATGTCTCCGGCTTTGCCTTCGGACCGCAATCTGGCCAGGCTTTCGACACGCGTTTCCGCGATGACCGTCGCACGCCGGAGAAAGGTCTCGCTGAAAAGCCCGAACTTGGAGCCGAAGTAATAGGTGATGAGTGCCTGGGTGACGCCGGCGAGTTCGGAAATCTCGCGCAGTGTCGTTCCTGCATAGCCTTGATTGGCAAACACCACTTCGGCGGCATCCAGGATTCCAGCACGCATCGTGCCATTGCCGCCCTCCGGGCGCCCGGGGCGCTTGACGGGAGGCTCTGCGGATGAAACGCCGCGACGGCCTGAAATGCGGTTCATCTGACTTTCTCGCCTTTATGCCGTGGCCGCATTTCGAGCAGGCCCGCGCTTAGAATCGATGCAACGACATTGCTGGAAATGGCGTCGGCGGTATTCATCTGGCGGCATATTCCGATGTTGCCGCCATTTCTTGCCTTTTCTCAATCTGGCACGAGGATTGCTACTCCAAATTATATAGTCGGCCAACAAAATAATTATATGGCTGGCTAATTAGTCGATGCCTCAGACCAGGGATGAAGGAGTTCGAATGTCAGTCACGACCCTGTCGGCCCATAAGCCGATCACCGCGGACGACGGTTGCCAGGATCCGGTCCTGCTCAATGATTGGCATGTGGTCGGCTATTCGTCCGACTTCGTTCCGGACAAGATCCAGCCCGTTCGCCTGCTTGAGCGCGATCTGATCGGCTGGCGCTCGGCCAATGGCGAAATTCACGTCTGGGAAGACCTGTGCATTCACCGCGGCGCGCGGCTCTCGAAGGGCTGGATCAAGAACGATCGCGTCGTCTGTCCCTATCACGGCTGGGAATATGACGGGGGCGGGCGCTGCACGCTGATGCCTGCCGCGCCCGACGAGACGCCGATGAAGAAAGCGCGGGCATTCCCATATCTCGCCGTGGAGCGTTACGGCTTCGTCTGGGTCTGTCTCGGCGAGCCGACGGGCGACATTCCGGTCTTTCCGCAATGGGACGATCCGAACTTCCTGAAGGTCCACAGCGGACCTTACAAATATGCCGCGAACGGCTTTCGCTCGATCGAGAATTTCATCGATGCGAGCCATTTCCCCTTCGTCCATGCGGGCCTGAACGGCGTCATGGACAATCCGGACCGGCTCGAACCCTACGATGTTTTCGAGGATGAGGTCGGACTGCGTTCGTCCGAAGTCAAAGTTTTCCAGCCCTGGGGTGACGCGCGCGGCGTGCCGCTGATGGCCTTCTACACCTATCATACGTTCCGTCCGCTGGTTGCCTACTTCTCCAAGCGCACCCAGGATGCGGACAAGTCCGGTAACATCATTTCAGATAAGTCGGATCTGTTCGCGACATTCTTTGTCTGCCAGCCCGTCGATGAGAAGACGACGATCGCGCGGGTCTGTGCGGCGATGAACGTCAATCCGCATCCGGACCCGCAAACGGTGCGCGACCGTGCCGACGTGGTGTTCAACCAGGATCGTGAGATCGTGGAGACGCAGCGGCCGGAGCGTATTCCAACCCAGTTGCGCTACGAATTGCATCACCGCACCGATCTGATGGGACAGCGCTATCGCAGCTGGCTGCGCGCCAAGGGCATTACCTATGGCGTCATCTGAACCTGGCTTGAGGCTGCGATTGATCGAAGTGCGCTATGGCGCGCCGGGGATCAATCTCTACCGGCTTGCCTCGTGCGACGGTCAAAGCCTGCCGGCTTTCGAACCCGGAGCTCATCTCGATCTCGAGGTGGCGCCGGGGCTGTTGCGGCAATATTCGCTGCTGTGGCCGCAGTCGAGCCCGGACAGTTACGACATTGCAGTTCAGGAAGCCGCCGAAGGCAGGGGTGGTTCGCGCGCCTGGCACCGGCAGTCGGTCGCCGGCGAGATCTATCGAAGCTCGGTGCCGCGCAACCTGTTTCCCCTCGGCGCCGTGACGTCGAGGCCGTACCATCTGTTCGCCGGCGGCATCGGCATCACGCCGATCATTTCGATGTATCGCAAGCTGGCCGCTGATCGCCGTCCGGTGCAACTCCACTACTGGACGCGTCACTCCGAGGCGACGCTGTTTCATGCTGAACTCGCCGGAAGCACCGACGGCAGCGTGCGGATGTATCACACGACTGGAGCGGTGCCGCGCCTGGCCGACATTCTCGCTGATGTCCCGTTTGACACGCCGCTCTATTGCTGCGGGCCGACGCGTATGATCGATGCGTTTGATGCATTGACCGCAAAACGGCCGGTCGATCTCGTGCATCGCGAGCGCTTTTCGGCCGCTCCGGTCGAGGCGGGCCCGGCTGGCAGTTTTTCCATTCGTCTCTCGCGCGCTGGCCGCACGTTGGATGTCGGGGTGGACGAAACCATCCTCAGCGTTTGTCTCGCAGCCGGCATCGACCTTTCCTACTCCTGCGAAGAAGGCGTCTGCGGTGCGTGTGAGGTGCGCGTGCTGTCCGGTAGCGTGGATCATCGCGATCAGGTCATCGCTCCCGCTGCAAGGGCAACCTCCAAGGTCATGATGGCCTGCTGCTCTCGCGGGCTAACCACTCTCGATCTCGATATTTGAGCCACATCCAGTCCCACACAGGAGACGATATGCAAAAGGATTTTCGTGTAGCCATCGTCGGTGGCGGTATTGGCGGCGTGGCGCTGGCGCGCAGTCTGGATCTGCTCGGCATCGACTATCACGTGTTCGAGCGCTCCGCGGCGTTCGGTGAAGTCGGCGCCGGCGTGCAGATGACGCCCAATGCCGTCAAGGTGCTGGAGGCGCTCGAACTGGCTCCCGACCTGGCGGCTGTCGGCTTTCTGCCGGAAGCCATGGTGGGATGGAATTGGCAGAGTGCGGCGGAGCTGTTCCATACGCCGCTGCGTGACGTCTGCCCGCGTCTGTTCGGCGCCGAGTTCTATCATGTTCACCGCGCCGACCTGCATGCGATGCTTGCGAAGGATATAGCGCCGAACCGCGTGACCTTTGGAGCAAACTGCGTGGCGCTGCATCAGAACGCCGGCAGGTCGGTGGTCTGCTTCGAGGACGGCAGTGAATATGCTGCGGATCTGGTCGTCGGCGCCGACGGCGTTCGCTCGTCCATTCGTGCCGCGCTGTGGGGGGATGAGCCTGCCAGCTATACCGGACACATGTGCTGGCGCGCCCTGGTGCCGGTCGAGAAATTCCCACTGCCTTTCGTAACGCCGACATCGTCCTTCTGGATGGGTCCGAAGGGGCATGTGGTGACGTACTATGTAAAGGGCGGCGACATGGTGAACATCGTCGCCGTCAACGAAAATCACGACTGGGTCGAAGAATCCTGGACCATCAAGAGTAGCCAGCAGGAATTGCTCGACGGCTTCGCAGGCTGGCACGACAATCTCATCCGGTTGTTCGAGTCCACCAATGCCGATCAGATCTACAAGTGGGGATTGTTCGACCGTGACCCGATGCAGCGCTGGTCGACCGGTAATGTCACGCTGCTCGGCGACGCCGCCCATCCGATGCTGCCATTCCTTTCGCAAGGTGCAGCGATGGCAGTGGAAGACGCCTATGTTTTGGCGCAGGCGCTGAGCCATTTCGGCCCCGCCGCGCTCGATATTGCACTCGATGCCTATGAAGCCGAGCGCCGTCCGCGCACCACGCGCGTCCAGCTCGAGGCGCGCGAACGCGGCCGGACCTATCATTTGTCCTCGCCAGAGGAATTGCGCGCGCGCGATCTCGCCTTCAAGCGTGAGCAGGCTGAGAATCCCAATGCCGTCGGGATCAAGGCTGAGTGGGTTTACCAATATGACGCGCGCAAGTGTCGCGAGCGGTTTTCCCAGTTTCCAGCCTTGAGCGCCGCGTCGTGAATGCGCCGCATGGCACGACATTCGCTTGTTAGATGCGATCGATCGGCGGAAACGGTCGTTCTGCTCAAGAAAACTCCATCATCGCAATTGTACTGTTTTCAGGAGAAGGGAAGTCATGACTAAACAAGTGCGTTTCAGACACGTTCTGTTGTCCGCTCTGGCAACGGTTGCCATCGGAGCCTCGTCCGCCAATGCGCAGGAGCCGATCAAGATCGGTGAGATCAACAGCTACAAGTCCCAGCCTGTCTTCACCGATGGCTACAAGAAAGGCATGTTGCTTGCGATCGATCAGATCAATGCCGCTGGCGGTGTCGCCGGCCGCAAGCTCGAACTCATCACCCGTGACGACAATGCAAATCCGGGCGAAGCCATTCGCCAGGCCGAAGATCTGGTGACGCGCGAAAAGGTGGATATCCTGGCCGGCGCATTCTACGCGCATATCGGGACCGCACTCACCGATTATGCGAAACAGAAGAAGCGCTTCATGCTGATTACCGAAGCGCTTAGCGACAACATCGTCTGGAGCGTTGGCAACAAATATACGTTCCGTCTGGATTCTTCGACCTACATGCTCGTGGCTTCGCTCGTCGATGAGGCCGTGAAGCTGAAGAAGAAGCGCTGGGCGCTGGTCTATCCCAACTACGAGTTCGGAACCTCGGCGGCCTCCGTTTTCAAGAAGCTGATGAAGGAAAAACAGCCCGACGTGGAGTTCGTCGCCGAACAAGCGCCGCCCTTCAACAAGATCGATGCCGGCAGTGTGATCCAGGCGCTCGCAGACGCCAAGCCGGATGGCGTATTCAACGCCTTGTTCGCGTCCGATCTCGCCCAGTTCGTTCGCGAGGGCACCACGCGCGGTTTCCTCGGCGAGCAAATGCCGGTCTTCTCCATCATCACCGGTCAGCCTGAATATCTCGAACCGCTGCGCGATGAGATTCCCAAGAACTGGCTGGTGACTGGCTATCCCTGGTACAGCATCAAGACGCCGGCGCACCAGACGTTCCTCACGGAGTATCAGAAGAAGTACGGCAAGGAGAATCTGCGGTTCGGTTCAATCATCGGCTATTCGACGATCAAGGCCATCGCGGCCGGCGTCGCCGCGTCGGGTGGAAAGACCGACAGCGAGTCGATGGTCAAGGCATTCGAAGGCCTGGAATTCGATACGCCTGACGGCAAGATGAGCTTCCGCAAGATCGATCACCAGGCGACCTGGGGTCTGTATGTCGGCAAGCTCGCCGTCGAGGACGGCAAGGGCGTGATGGTCGACTATCACTACGCGCCCGGCGACAAGCTGCTGCCGTCGGATGACGAAGTGCGCAAGCTGCGCCCCGCCACCGACTGACGTGATGCCGGGCGTCCTCCCGAGAGGGCGCCCGGTTATTTTCCGCGCCTGCGCACCACATTCTCCCGAGCGAGATTGCCATGGATATTACTGCCTTCTTGGCCCAATTGCTGAACGGTCTGGCCGGTGCCTCGGCGCTGTTTCTGGTTGCGGTCGGCCTGTCGCTGATTTTCGGCGTCACGCGCATCGTCAATTTTGCTCATGGCTCCTTCTTCATGCTGGGCATGTATGTGGCGTATTCGCTGATCGAGCGGATCGGCGTGGGATCTTGGCGGTCGGTCGGTTTCTGGGCGGCGATCCTTCTTGCGGCGCTGGCGGTCGGGTTGCTCGGTGCGCTGGTGGAAATCCTGCTGCTGCGTCGGATCTACAAGGCGCCGGAGCTGTTTCAATTGCTGGCGACCTTTGCATTGGTTCTGGTCTTCAACGACGCTGCGCTCTGGATCTGGGGGCCGGAGGATCTGCTCGGCCGTCGTGCGCCGGGCCTGGAAGGCGCGGTTCAATTGTTCGGACGCGCCTATCCCAGCTACAATCTGTTCCTGATCGTGATCGGTCCCGCGGTGTTTGGACTGCTCTGGATGCTGCTCACCAGGACGCGCTGGGGTGTCATGGTGCGCGCAGCGACGCATGATCGCGAGATGCTGGGCGCGCTTGGGGTCAATCAGGCATGGCTGTTCACGGGGGTCTTCGCGCTCGGTTGCATGCTGGCGGGCCTTGGCGGCGCCGTGCAGTTGCCGCGCCAGCCGGCCAGCCTCGGTGTCGATATCTCGACCATCGGCGATGCATTTGTCGTGGTGGTCGTTGGCGGTATGGGCTCGATCCCCGGTGCCTTTCTGGCGGCGCTGTTGATTGCCGAAGTCAAGGCGATCTGTATCGGGATCGGCACGGTTCATCTGGCCGGCATCGAGGTTTCGTTTTCCAAGCTGACCCTGGTGGTCGAATTCCTGATCATGGCGGTGGTTCTTGTCGTGCGGCCATGGGGATTGATGGGACGGCCGCAAGCCGCCAGTCGCAACTCGTCGCCTGTTGAAGCGCCGCTGCGGCCGGGATCGCCGCAATTTCGCATGATCGTCGTTGCGGGCTTCCTGATCATGGCGGTGTTGCCTCTGCTCGGCAATTTGCTGCCCTATGCAGCGGTACTCGGTCAGGACGTGCTGATCGCGGTGCTGTTCGCCGTGAGCCTGCATTTCATGATGGGGCCGGGCGGCATGCATTCTTTCGGTCATTCGGCCTATTACGGGCTCGGTGCCTATGGCGCCGCGGTGCTGGTCAAGATGCTGTTAATGCCGATGCCGCTTGCAATGTTGGCGGCACCCTTGGTGGCCGGCGTCGGCGCACTGCTGTTCGGCTGGTTTTGTGTTCGGCTATCCGGCGTCTATCTGGCCATGCTGACGCTTGCTTTCTCCCAGATCGTCTGGTCGATCGTGTTCCAGTGGGATGCGGTCACCGGCGGCTCGAATGGCATGGTGGGTGTGTGGCCGGCCGAATGGTTGAGCGGCACGAACTACTACTATCTCACGCTGGTGCTGGTCGGCGTCTCGGCCTATGCGCTGCGCCGCTTTGTGTTTGCACCGTTCGGCTACGCGCTCAGGGCAGGGCGTGACTCGACGCTGCGCGCCGAGGCCATCGGCATCGATGTGAAGCTGATCCAATGGATGGCCTTTGTGATCGCCGGCGTGTTCGGCGGATTGGCCGGAACACTCTACATCTTCTCCAAAGGCAGCGTATCGCCGGATGTGATTTCGGTCAGCAAATCGATCGATGGCCTCGTGATGGTTCTGCTCGGCGGCATTCAGACTCTGACGGGGCCGGTGATCGGCGCAGCGGTGTTCGGCGTGCTGCAGGACTGGGTGATGCGGTCCACCGAATATTGGCGCGCCCTGTTCGGCGGCATCATCCTGTTCCTGGTGCTGGCTTTTCCGGAGGGCTTGTCGGGCATATCGCGCCAGATCGAAGCGCTGTGGCAGCAATACCGTCCAGCAACTGGCTTCGTGCGACGGGAGAAACTGACATGAACGACGCGTTGCTGGAGGTCCGCGATCTCTACAAGGCCTTCGACGGCGTGCGGGCCGTAGACGGCATCAGTTTCGATCTGCATCCCGGCGAATTCCTCGCTTTGATCGGTCCCAATGGTGCCGGCAAATCGACGACCTTCAATATGGTCAATGGCCAGCTGCGTGCTTCCGGCGGCTCGGTGCGCTTCGCCGGCCGGGAACTCTCCGGAATGCAGCCGCGCGCCATCTGGCGCCTCGGCGTCGGGCGTACGTTTCAGATTGCGGCGACCTTTGCATCCTTCACGGTCGTCGAGAATGTGCAGATGGCGGTGATGTCGCATCACCGGCAGCTCTTCTCGCTCTGGCGTCCTGCCGCGAGCCGCTATCGTGGTGAAGCGTTGGCGTTGCTCGAGCGCGTCGGCATGGACACCCAGGCCGATCGGCCGTGCAGCGAGCTCGCTTACGGCGACGTCAAGCGCGTCGAACTGGCGATGGCGCTGGCCAACGATCCGCGTCTCTTGCTGATGGATGAGCCGACCGCGGGCATGGCGCCGCGCGAGCGCAATGAGCTCATGGCCCTGACGAAGCGGTTGGTGGTCGAGCGTGGCATGGCCGTGTTGTTCACCGAGCACAGCATGGATGTCGTATTCGCGCATGCCGACCGCATCATCGTGCTCGCCCGGGACAAGCTCATCGCGGAAGGGGACGCAGATGCGATCCGCAATCACGCCAAGGTGAAGGAAGTCTATTTCGGCAATGGCCTGACCTTCGAACATCCGCCGGAACTGGCCGTTGCTGCCGCAAGGATCCCCGCATGACGACATCCGCAAGTCCGCCCCTGCTCGAAGTCTCCGGCCTCAACGCATGGTATGGCGCCGCTCACATCCTGTTCGATGTTGCGCTCAATGTGCGCCGCGGCGAAGTCATTTCGCTGATGGGGCGCAACGGTGCTGGAAAATCCACCACGCTGAAGTCCATCATGGGCTTGCTGTCACGCTGCAAGGGGCACATCAGTTTCCTGGGTCAGGATATCGGCGGCAAGGCGCCGTTTCAGGTCGCGCGCATGGGCCTCGGTTTCGTGCCCGAGGATCGCAGGGTGTTTGCCGATCTGACGGTGACCGAGAATCTGGAGACCGGTAAACAGGCGCCGCGCCATTGGCCCGATGGCACGCCGGCGCTGAACTGGACGCCGAAAGCGCTCTACGAGCTGTTTCCCAATCTCGGCCGGATGCAGGATCGCCGCGGCGGCCAGATGAGCGGCGGCGAGCAGCAGATGTTGACGGTTGCACGCACGCTGATGGGCAATCCACTGCTGGTGCTTCTCGACGAGCCGTCCGAAGGTGTGGCGCCGGTGATCGTCGAGCAGATGGCGCATATGATTCTGGCGCTCAAGGCCCGTGGCGCGAGCATTCTGCTGTCAGAGCAGAACTTCCATTTCGCCCGTCTGGTATCGGATCGCGCTTATGTGCTGGAAAAGGGCCAGATCATGTATGAGGGATCCATGCAGGACCTGGCACGCAATGAAGATATTCAGCGTGCCTATCTCAGCGTCTAGTTTTTGTTCAGCGGAACGATAGTTCGGTCCTGGAACGCGTCCGCCGGTGGCACGGCGTCAATCATGTGGCCTGCTATTGTGCAGATTGCCATGATACTCGCCCGACGTTGACCAGATTGCCAGATACGAATCCTGAGATTCATCACGCTTGGGGTTCATCTGGTCGTACTCCGCGGCGATCTGATGTCCGTAGCAAACCTCAAAAAATCGCAGGAAAATCGATCTCAACGTTGTATCCCTTGTCGGCGCCATGATGTGCTCCAGCCGATGTGGCGCGAGATGCGCCATCCTTGGAAGAGCAAGCAGCGTGCCAATTTAACGGCTTGAGCCGATCAATACTAACTCGGTCCTCTGCCATAAATCGAAACGCAACGGGACGTGATCCCCTGATTGATCCAATCGCCTTCGGAAGGATTGGCGGTTGAAGCGACATCGGCCCCGCCGGCTCCATCGCCGCTGCAATCCTGAGCGGGGGAGTCCGTGACATGTCACCGTCATAAAAGGTGAATAGATCAGGGGCGGATCCGGGATCTTATCAAGAAAAGGACGGACGTTTTGAGTCCGGCTTCGCCTTTGTCGATCTGGGCCTGTACTCGGTTCGGCGGTACGCTTTTGATGAGTCTCGTGCTGATGGCATCCAGCGGGCCGGGGGCTGCCCAGTCTCGAAATGGAATTGCGCATGCCGATGCGCAGCCTCAGAATGGCGGAAGACCTTCTGCTGAATTGCCGGTGACCTTCGCCATTCCATCGCAGAAGCTTGAAACTGCACTGAAGGCCTTTGCCTCCGCCGCGAGGGTCGAGCTCTTCTACGAAAGCGGCGCGATTGCCGGGCAGTTGTCGTTTTCCGTCCACGGCACATTCGCGCCCGAAGTGGCGATGCGGATGATGCTGCAGGGCACCGGCCTGTCCAGCGCCTCGTTCGACCCCGGGACGATCACGATACTGTCGCCCGCGGCAAAAGGGCAGGGTCCTGCGGACCTCAAGCGCGCAAGGCTCGGGGTGGCTGAGTTCTCGCCCTATCTTGCTTTGGTGCAGACCAGCCTCGACCAAGCCCTTTGCCATGCACCGATCGCTGCCGGAGATCCGGACGAGTTGTTCGCGCGGCTCTGGATATCTCCGGCCGGCGGTGTGCAGCGGGCAGATTTGCTGTCAGGCACGGGGTCTGATGAGCGTGACCGCTTTTACCTGACGGCCCTTGCGACGGTGTCCATCGGTGAACGACCGCCGGCCGCCATGCCGCAGCCGATCAATCTGATGCTGATGCCGAAACGGACCCAGCGCTCGGCGACGTGTCTGTCGTCGGCGCCGCGGCGAGCGCGATCCGCCGCTCATGACTAGTATCGCGGATGTGACATTGCTGCGGCAGATGCTCGTCGGCGAATATGACGACCTGCGCCGGCAGCTGACCCGGCGGCTGGGCTCGGAAGAAGCGGCGCGGGAGGTCCTGCAGGAGACCTATCTGCATCTGGAGCGTCCGGCACGGCTGAGCGTGATCGACAGTCCGAAGCGCTATCTGCTGACGATCGCAACCAATATCGCGCGGATGCGGTTTCGCCGCGAGCGCCGGCTGACCAGCCTGTCGGATCTCGACGAAGCCATCGGCTTCGTCGATGATGCGCCCGACCCGCTGCGCAGTCTGGAAGCGCGGCAGGAATTTGAAGCGTTGAAGGTTGCCTTCGACGGGCTCAGCGCCCGGCGGCGCTTCATCCTGATCGGATCCCGGCTGGAAGGGCGCAAATTGCGCGATCTCGCCGATGAGTTGCAGGTTTCGCAGCGTTTGGTCGAGAAGGAGCTGAAAGCCGCATTGATGATCTGTGGCGCCACGATCAAACGCGATGTCAGGCAAAGGTTCGGTCCGGGGGCCCGCGAAGCATCATCCAAAGGAGTGTCGCCGGAAGCAGCGGCGCATGACACGAACCATGACGACGCAGAATGAGCCGAAGCCGATGACACCCGCGATCGCCGACGAGATTCCGGCTGGCCTCGATCCCGTGAGGCGCGAAGCCTATGAATGGATCGCGCGGTTCATGGCGGGCGGCATGACGGCGACCGATGTCGATGCCATGAAGGCGTGGTACCGGCAGAGCGCCGAGCACAAGACCGCATATGCCGAGGCGCGGCGTGTCTGGCGCTCGCTTGGTCCGATCGCCAGCGAGAGTCGCCATGGTGCCGACGCTGGCGCCGCCGTGCCGCTCGCCAGGAAGCCGGCGACGATGCCGAGCCGCCGCATGTTTATCGGCGGAGCGATGGCAGCTGCGGCAGCATCGGTCGCCTATGTCGCGGTTCGTCCGCCGCTCGAGCTGTGGCCGTCCTACGCGGAACTGATGGCTGACTTCCGTACCGGCGCAGGCGAACGGCGCCAGTTGATGGTGGCGGACCGCGTTGCGCTCGATCTCAATACGCGCACCAGCGTGGCCGTGCGCAACGCTTCGCCTGCCGAGACACAGATCGAGGTGCTGGCAGGCGA
>WPCJ01326644.1_pt1 | contig 26763 bp, 20 predicted proteins | sample 5399831 | NCBI WGS metagenome assembly WPCJ01 (sample SAMN12869470, study PRJNA574797) | sludge metagenome | isolation source: wastewater treatment of pH10 | place: China:Beijing | collected 2019-05-20 | reverse complement strand
CCCGGCGCAACCGCCAGGACCGCGTTTCCGGCCGCAAGCGCCTGCACCGCCTGCGCAAGCAGCGTCTCCGCATCAGGTCCGAGGCACAGCACGCGCCCGCGCGGCGCGAGCGTCAGCGTGTTGGCTTCGCCTGTCGGTCCGGGAAGGTCCACGGGGCCGAAATCGATCGCCGATGCGGCGGCGATGAAAGCCGCGCCCTTCCCGCGCAGATGCTTGCGCAGCACGGATATCCTGTCATGACGCGTGGACCAGTTGCCCAGCGCCGGGTCCGGGAGATTGTCGCGCAGCTTTGCAATGGCGACCTGCTGCGCGGCCGCAGCCTTGCCCGGCACATTCTGCTCGGCCGATGCCCTGAAACGGCGAAGATAATGCGGCCCGCCTGCCTTCGGTCCCGTTCCGGACAGGCCCTCGCCACCGAAGGGCTGGGAACCGACGATCGCGCCGATCTGGTTGCGGTTCACGTAGATGTTGCCGGCATGGACCGTGTCGACGATGTGCTGCACGCGCGCCTCGATGCGCGTGTGCAGGCCGAAGGTCAGGCCGTAGCCCTTGCGGTTGATCGCGTCGATGACGCGGTCGATCCCGTCGGCCTCGAAGGTCGCGACATGCAGCACGGGGCCGAAGATCTCGCGCTCCATCTCCTCGATGCCGGAGACGCGGAAGATATGCGGCGCGACGAAGCGGCCGCTGCCCTCCGGCGCCTTCAGCTTCACGATCAGGCGGCCCTGCGCTTCCATGGCCGCGCAATAGTCGCCGATCGCCTTTTGCGCGTCCTCGTCGATCAGCGGCCCGACATCGGTTGCGATGTTCCACGGATCGTCGACGGTCAGCGCTTCCATGCCGCCCTTCAGCATCTCCAGGACCTTCGCCTCCACGTCCTTCTGGACATAGAGGATGCGCAGCGCCGAGCAGCGCTGGCCGGCGCTCTGGAAGGCCGAGACGAGTATGTCGCGCACCGCCTGCTCCGGCAGCGCGGTCGAATCGACGATCATCGCGTTGAGCCCGCCCGTCTCGGCGATCAGCATGGCGTCGGGCGCGGCGGTCCTGGCAAGCTGGCGCTCGATAGCCTTGGCGACCTCGGTCGAGCCCGTGAAGCAGACGCCGGCGATGCGCGGATCGCTTGTCAGCGGCGCGCCAACCGAAGGACCGTCGCCGGGCATAAGCTGGAGCACGTCCCGCGGCACGCCCGCCTCATGCAGCAGCGCCACCGCCTTCGCGGCGATCAGCGGCGTCTGCTCGGCCGGCTTGGCGATGACCGAATTGCCCGCAGCCAGCGCTGCCGCGATCTGGCCCGTGAAGATCGCGAGCGGGAAATTCCAGGGCGAGATGCAGACGATGGCGCCGCGCGCCTGCGTCCCGGCTTCGACGCTCGCCGCCTGCGCGGCATAGTAGTACAGGAAGTCGACCGCCTCGCGCAGCTCGGAGACTCCATCGGCCAGCGTCTTGCCGGCCTCGCGCGTCACCAGCGCGAAGAACTCGACGGCGTTCGCCTCGTACAATTCGGCCGCGCGATTGAGATTGGCGGCGCGCTCGGCAACCGGCCGCGCGGCCCAGCCGGGCTGCACCTGCACGGCAGCGCCCACGACCGCCTCGACCTGATCGCGGTCGGCTTCCGCTACTTCGCCGACGATGTCGTCCGTGCGCGCGGGATTGACGATGGGACGTTTCGCACCCCTGCCGGATGGCGGCGCGGCGGTCCAGGCAGGCCGGCCGGCAAAGCCGGATCGTCCCTTCTCGATGTCATCCAGCACGACGGGGTCGGTGATGTCGAAGCCGATGGAATTGCGCCGCTCCGCCCCGAAGATGTCGGCGGGTTTCGCGATGGCCGGATTCGCCGCCGGCCCCTGCCCCTTCACGACCTCGAAGGGATCGCGCGCAATTGCTTCCGGCGGCACGTCCTCGTCGGTCAACTGATGCACGAAGGAGGAGTTCGCCCCGTTCTCGAGCAGGCGCCGCACCAGATAGGCGAGCAGGTCGGAGTGCGCGCCGACCGGGGCATAGATTCGGCAGCGCGTGCCCTCGGTCTTGCGAACGGCCTCGTGCAACTGCTCGCCCATGCCGTGCAGGCGCTGGAACTCGAAACTGTCGCGATCCGCCGCCATGGCGAGCACGGCGGCGACGGTATGCGCGTTGTGGGTGGCGAATTGCGGATAGATGCGGTCGGTCATCGACAGCAGCTTGCGCGCGCAGGCGATGTAGGAGACGTCCGTATTCGTCTTGCGGGTGAAGACCGGATAACCCGAAAGCCCGAGCATCTGGGCGCGCTTGATCTCGGTGTCCCAATAGGCGCCCTTGACCAGCCGGACCATGATGCGCCGGTCGAGCTTCGTCGCCAGCGCATGCAGCCAGTCGATCACGAAGGCACAGCGCGGGCCATAGGCCTGCACGACAACGCCGAAACCATCCCAGCCGGCAAGCCGAGGGTCGGCGAGCACGCGTTCGATCACATCGAGCGACAGGTCGAGCCGGTCCGCCTCCTCGGCATCGATGTTGAGGCCCATGCGGGCGCCGCGCGCGGCGAGCGCAAGCGCCAGCAGGCGCTCGACCATCACCGGCAGCATGGTTTCCTTCTGCGCCTGCTCGTAGCGCGGGTGCAGCGCCGAAAGCTTCACCGATATGCCCGGATTCCTGCGGATATCGTCGCCCGATGCGTGTTTCGCGAGCGCCGCGATCGCGTCGTGATAGGCTTTGAAATAGCGCAGCGCGTCCGGCTCCGTGCGCGCCGCCTCGCCCAGCATGTCGTAGGAATAGAGATAACCCTTGGCCGTCATGGGCTTGCCGCGCTTGACGGCCTCCGCGATGGTACGACCGAGCACGAACTGCTCGCCCATCTCGCGCATGGCCGCGCTCACCGCCGTGCGGATGACGGGCTCGCCGAGCCGGCGCACCATGGATCGAAGCGTGCGCTCGATAGCACCCTCGCCCTCATCCAGAACGCGGCCAGTCAGCATCAGCGCCCATGTGGAGGCGTTGACGAACATCGACGCCGAGCTGCCCGAATGCGACGACCAGTCCTGCGGCGCTATCTTGTCGCGGATCAGCTCGTCCATCGTCTCGGTGTCGGGCACGCGCAGCAGTGCCTCGGCCAGGCACATCAGCGCCACACCCTCCTTGGTAGAAAGGCCGTAGGCCGACAGGAAGACCTCCATCAGTCGCGGATCTGACGAGCCGCGAACCGTGCGGACCAGATCGGTCGCCCGCTGCGAGATCGCCTGCCGCTGGCCGGCGTCGAGAGCTGCCAGATCGATCAGGCGCTCCAACGATTCTCCCTCGTCGGGCAGGTAGTGCTTGCGGATTTCGGTGCGAAGGGCGGCGAGCGTCGGCATGGCGTGTCCCGGAGCGTTGATCCTTGCCCCGCACCATAGCATGGACGGTATTTTTCAGCCGTTCCGAAGATATCGACTTGCTGATCCAGATGAACTAATTCGAATTCGAACTTTTGACAGATCAGACTGGAAATTGGAACATGTCAGTCCAATTGGACCGTATGGACAGAAACATCCTGCTGACCCTCGGGCGCGAGGGCCGCATCTCCATGGCCGATCTTGCCCTCAAGGTGGGCCTGTCGAAGACGCCCGTGCAGGCGCGCGTCAAACGGCTGGAAAAGGAAGGCTACATTCGCGGCTATGCCGCCCTTATCGACCACGAGCGCATGGGCGACGGCCATGTCGCTTTCGTCCAGGTGAAGCTGTCCGATACGCGATCCAAGGCGCTCGGCGATTTCAACAGGGCCGTGCAGGACGTGGCGGAGATCGAACAGTGCCACATGATCGCGGCGAGCTTCGACTATCTGCTCAAGGTGCGCACGACCGACATAGCCGCCTATCGCCGCGTACTGGGCGAGCGGATATCCGCCCTGCCGCATGTGGCGCAGACTTCGACGTTCGTGGCGATGGAAACGGTCAAGGACCGCTGACGAGCCTCAGTCCAGCGTCTTAAGGAAAGCGATGAGCTGCCGGCGCTCGCGCTCGGACAGCGTCACCGGCGCAAGCTCCGTCTTGCCCGAGGGCGCGGCGGGCGCACGCGCATAATGATCGACAACCTCCTCGATCGTAGCGAACTGGCCGGCATGCATATAGGGCGGGCGCGTCGCGACGCCCCGCAGCGATGGCGGCTTGTAGGCCCGCGCCAGTTCGGGGCCGCTGGCCACCATGAAGCGCAGTTCGCCGCAGGCTTCCGGTCCTGCATCGCTGAACGCGCCGAGGCAGTTGAACGGATCGGCCGCGACCGCGACGGCTCCCGTCTCGCGCCCAAAGTCGTCCGGAAGCCCCGCAACTACAGGCACGCCGGTGTTGTGGAAGGCATCGTCGGTCAGGCGCGGCCCCGTGTGACAGGTCGAGCAGGAAGCCTTGCCGATGAACAGCCGCAGCCCGGCGACCTCCTGCGGACTGAACCGTGCATCGCCCTGCGGTTCCTCGTCTTTCGCCACGGCGGCGGCAAAGCGGTCGAAACGCGTCTCCTCCGGCACGATGCCTCGCTGGAACGAGGCTATCGCCTTGCCCAGATTGACGAAAATGCGATTGACGGCATCCTGTTGCGCCGGATCCATCGCATCCCAGGCTGCCCTCTCTCTGTCATTGTCGAAAGGTCCGGCATGCGGCGGCACGCCTGTAAGGTCCGGCATTGGCCCGAAGACCAGCTCATAGGGCTCCTTGAGATTGCCAGCGATGAAATGCGCGTAAAAAGCGCGCGTGCCGCCATGCTCGCGAGGGTCCTCCAGAGGCGTCAGCGCCTGTGCCCACAAACTGTCGCGCCGGCCGTCCCAGAAAAACCAGTGGCTCCAGGCGACTCCCGCCAGCGGCATGGTGCGCCGGTTGCTGGTGCCGACGCCCTTGCCGAGCGGCAGATCATCCTGGAACTGCCTGTCGGCCAGATGGCATGTCCCGCACGAGACCGCGCCGTCCGGGCTCATGCGCTGATCGAAGAAAAGCGCCTCTCCGAAGGCCGCGGCGGCAGCGTCGTCGGCATAGCGGTTGGTCGGATCGGCGGGCTGAGGCGGCAGCGTGGCGAGGGACATGGACGCGATCGTCGCCTTCTCGGCCTCCGAAAAATCCTGTTCCCAACAGCCCGACAGGGCGGCCGCGGAGACGAGCCAGGCGACTTTCAGCCATGAACGGCCGGGCAGCATGTCAAAGCACCAGATCGAACGTCACCTTGTCCTCGCCGATGGAGGAGGAAATGTCGAAACGAAGCTCCCAGTGGCCGCCCATGGAGAACTTAACCCCCTCGATGCGGTAGCGGCCTTCCCCCAGCGACGCGCTGGCCACGGGGCTGGTCGGCAGGCCATGGCGGTGCGCGGGCATGCCGCCGTCGACGAGCACCTTCGCATCATCGACCGGCTGCCCGGCGGCGGTCTTGACGGTGAGTATCCAGGAATGAAACTCGCCCTGCCGGATTTCCGGCACTTCCGGCGCGATGGAGGCAGAGTAGAGGCCGTTGAGCGTCGCCCTGCTTTTCGTGACATCAACCGCCGGGACAGACGCCCTCGGGCTGGCCAGATATGCCATAAAAGCGAGGAGAAGCAATGCGATAAGCGCGATTGCGTAACGCAATCCGAATGACATGAAACTCTCCCTCGCGGCCAAGGCATGCGGGCCGAAAATCTACCGCAGGCGTTTCGCCCAAGCATGGCTTCGAGTCCACCGAAAAGCTATAGCACATGCCGCACAGGAGGTTTCGATGGCGGGCAACGGTATCGTATCGATCGGCGAATGCATGCTGGAACTGTCCGGAAAAGGCGGGCAGGACTGGCGCATGGGCTTTGCCGGCGACACGCTGAACACCTTGTGGGCATTGCACGCGCTCGCCCCGGAAAGGGCCGCGAACTATGTGACGGCCTTCGGCGACGATCCTTTCTCGAAGGAGCAGGTCGCCTTCCTCGAAGCCAACGGCATCGGCACGGGACAGAGCCCGATCATCCCCGGCGCGCGGCCCGGCCTCTATGCGATCACCCTTTCGGGGGCCGAGCGCTCGTTCACCTATTGGCGCAACGATTCGGCGGCTCGAAAACTTGCATCCGATCCCGCTGCACTTGGAAAAAGCCTTGAAGAACAAGAACTTGTCTACTTTTCCGGAATCACGCTGGCAATAATCGATCCACAAGGGCGCGAAACGCTGCTGAAAGCCGTTCAAACAGCACGAAAAGCCGGCAGCCTGATCGCCTTCGACGCAAATTATCGCCCACGCCTGTGGCAGTCGCCGCAAGCGGCGCGCACGGCCATCGACGAGGCGCTGTCGGTCGTCGACATCGCCCTGCCGACCTTCCCCGACGAACAGGACCTCTACGCCGACGCCTCCCCGGAAAAGACAGTGGAGCGGCTGGCCGTCGCGGGAGTCCGGGAGATCGTGGTGAAGAACGGCGAGCAGGCCGCCCGCGTGTTTTCCGATGGCGAGGTCGAGACCGTGCCGGCCGTTCATGTCGCCGCGCCGGTCGACACGACCGGGGCCGGCGATTCCTTCAACGGAAGCTATCTCGCCGCGCGGCTGGCCGGACTCGCGCCGGCGGAAGCGGCGCGCAAGGCGCACGCCGTGGCGGCGGCGGTGGTGCAGGTTCGCGGCGCGCTGGCGCCCTTCGAGACGCTGCGCGCGGCCTTTGGCTAGAGCCATTCAGCTTTAGGAAGAATGGCCCCTCATTCCCCTGCCGGGACCTTCTCCCCGTTGCTCTGGGAGAAGGAGGCTGGCCGCAATGCTGACGCCCCCGCTCCCCGCTTGCGGGGAGAGGGTAAGGGTGAGGGGCGTTTTCCGTCAAAAACTGAACTGGTCTAGACTTGGCGGAACCGGTACTCGGTGACCTGCCGGTAGACCTCGCCCGGCCAAAGCACGGCTTGCGGGAAATAGGGCCGGTTGGGGGAATCGGGCCAGATTTGCGGCTCAAGGCAGAAACCCGAATAGGCCTTGTATATGCGCCCGTCATGGCCCGGCACGGGCGGGGAGAGCTTGGCGCCGCCGTAGAACTGCACGCCGGGCTCGGTCGTCCAGACTTCCATCTCGACGCCGGATGACGCGCCCTGCACCCATGCCGCCTGCCGGAGCGGGCCGCGCGCCGAAGCGAGGCAGAAATTGTGATCGTAGAGGACCTGATCGCCTTCCTGCTCAAGACGGATCGTCCGAGCCTGCCGGAAGTCGAAGACGGTCCCCTGGACGGGCTGCACCACGCCGGTCGGGATCAGCTCGCTGTCGACGGGCAGATAAGCCATCGCCGGAAGCATGATGCGGTGGTCGAGAGTATCGCCCGCACCGCCGTCATCGAGGTTGAAATAGGAATGGTGCGCGAGATTGCAGAGCGTAGGCTCGTCTGTCGTGGCCGAAAGCTCGACAGAGAGCGTGCCCGGTATCTTCATGCGATAGGTGCAGGTGACATCCAGCGTACCGGGAAACCCCATCGCGCCATCGGGATCGTGCAGGGCGAGCGTGACGAAATCGTCGCCATGCAGCAGAACGTCCCAGACCTGCCTGCCGAAACCATGCGCCCCGCCGTGCAGCATGTGCTTGCCGAGGAAATTGCGGTCGGCCTGATATGTAGCGCCGTCGATGGCGAAGCGGCCGTTGGCGATGCGGTTCGCATAGCGGCCGGCGATCGCGCCCATGTAAGGGGAATGGGCCGGATAGTCCTCGAAGCGGTCGAAACCAAGCACCAGCGGCGCATCGTGGCCGGCTAGACGCAGATCCTGCACAACCGCGCCCCAGTTGATGATGTGGGCCGTGAGCCCGCCGCTGCCAATGGTGAACCGATGGACGGATACGCCGTCGTCGGTCCTTCCGAAGATTTCGCCGTCAGCCATGGTGTGATCCCCAATCGCGCGGGAAGTGGAGCGGGCCGGACTTTCGCCCGGCCCGCAGGACAATCAGAGGCCGAGCCCTCCCAGGCACACATATTTGGTGTCGAGATAGTCATCGATGCCCTGATGGCCGCCTTCGCGGCCGAGCCCCGATTCCTTGACGCCGCCGAACGGCGCCTCGACAGTCGTGATGATGCCCTCGTTGACGCCGACCATGCCGTAGTGAAGGCCTTCCATCACGCGCACGGTGCGGCCGAGATCTCCGGTGTAGAAGTAGGCGGCAAGGCCGAACTCGGTGTCGTTGGCGAGCTTGATCGCTTCTTCCTCCGTCTTGAAGCGGAAGACGGGAGCGACCGGGCCGAATATCTCTTCCTTCATGAACTTCATCGTCGGCTTGGCGTCGGCGATCACGGTCGGCTCGTAGAAGGAGCCGCCGAGCGCGTGACGCTTGCCGCCGGTGAGGACGCGCCCGCCCTTCGCCTTGGCGTCTTCGACGAATTCCTCGACTTTCTCGACAGCCTTCTCGTCGATCAGCGGCCCCTGCTGCGTGCCCTCCGCCAGGCCCGGACCGACCTTGAGCTTGCCGGTCGCAGCGGCCAGCTTCTCGATGAAGGCGTCATAGACCCCTTCCTGCACGAAGAAGCGGTTGGTGCAGACGCAGGTCTGGCCGGAATTGCGGTACTTCGCGGCAATCGCCCCCTCAACGGCGCGGTCGAGATCGGCATCGTCGAAAACCAGGAACGGCGCATTGCCGCCAAGCTCCATCGACACCTTCTTGACCGTGTCGGCGCACTTCCTGATCAGCAGCTTTCCGACGTCGGTGGACCCCGTGAAGGTCAGCTTCTTGACCAGCGGGTTGGCGCATATCTCGTCGCCGATCTCGCCCGCCGCGCCGGTGACGATGTTGATGACGCCCTTCGGGAAACCGGCATCCTCGGCGAGCGCGCCCCATGCGAGCGCCGAATAAGGCGTCTGCGTGGCCGGCTTGACGACGGCGGTACAGCCTGCCGCGAAGGCCGGGCCAAGCTTGCGCGCCAGCATGGAGGACGGGAAGTTCCACGGCGTAATCGCCGCTACCACGCCGACCGGCTGCTTGATGGTGACGATGCGGCGGTCGGCCCATGGCGACGGCACGACATCGCCATAGGTGCGGCGTCCCTCCTCCGCGAACCAGAGGATATAGGCGGCGGAAATGCCTATTTCGCCCTTCGCCTCGGTCAGCGACTTGCCCTGCTCCATGGTGAGAAGCTCGGCAAGCGCCTGCTGGTTGTCGAGGATCGCGTCATGCAGCTTGCGCAGCAGCTTGTGGCGCTCGAGGACGGACGTCTTCTTCCACGAATGGAAAGCCTGTTCGGCAGCTTCGATGGCGCGACGCGTCTCCATCGTGCCCGATTTCGGCACGACGCCGATCTTTTCGCCGGTCGCCGGGTTCGTGACGTCGATGGTGACGCCGCTGTCGGCCTGTATCCACTCGCCGCCGACCAGATTGGCCTCGCGCATGAAATGACTGATTTTATGGGCCATCGACTTGCTCCTGCGCGGCTTTAACCGCGTTTTCTGCGGGGTGGGATGGGCACGGAGGGGTCCGCGCCAGGTTTTCGGTTGCTGATGTATCCTACCCTGCCATGGCCAATCAATCTTTCCCGACAGAAAGGCATGGTCCAGAAGGGGAATTCTCGCTGTATTTGAGCGATTGCGGACGCAAGACCGCTAGCCGTAGACCGCCTGCAGGACGGTGAGCCAGAAAGCGGTCGTGGCCACGGCGCCGGCTGTGGCAAGGGTCATCTGGCTGGAGGCCAGCGCCTGCCCGGTCCTGAACTGCACGGCAAGCAGATAGGAGTTGACGCCCGAAGGCAGCGCGGCGGCGGCAACCGCGATCTTGGCCGTCATCGGCGGCAGGGTCAGCAGAATGGCCATGCCCAGGACCAGCGCGGGCATCAAAAGCAGCTTGAACAGCGACAGCACGATGGCGGGACGGACATTGCCCGAAATGCCGAACTTCCGCAGGCTGAGCCCTATCGCAAAGAGCGCAACCGGGCCGGCGATATCCGCAAGCGCATCGACCAGCTTGCCGACGAAGGGCGGCAGGCCCATCCCGGTCATGCGCCACGCCAGGCCAACCAGGATGCCGATCATCAGGGGATTGGCCAGCATGCGCCGCAGGAACGCGCGCAGGATCGAGCCAACATCGATCCAGCCGCCCCGCCGCGGGCCGAACAGATCGAACAGGATGATGGACGCGATCACCATGAGCGGCATGTGGACGGCGATCAGCAGCGTCAGGATATCGAACCCCTCCTGCCCGAACACGCCGAGCGTGAAGGGTATGCCAAGCAGGGCGACGTTAGAATAGGCGCCGGAGAAGCCGCCGACGATGCCGAATTGCGGCTCTCTCCGGAAAAGGCGGGTCAGGACCAGATGTCCCGCAGCCCATGTCAGCGCGGCAGCGATAAAATATGCGGTCCACAGCGCCCAGGGGGCGGAACCGTGGAAATCCACCGCCATCATGGTCCGGAAGAGCAGGAGCGGCAGCGCGACACCGACGGCGAACTCCGTCAGCGCGTCGCCCGTCTCCGCCTTCAGATAGCCGCTCAGCCCGGCGAGATAGCCGAGCCCGACTAGTCCGAAAACGAAAAGGATGGTTTCGACGACAGGAGGCACTGCTGTCGAATATGCCAGACGCAGGCCGCACGCAACGATCCCGCCCGCCCGATTTTGATCATTGTCGGCGTGCACCCATGACGTTAGGAATCGGGCCTTCCGGGAGCGTGCATGGAACTGGTTGCAGCAAAGTGGTTCCGGGCCGGCGGTGCGCTGGCTCGGGTCATGGCCGTCATGATCATGGTCCACGCCTCGGGCGCGCGGGCCGAGGAGCCCGGCAGCCTGAACGGCGTCGCGCTGGTCATCGGGCAATCCGAATACGAGCACATCGCGAAGCTGCCCAACCCGGCCAACGACGCGCGCGAGATCGTGAAGCTGCTGACCGACATGGGTTTCGACGCGCGCAGCGTCAGCGACCGCGATGGGGGAAAGCTCAAGCGCGATCTGGAGCGCTTCCTCGAAGATGCCGAAGATGCGGATGTGGCCCTGCTCTACTATGCCGGCCACGGCATCGAGGCGGGCGGCGAGAACTGGCTGGTTCCGGTGGACGCCGATGTCGTCTCGCTCGCGAACGCCTCCGAAGCGCTCGTTCCGCTGTCGGAGATCGTGGACGGGCTCAAGAAGACCGTGCCGGTGACGATCCTGCTGCTGGACGCCTGCCGCACCAATCCGTTCCCGGCGGACGCGGTGGTGAAGCTCAGGCCCGATGAATCCGGGGAAAAGCTGACCGCAGGCGGGCTGGCTCCGGTTCTGGGCTCGACACGCGGCGCGCTGTCCCTGCGCGACAAGAAGGCCGGCGACGACAATCCGGCCAACGACAATCTCGGCACGGTGATCGGCTTCGCCGCCGAACCGGGCCGGCCGGCGCTCGACGGTGCGGAGGGCCAAAACAGCCCCTATGCCGCCGCGCTGCTGCGCCATCTCGGCGCGATGCAGGGCGCGGAATTCGGCGCCGTGATGCGCATGGTGACCGAGGAAGTCTATCTCGACACGAAGGGCGAGCAGCGTCCGTGGGTGAACGAGAGCCTGCGGCGGCTGCTCTATTTCGGCGTGGCGCCGGACGAGCCCACGGGCGACGACGCGCTGATCACCGGCGAGCGCCGCCAGCTCCTGCTGACCATCGCCGAACTGCCGGACGTGAAGCGCTCGCAGGTGGAACTTGCCGCCGCCAAGGACGGAGTGCCGCTCGATTCGCTCTATGGCGTGCTGCGGGCGCTCGGCACCGAGAAGATCCCCGAGGACCCGGCCGAACTCGACAGGCTGCTCGACGCGCAGGCCGAGCGCCTTACCAAGATGCTTGCCGAGCGCGAGGCGCTGCGCACCGACGACCCCGAGATCGCGCGGCTGGCCGACGCCGCCGACACGGCGATCCGCGAAGGCGCGATCGTGGCAGCGCGCCAGTTCCTCGACCAAGCGGTCGCCCGTGTCGAGGAGGGTAGCGGCGCGGTCCAAGCGGCGGAAGACACCTTGCGCCGGAAGCGCATCGCGGACGCGGCCGTCTATGTAAAACGCGCCGACGCCTCCGCGCTGGCCTTCGACTATGCGGCGGCCGCGACCGACTACGGCAAGGCCTTCGACCTCGTCGAGAAATGGGACGACAAGCTCGCCTGGAACTACAAGAACATGGAGGCCGAGGCGCTCGGCGCGCATGGCGACAACAAGGGCGACGGCGAGGCGCTGGACCGCGCCATCCGCGCCTATGAGCGAATCCTGGGCCTCCTGCCCTATGGCGAGCGGGGGCAGGACTGGGCGATCACGCGCAACAACATGGCGGTCGTGCTGCAGACCAAGGGCGAGCGCGACGCCGACGACGCCTCGCTCATCAAGGCGGCGGAAATCTTCCGCGAGTCGCTGGACGTGTTCGCGCAGACCAAGGACGACCTGAACTGGGCGGCCGCGCAGAACAACATCGGCAACGTGCTGCGCACGCTCGGCCAGCGCAAGGGCGATCCGAGCCAGTTGAAGGAGGCCGTCGCCGCCTTCCGCGCGGTGCTGGAAAAGCGCGACCGGGCCAGGGTGCCGCTCGACTGGGCCGCGACGCAGAACAATATCGGCCTGTCGCTGTTCTCGCTGGCCGAGCGGGAGCCGGATGCGCAAAGGCTTGCCGAGGCGCAAGCCGCCTATCGCGCGGCACTCGAGGTCTACGGCGAGAAGACCGCGCCGGTGCAGTGGGCCATGGTCCAGAACAATCTCGGCAACACGCTGAACGGCCTCGGCGACGTGCGCAACGACAAGTCCTCCTACGAGGCGGCGGTGGAGGCCTTCCGCGCAGCACTCACGGTGCGCACGCGCGAAACCTTCCCCGTCGACTGGGCCAGCAGCAGGCTCAATCTCGGCAACGCGCTGTCGAATCTCGCGCGCTTCGACCTCGACACGACACTGCTGAAGGAAGCGGCGGCGGCCTACGCCGACGCGCTGGGGGTCTATACGCGCGAGAGATTCCCGCTGGACTGGGCATCCGCGCAGAACAATCTGGGCGCGGTGCGCCAGACGCTCGGCCAGCGCAACGCCGATCCGGCGAGCCTGCAGGAATCGGTGCGGGCCTTCGAAGCCGCCGCGCAGGTCTATACGCGGGACAAATTGCCGCTCGACTGGGCCATGACCCGCTACAATGCGGGCAACACGCTCCAGCTTCTCGGCGGGCTGACGGGCGATCCCGATTATTACCGGCAGGCGGCGCAGTCCTACCGCGATTCGCTGGAGGAATACCGGCGCGATGTCTGGCCCCTGCAATGGGCGCGTGCGCAGGCGGGAATCGGCGCGACCCTGCTGTGGCTCAGCAACAGCGAGGAAGGCACGCAAAGCCTTGTCGAATCGATCGCGGCGCGCCGCGCCGCGCTTGAGGTGCTGACCGCCCAAAGCACGCCCGTGGACTGGGCGAATGCCCAGAATGGGCTCGGCACGGCGCTGCTCAACCTCGGCACGCGCGAGGGGACAACGCAGTATCTCGACGACGCGCAAGCCGCGTTCGAGGCCTCGCTGACGATCTTCACCCGCGAGGCGCAGACGCTGCAATGGGCCTTCGGGCAGAACAATCTCGGCGACGTCCACTGGAACCGGGCGGCGCTGGGCGGCGGAAACGCGGAATATTCCAGGGCGATCGAGCGGTTCGAGCAGGCCAAGCAGGGATATGCCGATTCCGGCTACACCGCGCCCATCGACCTCACCGACAAGAAGATCGCGTTGATAAGGCAGGCGATGTCGGCAAAGTGACGCATGGCGGCGCTTGCCTTTCCTCGCTCTTTCGCATCCCTATATCTCCTGCATGGGGAATTTGATCCGGGTGTTTCGTTTATTCGCCGCAGCCCTGCTGCTGCTGTTCGCGGCCGAGGCCAGTGCAACCGAGGCCGGCTGGGCGCTTTTGCGCAACGGCGGGCATGTCGTGCTGCTTCGCCACGCCATGGCGCCCGGAACGGGCGATCCCGCGAGTTTCGACATCGAGAAATGCTCGACGCAACGCAATCTCTCGGAGCGCGGCAGGCAGCAGGCGCGCAGGATCGGCGCCCTGTTCGCGGCGCGCGCCGAACCGATCGAAACCGTGCTCGCCAGCCGCTATTGCCGCACGAGGGATACCGCCCGGCTCGCCTTCGGCAAGGTCACGGACATGCCGGCGCTCGACCCGCCCGTAGCCGACGAGGAGGAGCGCAAGGCGCAGATGGCAGCCATCATGGAGGAAGTGCGAAACTACACCGGCTCCGGCAACAAGGTGCTTGTCACGCATCTGGAGACCATCCAGGTGCTGACCGGCCAGCCCGCGCGGGAGGGCGAGGCCCTGATCGTCACGCCCCAGGGCGAGGGCCTTCACGTCCTTGCGCGCATCATCTTCAACTGACGCTGCCCGCCGCACCGCGACAAGCATTCCGCCCCGCGCCGCGTACAGGACGACCGCCAGCCCTTTTCATGACAAGAAAAAGCGATTAGACAGCCGGGCAATGCACCGCGTCGGCGCCGCATCGCCTTGCGCCGAAGGGATTTGAAGGAAGAACCGTGCCGACCACTTTCGAGAAAGTCGCCAAGATCATCGCCGACACGAGCGAGATCGACATCGCAACCATCACGCCTGAGAGCCACACGATCGACGATCTGGGCATCGACAGCCTCGATTTCCTCGACATCGTCTTTGCGATCGACAAGGAGTTCGGCATCAAGGTTCCGCTCGAAAAGTGGACGCAGGAAGTCAACGACGGCAAGGTTTCCACCGACGAATACTTCCTGATGAAGAACCTCTGCGCCAAGATCGACGGGCTCGTCGCCGCGAAGGCGGCGTGATGCAGACGGCCGTTTGAGCGAAACGGCGCGATGAGCCCCAACGACGTCCTCATAACCGGAATAGGCCTGGTTTCGTCGCTCGGCGAAGGCGTCGATGCGCATTGGCAGGTGCTGAGCGGCGGCAAGCCGCAGCCAGTCATCGACGAGGTGCGCTTCGCGCCCTATGTCGTGCACCCCCTGCCCGCCATCGACTGGGGCCTGCAAATCCCCAAGCGCGGCGACCAGCGCCAGATGGAGACGTGGCAGCGCCTCGGCACCTACGCCGCCGGCCTTGCGCTGGACGACGCCGGCCTGAAGAACGACGAAGCGCTCTGCTCGACCATGGACATGGTCGTCGCGGCAGGCGGCGGCGAGCGCGACGAGGCCGTCGATTCGAGCATTCTGGAGGCATCCGCCTCGCGCAACGACCGCGACGTGCTGCTCAACGAGAAGCTGACGACCGACCTGCGCCCTACCCTGTTTCTCGCGCAGCTCTCCAACCTGCTCGCCGGCAACATCTCGATCGTCCACAAGGTGACCGGCTCGTCGCGCACCTTCATGGGCGAGGAAGGCGCCGGCGTCTCGGCCATCGAGACGGCAGCGGCGCGCATTCGTTCCGGCCAGTCCTCGCACGTTCTGGTGGGCGCGGCCTACCAGACCGAACATTCCGACATGCTGCTGGGCTACGAGCTTGGCAGCTACCTGCATCGCGGCGGCTGGAAGCCCGTGTGGCAGAGGCAGAATGCCGAGGGCGGCGGCGTCGTCACCGGCTCGGGCGCAGCCTTCCTCATCCTTGAATCGCGCGAACATGCCGAGAAACGCGGCCGCAAGGCCTATGCCCAGCTCGGACCAGTGTTTTCGGGACATACGCGCCGCCGCAAGCAGGACCTGGCGGAAGCGATCGCCACGCTTGCTGAGCAAGCCGGCCTGCCCGTCGACAGGCCCGTCCTGGCGATATCCGGCGCATCTGGCGCGCATGCGGCCACCGACGCCGAAAAGAAGGCGTTCGACAAGATGCCGAACGTTACTCCGCGAGCCTTCTCCAGCGTGATCGGCCACACCAAGGAAGCGCAGTTTCCGTTCGCCGTCGCGCTTGCCGCACTGGCCGTCCAGAACCGGACCGGATACCCGGCATTCGACGAAGCAGCCGAGAAGCCGTTCGACGGTGACACCAACACGGTCCTTGCAACGACGATCGGCTATCACCAGTTTGAGGGGGTCGTGCGGGTTCTGGCCGCCGAATAGCCTGAAGGCCATTGCGGCCTCGATGGCTTACCTACAGGGATCGACGAAATGGCAAAGCTGACGGATCACCTTGGACGCCCCGTGGTGGCTGTGACCGGTATCGGCATCGTCACCTCGCTCGGAGTGGGCAAGAAGGACAATTGGGAGGCGCTGACCTCCGGGCGCTCCGGCATCCATCCGGTGACGCGCTTTCCGACAGAGCACCTCAATACGAGCATCTGCGGCACGGTGGACTTTCTCGAATCGAGTTCCAAGGGCGCCGGGCGGCTCACCTATGAGCTGGCCGAAACCGCCGCGCGCGAGGCGATCGGCGAAGCCGGCTTCAGGCAAGACGATTTCGGCGGCCCGCTGTTTCTTGCATCCCCGCCGATGGAACTGGACTGGACCGACCGGTTCGATCTCTATGCGGCGAACAAGGAGAGAGCCGGCGCCGACCGCCTGCTCAACGCCGCGCGCGGACTGAAATCGCTGGATATATTCGAGACGGCGCAGTTCGGCTCGATCGCGGAGAGGCTGGCCGACACGTTCGGCACGCGCGGCCTGCCGATTACGCTGTCAACCGCCTGCGCATCCGGCGCGACCGCGATCCAGCTCGGCGTCGAGGCCATAAGGCGGGGCGAATGCGACCGCGCCATCTCCATCGGCGCGGACGGATCGGTGACCGCCGAGGCGCTCATCCGCTTCTCGCTGCTGTCGGCGCTATCGACGCAGAACGACATTCCCGAAAAGGCGTCCAAGCCGTTCTCGCGCGACCGCGACGGGTTCGTGATCGCAGAAGGGTCGGCCGCGCTTGTGCTCGAATCGCTCGAAAGCGCGCTCTCGCGCGGCGCGAGCGTGCTCGGCATACTGCGCGGCTGTGGCGAACGCGCAGACGATTTCCACCGCACGCGCTCCAAGCCGGACGGTTCGCCGGCCATCGCCGCCGTCAGGGCGGCGCTCTCCGACGCGGGCTTGTCCGAGAACGAGATCGACTATGTCAACGCGCACGGCACCTCGACGCCGGAAAACGACAAGATGGAGCATCTTTCGCTGTCCACCGTCTTCGGCGAGCGCATCCGCAAGCTGCCGGTATCGTCCAACAAGTCGATGATCGGCCACACGCTTTCGGCGGCAGGCGCGGTCGAGGCGGCTTTCTCCATCCTGACGATGCGCGAAGGCGTCCTGCCGCCCACCATCAACTACGACCATCCCGACCCGGCCATCGAACTGGACGTGGTGCCGAACGTGAAACGTTCCGCGGACGTGTCGTCGGTGCTGTCAAACTCCTTCGGCTTCGGCGGCCAGAACGCCTGCCTTGTCTTGACGCGGGAAGCCGTCTAAGCGAACGCAGGGTCTGGACGGGCGGCTTCTGCCGCCGCGCCGACGCCCGCACAACGTTCAAACAGCAGGGATATCCGCCCGCCCCATGCGCGCATTGCAACTAATCGAAGATCGCCGACTGGAGACAGTCGATGTCGAAGCACCACCTCCGCCGGCGCTCGGCGAGGTGACGCTGAGGATCAAGGCCGTCGCGCTGAACCATATCGACGTGTGGGGCTGGCGCGGCATGGCGTTCGCCAAACGCAAGCTGCCGCTGACCATCGGCGCGGAAGCCTCCGGCGAAGTCGAGACGGTCGGCCCCGGCTTGTCGAACCTCGTGCCCGGCCAGTTGGTCTCGATCTACGGCGCGCGCACATGCGGCCTGTGCCGCACCTGCCGCGAGGGTCGCGACAATCTGTGCGAGCACGTCGCGGGCGTGCACGGCTTCCATCTCGACGGCTTCGCCCAGGAAAGGATCAACCTGCCCGCGCGGCTGCTGGTGCCCGCCCCTCCCGGCGTCGACGCCATCGGCGCGGCGGTCGCGCCCGTCACCTTCGGCACCGTCGAGCACATGCTGTTCGACAATGCAAAGCTGCAGCCTGGCGAGACCATACTCGTCCATGCCGGCGGCTCCGGCATCGGCACGGCGGCGATCCAGCTCGCGAAGAAAATGGGCTGCACGGTCATCACAACCGTCGGGTCCGAGAACAAGGTGGCGAAGGCGGCCGCGATCGGCGCCGACCACGTCATCAACTACCGCGAGGACCGCTTCGAAGGCGCGGTACGCAAGATTACCAAGAAGAAGGGGGTCGACGTGGTGTTCGAGCATGTCGGCGCGGACACCTGGGCCGGCTCGATGCTCTGCCTGAAGCGCGGCGGACGGCTCGTGACGTGCGGCTCGACCTCGGGCGTTTCCACGTCGATGAACCTGATGCAGCTTTTCCAGCAGCAGCTCAAGATCTTCGGCTCGTTCGGCTGCCGCATGGAAAACATGGCCAACGCCATGCAGAAGATGGCCGCCGGGCTCGTCGCCCCGGTGATCGACACGGAAGTCGATTTCGACGGGATCGGCGAGGCGCTGAAGCGCATGGAGAGCCGCGACGTGTTCGGCAAGATCATCCTTCGCGTCGGATGAGAGAAGCGGATTGAAACGCGGCAAACTCGCAGCATTCCGCAACGACATGATGCGCCGCGTCGTGCTGTTCGCGCGGCGCGCAAACCACTGGCTGATCGCCCGGCTCGCGATGGCCGCGATCTGGAGCCTGCGCAAGCTGCCTCCGGACAAGGCGATCGACTTCGCCGCGTCGATGGGGCGCTGGGTCGGTCCGCATTTCGGCCGCCACCGCACCGCGCTCGACAATCTGCGCCGCGCCTATCCCGAAAAGTCGCCGGAAGAGATCGAGAAGATCGCCCTCGCCATGTGGGACAACATGGCCCGCCTGGCCGCGGAATACATATTCCTCGACCAGCTCTTCGATTTCGAAAAGGACGGTGTGGAAAGCAGCCGCATAGAACTTGTGGGCGCTGAAATCTTCAACCGGCTGGCGGCCGAGAACGGGCCGCATATATTGTTCACCGCCCATCTCGGCAATTTCGAGCTGCTGCCGATCGCGGCTGCGGTGTACGGACTCAAGATCACCTCGCTGTTCCGCCCGCCCAACAACCCCTACATCGCCGAATATATCCTCTCGACCCGCAACTCGACCATGGACGGGCTGCTGGAGACGCGCGCGGGCGCGGCCTTCGCGATGGCGGCCATCCTGGAAAGGGGCGGCAATGTCGGGGCTCTGGTAGACCAGAAATTCCGCCATGGCGTGGAGACGACCTTCTTCGGCCGCCCCTGCGAGACCAATCCGGTGCTGCCCATGCTCGCACGCCGCTTCGACTGCCCGATCCACCCCGCCCGCTGCACGAGGCTGCCGGGCAACCGCTACCGCCTCGAAATCCAGGAGGCGGTCGAGCCCGTGCGCGACGAGGACGGCGACATGGACATCGACGCCACGACCCAGCTTCTCACAGACATCGTCGAGGGCTGGGTGCGCGAGGACCCTGGCCAGTGGATGTGGTTCCACAAGCGCTGGTCGCTCACCGAGCGCAAGCGCACGAGATCGGGAAAGCGACGAGGCAGACAGGCCGCACGGCCGCCCGTCGCCTGAGTGCCCCCCAAATGCTTCCGGCCTGCCGCTGCCGGAATTGCTCGGAGTCTTTCACGTTCAGTGGAAAGAGCCCGTCACCCTTACCCTCTCTCGGTGAAGGAGGGGGAGAGGGAGGCGTCAGCGTTGAGTTCAGCCTCCTTCTCCCCGCAGGCGGGGAGAAAGTCCCGGCAAGGGGATGAGGGGCCTCCCCATCCAAACGCAAATGACTCTAGTTGACCACCGTGATGCGCGTGTTGGCGGCGCCGGCCTGTTGAACCAGCGAGTAGAAGACCGCGGCGTTGGCGGTCTGCAGGCGGATGCAGCCATGCGAGGCTGGCCGGCCGAGATACTTTACCTGACTGGTGCCGTGGATCGCGTAGCCGCCATTGTAGAAGACCGAATAGGGCATCGGCGACATGTCGTACTTGCGCGAATACCACATGCGATGGAGCCGCTTGGGGCTCCATGTTCCGCGCGGCGTCCAGTAGCCCGGACGGGCCGTCGACACTTTCCAACGGTGCAGCACGAGCCCGTTCCTGCTGACGGTCATGGTCTGCGTCGACACGTCGACCCGGGCGACGAGGCTGGCGCTCCATCCCGGTGCGGCGGCCCCGAAAAGCAGGGCGGCGAAGGCCGCCATTGCGAGAAGCCCATTTTTCATATGAATCCCCTCAGCCCTTTTCTGACGCGACAGAAGCCGATTACAACCAAACCCTGATCGTTTCTCAAACTATTTCCTGAAAATTCGACGTATTCTCGCGCCACAGTTGCATTGCCGCAACGTCAATCTTGCAAAGTCGAGCCGGACCCTGCTCAATAGGTGCGATGGACGAGAGGCTGGCAAGAACGATCGAAGACCGCAGGGACGAGCTTGCGGAACTTACGGCGGAACTGATCCGCTTTCCGACGGTGAACCCACCCGGCGACGCCTATCGCCCATGCGCCGAATTCATCGCGGCGCGGCTGGGCAAGCGCAGCTTCGGCATCGAATTCATCCGCGCGGAAGGCGCGCCAGGCGATAGCGAGCGCTATCCGCGCGTCAACGTCGTCGCGCGTTTCGACGGCAGGACGCGCGGCCGCACCGTGCATTTCAACTCCCACATAGACGTGGTCGAGGCCGGCGACGGATGGACCGTCGACCCCTTCGCCGGCATCATCAGCGAAGGCCGCGTCTATGGCCGGGGCGCGTGCGACATGAAGGGCGGGCTGGCAGCCTCCATCATAGCCGCCGAGGCCTTCATGGACATCAACCCGGATTTTCCCGGTGCGATCGAGATATCCGGGACGGTTGACGAGGAATCCGGCGGTTTCGGCGGCGTCGCCTATCTTGCGAAACAGGGATATTTCTCGCAGCCGAAGGTCGACCACGTCATCATTCCCGAACCGCTGAACAAGGACCGGATATGCCTTGGCCACCGCGGCGTGTGGTGGGCGGAGATCGAGACCAAGGGCGAGATCGCGCATGGCTCGATGCCGTTTCTGGGCGATTGCGCCGTGCGCCACATGGGCGCGGTGATCCGCGCCTTCGAGGACGAGCTTTTCCCCGCGCTCGACCAGAAGCGCACGCGCATGCCGGTCGTGCCGGAAGGTGGGCGCCGCTCGACCATGAACATCAACTCGATCCATGGCGGCCAGACCGACGACTATGACGGGCTGCCCTCGCCCAACGTGCCGGATTCGTGCCGCATGGTCATCGACCGTCGTTTCCTGCTGGAAGAGACTCTCGGCGAGGTAAAGGACGAGGTCGTCACCCTGCTCAACCGGCTGAAGGCGAGCCGGAGCAGATTCGACTACGCGATCAGGGACATCATGGAGGTGATGCCACTGATGACCGAGCGCGACGCGCCGGTGGTCAGGGCGGTTGCCGAGGGCATCCGCGAGATTTTCGGGCGCGAGCCCGAATATGTCATCTCGCCCGGAACCTACGACCAGAAGCACGTCGCGCGCATCGGCCACCTGCATGACTGCATCGCATACGGCCCCGGCATACTCGACCTCGCGCATCGGCCGGACGAATGGGTCGGCATCGATGACATGGTCGAATCCGCCAAGGTGATGGCCATCAGCCTGGACCGGCTGCTGCGAGGATCGCCGTAGAGCACATCGTTTTTATGCAATTGCGGACGGAAAGACCACTGCGCACGTTTCCCGGAGTTTCTTTAAACGATTGAATTGACAAGGCTTTCGGTATTCTTCTCGCAATTGCGAAAAAGCCGATTTACTGATCGTCGAATCCGCGCTTCTATCCGCGCCACCATCACGACGGGAGGCCTGCCATGAAACTCTGGAAACTGCTTGCAACGTCCGCAGTCATAGCGATCGCCTCCGGGTCGGCGGCAATGGCGGCGCGAACCGATCTCGTGCTCGCAATTCCGCTGGAGCCGCCGCATCTGGACCCGACGGCGGGCGCTGCCGCAGCCATCGACGAGGTGCTCTACGCCAACGTCTTCGAGGGCCTGACGCGCATCGGCGCGCGCGGCGAGGTCCTGCCCGCGCTGGCCGAAAGCTGGATGATCTCGGACGACGGCAAGGTCTACACGTTCAAGCTGCGCGCAGGCGCCAAGTTCCACGACGGCACCGGCTTCGACGCCAACGATGTGAAATTCTCGCTCGACCGCGCCCGCGCGCCCGAATCCACCAACGCGCAGAAGGCCCTGTTCGCGGCCATCGAATCCGTCGAGGTCGTTGATCCCATCACGGTGAAGGTGACGCTGGCTCACCCGCAAGGGTCGTTCCTCTACAATATGGGCTGGGGCGACGCGGTCATCGTCGCACCCGAATCGGCCGAGACGAACAAGGAAAAGCCGGTCGGCACCGGCCCGTTCAAATTCGACGGCTGGGCCAGGGGCTCGTCGATCAAGCTGAGCAAGGCTGACGGGTATTGGGGCGAACCGGTGGCGCTGGACAAGGCGGAATTCCGGATCGTCCCGGACGCGGCCGCGGCAATTCCGGCACTGCTGTCGGGCGACGTGCAGGCGCTTCCCAACTACCAGCTCGGAGACGCGCTCGCGCAGATCAAATCCGATCCGCGCTTCAAGGTGGTGATAGGCTCGACCGAGGGCGAGACGATCCTTGCCATCAACAACAAGAAGCCGCCCTTCGACAACCTCAAGGTGCGGCAGGCGATCGCGCATGTGATCGACCGCAAGGCGATCATCGACGGCGCTTCGGGCGGCCTCGGCGTGCCGATCGGGTCGCATTTCTCACCAGCCAATGAGGCCTATGTCGACCTGACCGGCACCTATCCCCACGACCCCGCAAAGGCGAAGGAACTGCTCAAGGAAGCGGGCTTCGAGAACGGCTTCAAGACGACGCTCAAGCTGCCGCCCGTCGCCTATGCACGCGACGGCGGCCAGATCATCGCGTCCGAGCTGCGCGGCATCGGCATCGATGCGCAGATCATCCCGATCGAATGGGCGGACTGGCTGCAACAGGTCTTCACGGACAAGGATTACGACCTCTCGATCGTGTCGCATACGGAGCCTAACGACATTGATATCTATGCCCGCAAGGACTACTACTTCAACTACGACAACCCGGCCTTCGACAAGGTGATCGAGGAACTCAACCTCGCTTCCGACGAAGGCAAGCGCAAGGAACTCTACGGCCAGGCGCAGAAGATCCTGGCCGACGACGCGGTTGCCGGGTATCTGTTCGAGCTGCCGAAGATCGGCATATGGGACGCCAAGGTCGAGGGGCTGTGGGAGAATTCTCCGATCCAGGCCAACGACCTCACCGGCGTGAAATGGGCGGATTGATCTTGCTCCGTTGAGCAAGGTCGCGCCCCTCGCGTTCCACGGCCACCGCAGTGCGGTGATGCCGCCATGAGCGCCTATCTTCTGCGCCGCCTCGCCTCGGGCGCGATTACGCTGATCGTCGCCTCGGTGGTGGTGTTCTGGGTGCTGGAGATACTGCCGGGCGACCCCGCCCGGCTGATGCTCGGCATGAACGCCACCGAGGATGCTGTACAGGCGCTGCGTGTCGAGATGGGTCTCGACCAGGGCCTTCTGCAGCGTTACCTGCATTGGGCCGGCGGGCTTCTGAGCCTCGATGTCGGAAAGTCCTACACCTATTCGGTGCCGGTGATAGACCTCGTCACGGAGCGCGCGGTCGTGTCGCTTCCGCTCGCGCTGATATCGCTTGCGCTGTCGACGGCCATCGCCATTCCGGTCGGCGTCTTCGCGGCGGCACGGCGCGGCCGCCCCGCCGACACCCTTTCCATGGCGGCATCGCAGGTCGGTGTCGCGGTGCCAAATTTCTGGTTCGCCCTGCTGCTGGTCTATGTCTTCGCCGTCTGGCTGCAACTGGTGCCGGCCGGCGGCTTTCCGGGATGGAGCGCGGGCATCTGGCCGGCGCTCAAGGCACTCATCCTGCCGGCAATCGCGCTGGCGCTGCCGCAGGCGGCGATCCTCGCACGCGTCACGCGCTCGGCGCTCGTCGAGGTGCTCGGCGAAGACTTCATCCGCACCGCCCGCGCCAAGGGCCTGCCCCGGCAAAAGGTGCTCTGGCGGCACGCCTTGCGCAACGCCATGCTGCCCGTGCTGACCATCCTCGGATTGCAATTCGCCTTCCTGCTGGCCGGCACGATCATCATCGAGAACGTGTTCTACCTGCCCGGACTGGGCCGCCTCGTCTTCCAGGCGATCACGCAGCGGGACCTGATCGTCGTGGAAAGCGTCGTCATGCTGCTCGTCGCGGCTGTCGTCGTCGTCAACCTGCTCGTCGACCTGTCCTATGCGCTTGTCGATCCGCGGCTGAGGGTGCGCGCATGAACGGCCACCCGGCACCGCAAGAGGCGGGCTTCCTTACGCGGGCCCTGGCGAACCGCTCCTTCCTTGCCGGCTTCGTCATCACGGCAATCGTCGCTTCCATGGCGCTTCTTTCCTTTTTCTGGACACCCTATGACGTGACCAGGCTGGTCGTCGCGGAGCGGATGCTGCCGCCCTCCCCGCAGCATATTTTCGGCACCGACCATTTCGGGCGCGACATGCTGTCGATGATCATGGTGGGCGCGCGCAACTCCATCGCGGTCGCGCTGGTGGCCGTCGGCATAGGCATGGGCATAGGCGTGCCGCTGGGATGCTGGGCGGCGGCGCGCGGCGGCCTCGTCGACGACGCGCTGATGCGCTTCAACGACATCGTGTTCGCCTTCCCCGCCTTGCTCTCGGCGATCATGATCACGGCCGTCTTCGGGCCGGGCGCCGTGAACGCCATCATCGCCATAGGCATATTCAACATCCCGGTGTTCGCGCGCGTAGCCCGCGCGGGCGCGCTGGCGATCTGGCCGCGCGAGTTCATTCTTGCCGCCCGCGCCGCCGGCAAGGGCAAGATGCTGATCACTGTCGAGCACATAATGCCCAACATAGTGACGCTGCTGCTGGTGCAGGGCACGATCCAGTTCGCGCTCGGCATCCTCGCCGAAGCGGGACTTTCCTATGTCGGGCTCGGCACGCAGCCGCCCATGCCGAGCTGGGGCGGCATGCTGTTCGACGCGCAGACGCGCATGGCGGTCGCACCGCTTCTTGCGATCATCCCCGGCATGGCGATCATCGTAACCGTGCTCGGCCTCAACCTGATCGGCGACGGCATCGCCGACACGCTCGACCCCAGGCTCAGGGGGCGGCGATGAGCCTTCTGGAGATAGAAAACCTCTCGCTCGATATTGGCGGCACGCCGATCCTCAGGGATATCGACCTGACGATCGAAGCGGGCGAAGTGCTGGGTCTCGTCGGGGAATCGGGCTCGGGAAAATCCATGACGGCGCTGTCGGTCATGCGGCTGCTGCCCGAAACCGCGCGCACGGCAGGGCGCGTCCGCTTCGACGGCATCGACATACTGGGGGCTTCCGAGCCGCAGATGTGCGCGCTGCGTGGTAACGCGATGGGCATGGTCTTTCAGGAGCCCATGACGGCGCTGAACCCGCTGAAGACGATCGGCGAGCAGGTCGCGGAAGGGATATGCTGGCATACGGGCGCCAGCCGGGCGGACGGAGAAGCGCAGGCGCGGCGCATCCTCGACCGCGTCGGGCTGCCTGCGGCGCGCTTCCCCCTCAGCCGCTATCCGCACCAGCTTTCGGGAGGCCAGCGGCAAAGGGTGGTCATCGCCATCGCCTGCGCGCTGAATCCACGGCTGCTGATCGCCGACGAGCCAACCACCGCGCTGGACGTGGTCCTGCAGGCGCAGATTCTGGAGTTGCTGCGCGAACTGGTGCGCGAGAAACGCATGGCGCTGCTGCTGATCTCGCACGACCTCGCGGTCGTCACCGAGATGGCCGACCGCATCGCCATCCTGCGCGGCGGCGAGGTCATGGAAACCGGCGAGACGGCGCAGACGCTGTCGGCACAGTCGCATCCCTACACGCGCCAGTTGGCGCAGGCATCCATGCATGTGCCCGACCGGAAACCTCCCGCACAGGCAGCGCAGAGCGCTGAGCGAAAAGCCCCCCTGCTCTCGGTCCGGAACATCACAAAGGACTATCCCGGCCCCCGCGCATCGCTGTTGCGCCGGCCGGAGCCTATCCGTGCGGTCGACGACGTTTCCCTTTCCATCGAGGAAGGCCGGTCGGTCGCGCTGGTCGGGCGGTCAGGCTGCGGCAAGTCCACGCTCGCACGCATGATTCTGGCGCTGGAGCAGCCGACCGGCGGCGAGATCAGCTTTCGCGGCGAAGCGGTAACCGGGCGCGACGAGAGCGCGCTGCGGCCGATCCGGCGCGACATGCAGGTCGTTTTCCAGGACCCTTACGGCTCCTTCGACCCACGCCGGAACGTGGAGTGGCTGGTGGCCGAACCGCTCCACCTCATGGATCGCAAGCCGGCAGCAGCCGAGCGACGGGAACTGGTGGCGCAGGCGCTACACGAGGTGGGGTTGAAGCCGCAGGACATGCGGAAATATCCGCACGAATTCTCCGGCGGACAGCGGCAGCGCATCTCGATCGCCAGAGCGATCATTCTGCGCCCCAAACTGGTGATCGCGGACGAGCCGGTTTCGGCTCTCGACGTATCCATCCGCGCGCAGGTGCTGAACCTGTTCGCCGATCTCAACCATCGACTGGGCGTGGCCTATCTCTTCATCACGCACGACCTGACCGTGGCGCGCGCCATCACCGACGATGCGCTGGTGATGCATGAGGGACGGATCGTGGAGACAGGCCGGACGGCCGATGTCCTGTCGCGGCCTCAGTCGGAAGCAGGCCGCGCGCTCGTAGAGGCCGCGCCCGACCTGCGGCGCGCGCTCGCAAACAGAATGCGAGAACAGGGCTAAGCAATTAAGCTTAAGGAAGAATCGCCCTCATCCCCCTGCCGGTACCTTCTCCCGTTGCTCGGGGAGAAGGAAGCTGGCCGCAACGCTGACGCCCCCCTCTCCCCGCTTGCGGGGAGAGGGTAAGGGTGAGGGGCCATTTCCGTCAAAAACTGAACTCGTCTAGATCGCGAAGCGCCGCTTCAGCCAGTTCAGCAGCG
>WPCJ01207658.1_pt1 | contig 26769 bp, 27 predicted proteins | sample 5399831 | NCBI WGS metagenome assembly WPCJ01 (sample SAMN12869470, study PRJNA574797) | sludge metagenome | isolation source: wastewater treatment of pH10 | place: China:Beijing | collected 2019-05-20 | reverse complement strand
CCCCTTCAGCAGGAGCTGAAAGTCCTTCTGCTCCTGCGCATCGCGCTCGTTCTTCTCCGGGCACTCGCCGGCTTCCGCCTGGCACGGCCGGATCTGGTAATCGTTGTCGAGCACGCGGTGGGGTGTCGGCTGGCCGCCTTTGCTTTCCACATCGGTGACGAGGCCGCTCTCGGCCGCGAGTTTCCAGACGTCGGCTTCGGTCGGATAGGCCTTGCTCAATTTGGCGTCGTCGCAGAACAGTGCATAGGGCATCGGAATTGCTCCGCAATATGGCGGTTGAATAACGTTTATCGCGGCGCCGGGTTCGCCCCGCGCGCCGCTGGCATTTCAACGGGCATTGCAGTTCTTGCGCGCCTGCGAGTGGCAGCGCGCGCGGGCGTTCAGCTCACCGCTTTGTGAGACTTGAACAGGCGGCCCTTCTCGGCCACTGCGACCACCGCCATGGCGATGAGCGTGCAGGCGAACAGGCCGGTCGTGAACGGCAACAGAGTGCCGTCATAGTGCTGGCCGATGAACGTGCCGATGGCGATGCCAAGCAGCGTGGTCAGCGTGCCGTAGAGCGAGGAAGCGGTACCGGCGATATGGCCTTGCGGCTCCATCGCCAGCGCCGTGAAATTCGAGAACATCAGGCCGAAGGCAAACATCATCAGCATCGACAATGCGATGAACAGCCAGAGCGGCAGGAAGCCGACCACCGCGGCAAGCAGCATCATGGCGCCGACGGCGACGAAACCCACCAGCGCGGCATGCGAGAGCGCACGCATCCCGAAGCGGTGGACGACGCGGGCATTGAAGAAGCTGGCGATGGCGACGCCGAAAGCGATGGAGGCGAAAGCAAGCGGGAAATACGCTCCGAGATGGAAGATCTCGGTGAACACCTGCTGTGAGATGAAGACGAAAGCGAACAGCGCGCCCTGCAGGATGCCGGCGGCCAGACCGTAGCCGACGGTCTGCCGGTGGCTGATCGTCTGCCGATAGGCGAACAGCACATCGCGGATGGCGAGGGAGCGCCGTTTGGCGACCGGCAGCGTCTCCGGGAGCCGCGAGGCGCTCCAGACCAGCGCCAGCAGGCCGTAAACGATCAGCACCGCGAAAATGCCGCGCCATTCTGTGAGCAGCATCAGTGCCTGACCGAAGGAGGGTGCGACCACGGGCACGGAGATGAACACCATCATCGCCAGCGACATCACGCCGGCCATGCGGCCGCCGGAATAGCAGTCGCGCACGATCGAGACCGCGATCACGCGGGTTGCCGCGGTGCCCATGCCCTGCAGCAGGCGGGCCAGCAGCAGCATTTCGAAGGATGGCGCCACCAGCGCCAGCACGCTCGCCACGCAATAGACGCCCATGCCCGCAAGCAGGATCGGGCGACGGCCATAGCGATCCGACAGCGGGCCGATGGCAAATTGCGCCACGCCGAAACCGAGCAGGAACACCGACAGCACCGTCTGCAGGTGGTTGCCGTCGGCAATCCTGAAGGCCGCGCCGAGATGCGGCAGCGCCGGCAGCATGATGTCCATGGCAAGCGGATTCAGCGCCATGATCGCAGCGATCATGGCGACGAATTCGGCAAAACGCATGGGGAGATGCGCGGGCGAGGTCACCGGCGCGTCGGCATTGATATCGGTCACGAAAAAGTCCCTGGAAGATGGGCGCCATTTGATCGCGGATGCTGCGCTGCACAAGACGGGTTTCAGCATGGCTGCATCGCGCCGGGCCGCGAGACCGGCGGTAAATATCCGCCTTGGCCGGAATTCAGGCGATTTCTGCTGCAGTCCCGTCAGCGTTTCGCGCTGTGCGGACCAGGCGGACCATTTCCAGCAGAATCGCTTCGCCGGCGTCGGTGAGCTCGTCCACGCTCATCCGCCGTGAGGCCGTATCGGTGGCGGTGAGGGGCACATGGACGAAGGCAGCGAGTTTCGGGCCGCCCGGAGCCCGGGTCGCCTCGATGGCGCGCCATGACAGGTAGTTGCAGAGATATCGCCCGGCATCGCGCGAGATGTGGACATCGGCGCCGGTGAGGCGGGCGGCCCGCAACAGGCGCACGGTGTGCGGCCCGAACATCTGCGCATCGGCTCCGGGCACGATGAAGCCGCGGCGCACTGGCGTGCCATCGGCATCGGGCCACAGCATCGAGCGGGCATTGCGGGCCCGCGTCTCGATGCGGAGATGAGGCGTGCGCGCGGCGAGACCGAACATGACAAGCGCATCGGGGCGATGGTGCGCGATCAGCTCCGGCAATTCACGATCGACGGCGGCGTAGGTGACGTCGAAGATGTGAGCGATGCGGACGATATCGGCGAATGCCGGACGTCGAAGCGTTGCGAGCCTCCGCACCAGCGGCATGGTCGGATTGACGGGCGCGCCGGGGAAGGGGCCGAAGCCGGTGATGAGGATGCGCGGTGCCTCGCCCATCGCGCCCTCAGTCCTTCAGCAGATCCGCGATGGTCTCCGCCGCAACGGCCGGCGTCATCTTGCCATCGGCGACATCGCGCTCGGCCTGCTTGACCTTGCCGCGAATGACGGGATCGCCGCGCAGGCGCGCCTTCAGGCGATCCTCCAGCATGGTCCACATCCATTTCACCTGCTGGTCGCGCCGGCGCGCAGCGAAGTCGCCGGACGCATTCATCGCCGTGCGATGAGCGACGACTTTCTCCCACAGTTCGGCGATGCCGGTCTTCGCCAGCGCCGAATAAGTGACCACCGGCGGATGCCAATGCTCCGAGCGCGGCGCAAGGATATGCAGCGCGCCGCGATAATCGCCGGCAGTGATATTGGCGCGCTTGAGATTGTCGCCATCGGCCTTGTTGATGGCGATCATGTCGGCGAGTTCGATCAGGCCTTTCTTGATCCCCTGCAACTCGTCGCCGCCGCCGGGCAGCATCAGGGCGAGGAAAAAGTCGGTCATGTCGCAGACCGCCGTCTCCGACTGGCCGATGCCGACGGTCTCGACCAGCACGACATCGAAGCCTGCGGCCTCGCACAGCAGCATCGCCTCGCGCGTCTTCGCCGCGACGCCGCCGAGCGTGCCCGAGGAAGGCGAGGGACGGATGAAGGCATCGGGATGTGCGGACAGATCATTCATCCGCGTCTTGTCGCCGAGGATCGATCCGCCGGTGCGCGCGGAAGACGGATCGACGGCGAGCACGGCGACCTTGTGACCTTGCGCGATGAGATACATGCCGAGCACGTCGATGGTCGTCGACTTGCCGACGCCGGGCGAGCCGGTGATGCCGACGCGAAAAGCCTGGCCGGTATGCGGCAGCAATTGCTGGACCAGTTCGCGCGCTGCCGCCTGATGGTCCGCACGCCGGCTCTCGACCAGCGTGATCGCCCGCGCCAGCGCCGCGCGGCTGCCGGCGCGGAGATCGCGGGCGAGAGCGTCGATATCGATGGGCTTTGCGTTTGTCACTTCGGCTTGCCGCTCTCATCAGGCGGCCGCGTGCCGCCGAAGATCGCGGCGCCTTCCGCCGAGAGATATGGCTTCAGCGTCTCCCACGGCACGAAAGCCGTATAGTCGCCCTCGGCATAGGCGCCGACCGCGTAGGGATCGTAGTGGAAGGTGAGACCGGAGCTCTTGCCGGCGACCATGGACGGCGCCAGCGACACCGGGCCGATCTTCAGCAGCTTCGGCTCCAGCGCCTCGACGAGGCTCACATCGGGATTGTCGTTGTCGCGCTTCTTCTTCTCGATCTTGAGGTCGGCGACCACGGCATTACGGATCGCCGTCATCGCCGGCCCGCCATCGGCAAGCTCGGTGAAGAACGGGCGGATGCTGATCATCTTGCCGGTGCGTTTGTCCCACAGCAGCGTGTCGTTGCCGTGATTGGGATGCGCGCCGCCCGTGTAGCTGAAATCGCTACGGAGAATGCTGGCATAACGACCTGCGATCAGCGCTTCCTGCCCATAGCCACGTTCCGAACTCCACGGCCGATCGCGAATGTCCGCTGGCAGGTCCTTCATGTCCTTGCGCTGCTCGGCCAGTTCCTTGAGCGTCCTGGAGGCCCATGTTTTGCCTGCCGCCGTGAGATATTTGAGCAGCGGCGCATCGGCCTTGATCTCGTCGTCGAAGGAGACGGTGACCTCGGTGAAGTTGGCCTTGAGCAGGATGTCCGGTTTCTGCTCGGCGGCGAGAGTCGGCCCGCAGAAAAGACCGAGCAGCAGTGCTGGCGCAAGCAGGCGGGAGTGGGAGAAACGAGTCATTCGCTGATGCGGCTTTCGACAAAAGCTTTGAGAGGGGGAATGTGGTTTTGTACGATGTCCCAGACGACTTCGACATCGGTTGACTGATAGGCGTGACGTAGCCGGTTGGCGAAATCCACCATTTTGCGCCAGTCTAGCTCATGTGCCTCTGCTTTGATGTCGCTCGGAAGATGTCGCGCCGCCTCGCAAATAATTTCCAGCAAACGTTCGGTTATGAGCCGCAAACCACGATCGGCGGAAAATGCATCGAAGGTGGTTCCTTGCAGAAATGCTTCGATCTCTGCGATTGAGTGGTGAATATCATTCAAACGATCTTCCGGTGAAGGGGGCATCAAAACACCTCGATCAGATCGTCTGCCATGCGCTCCCGGATGCGTGGTGTGAGCTCACTGGCCGTCATGATGTGAGGCCATACCCCGATTTCGTCCTCGATCATGTTCATGACCTTGGACCAGTTGAAAAACGGTTGTCCGCTCACATGAGGTGGGTATTCCAAGAGAATATCCAGATCGCTATCTGGCCGTGCATCGCCGCGGACACGTGAGCCGAACACCGCCAGTCGCGTCACGCCCTCCGCCTTGATGGCAGGCGCGAGCGCCCGCAATTTTGCGAGGATCACGTCCAGCGGGATGTCGATCACGTCCGTCATGCCGTGATCCTATCACAATTGCCTTGACGCCGCAGCTACTCCGCCGCCTGGCTGTGCCCCAGCCGCGCATTGAGCTTGTGGATCAGCTCTTCGGCCGCTTCCGAGATCACCGTACCCGGCGGATAGATCGCCTCGGCGCCGGCCTTGTACAGTTCGTCGTAATCCTGCGGCGGCACGACGCCGCCGATAATGATCATAATGTCCTCGCGGCCCTGCTTCTTCAGCGCGGCCTTGAGCTCCGGCACCGCGGTGAGATGCGCCGCGGCTAGGGAGGAGAGGCCGAGGATGTGCACGTCGTTCTCGACAGCCTGGCGGGCGGCCTCATCGGCGGTGGCGAAGAGCGGCCCGATATCGACGTCGAAGCCGATATCGGCGAAGGCCGAGGCGATCACCTTCTGGCCGCGATCGTGGCCGTCCTGGCCGATCTTGGCGACAAGGATACGCGGGCGACGGCCCTCGGCATCCTCGAAGGCGTCGATCAGCGCCTGAACCTTGGCGACATTGTCGTTCATGCTGGAAGCTTCCCGCTTGTAGACGCCGGTGATGGACTTGATCTCGGCGCGGTGGCGGCCGAACACCTTTTCCATCGCGTCGGAGATTTCGCCGACAGTCGCCTTGGCGCGGGCGGCGTCGATGGCGAGGGCAAGGAGATTGCCGGTGCCTTCCTGCGCGCTGCGCGTCAGCGCATGGATGGCGGCGTCGACATCGGCCTGATTGCGTTCGCCGCGCAGGCGCTTCAGCTTGTCGATCTGCAGCCGGCGGACATTGGAGTTGTCGACCTTGAGCACGTCGATCGGCGTCTCGCTCTCGGGCTTGTATTTGTTGACGCCGATCACCGCCTGCCGGCCGGCATCGATGCGCGCCTGGGTCTTCGCCGAGGCCTCTTCGATGCGCAGCTTGGGCACGCCGGCCTCGATGGCCTTGGCCATGCCGCCGAGCTCTTCCACTTCCTGGATATGGCCCCAGGCCTTCACGGCGAGATCATGCGTCAGGCGCTCGACATAGTAGGAACCGCCCCACGGATCGATGATGCGGGTGGTGCCGGTCTCCTGCTGGATGAAGAGCTGGGTGTTGCGCGCGATGCGGGCGGAGAAATCGGTGGGCAGCGCCAGCGCTTCGTCGAGCGCATTGGTGTGCAGCGACTGGGTGTGGCCCTGCGTTGCCGCCATGGCCTCGACGGTGGTGCGCATCACGTTGTTGAACACGTCCTGCGCAGTGAGAGACCAGCCGGAGGTCTGGCTGTGGGTGCGCAGCGACAGCGACTTCGGATCCTTCGGATTGAACTGCGTGAGGAGCTTCGCCCACAGCAGGCGCGCGGCGCGCATCTTGGCGACTTCCATGAAGAAGTTCATGCCGATCGCCCAGAAGAACGACAGGCGCGGCGCGAATTTGTCGACATCGATGCCCGCGGCCATGCCGGCGCGCAGATATTCGACACCGTCGGCCAGCGTATAAGCGAGTTCGAGGTCCTGCGTCGCGCCGGCTTCCTGCATGTGATAGCCGGAAATGCTGATCGAATTATATTTCGGCATTCGCTGCGAGGTGTAGGCGAAGATGTCGGAGATGATCCGCATCGATGGCGCCGGCGGGTAGATATAGGTGTTGCGCACCATGAACTCTTTCAGAATGTCGTTCTGAATGGTTCCGGTGAGTTTCTCCGGTGGCACGCCTTGCTCTTCCGCCGCGGCCACATAAAGCGCGAGGATCGGCAGCACCGCGCCGTTCATGGTCATCGACACGCTCATCTGGTCGAGCGGAATGCCGGCGAACAGCGTGCGCATGTCGTAGATGGAATCGATCGCGACGCCCGCCATGCCGACATCGCCGGCCACGCGCGGATGATCGCTGTCATAGCCGCGATGGGTGGCGAGATCGAAGGCGACCGACAGGCCCTTCTGGCCGGCGGCGAGATTGCGGCGATAGAAGGCATTCGAGTCTTCCGCGGTGGAGAAACCGGCATATTGCCGGATCGTCCAGGGCTGGTTGACATACATGGTCGGGTAGGGGCCGCGCAGGAAGGGCGCGGCGCCCGGCCAGGTGTTCAGAAAGTCGATGCCTTTGACGTCGGTCTCGCTGTAGCTCGGATTGACCAGGATGCCTTCCGGCGTCAGCCACGGCTCGGCGCTGCCGGATGGCGCAGCAGGGGAAATCGGCGCGAAGGCGATGTCGGCGAAGTTGGGAATCTTGCTCACGAGTGGCGTTCCTTCAATTTTTTGATTCTTGTTTCGCAATCAGCGAGCCGCTGACGTATCTGCGGTTCGCCTGCTGGCCGGCCGCTTGGGAAGCCGCTTAAGAGGCCAAGAACGACTTCAAAAAACGTCGTTTCAACGCCCCAAAACGTAATAGGGCGCGTCACAAGGTAGGCCAGCAGTCCAAAGATTACGGACCACGCCGCGACGCTCGACAATGTGTATTCGCCCGCCATCAGTCCGGATATGAAAACACGGCCGAGAAGTATCGCGAAGCCCGCCAATAGTACGCAGGCCAATACCCATAGCGGAACAAGCCTCGGTGGATTGTGATGGTCGATCATCGATTGCAAGCGAATTCGCTCTTCCTCGAGTTGGTTCAGTTCGTTTTGTTGAGACATGTGCCGGTTCCCACAATCTCAATCATGATCCGGATGCTGATAGCTGAACACGCTGGCCATCTGTTCCGGGCCGTAATTCTGTGCCGTCGTCTTGCTCGGCAGGTTCGATACATTGCCGACCCAGCCCAGGCGTGACTCGCTGCCAAATTGCTTGGTCGGCACCACGCGGTCCGGCCGGTCGAAGGCGCCGGTCATGATCTCGATATTCGGGCCGCCGATGCGGCGATAGCTCAGCGGCGTGCCGCACTTCGCACAGAAGTCACGTTCGGCGATCGACGATGACTTGAAGGCCGATGGCGTGCCGCGTGTCCATGCGAACTGCTCGTTCGGAATGTCGGCGAGCGAGGCGAAAGGCGCGCCGGTGGCCTTCTGGCACATCCGGCAATGGCAGATGCTCACCCGCGTCGGCGCGGCGGTCACGGCAAAGCGGATCGCGCCGCATTGGCAGCCACCGGTCAGCATGGGTTTGCGCGCCGCATCCGTCATCGCTCACTCCATCAGGGCGTAGGCTTGCACCAGCATCGCCAGCGCATCGCCGCCGGCAAACACGAAATCCTGCACGCCGGCCGCGCGCAGATCGGCTTCGAGTTCGCCGGGACGCCCTGCCAGATAGATATGCCTGGCGCCGGCCGATTGCAGGGCCTTGGCTGCGGCTGCCGCGTGCGCCGGATACTGCTTGTCCGAGGAACACAGGCAGGCGAGCGTGGCGCCTGAAGCCTTGAAAGCGTCAGCGAGGGTGGCCGGATCGGTGAAGCCGTCGGCGTCGATGGCCTCGATGCCGCCGGTCTCGAAGAAGCTCTTGGCGAAGGTCGCGCGTGCCGTGAAATCGGCGGGCGTGCCCAGATTGGCCAAAAACACCTTTGGCCGCGCGCCCTTGCGGGCGAGCAGGTGGTCGGACTTGTCGCGCAATGCCTCGAAAGGTTCAGCGAGGCGGATCGGCTCCAGCGCGGGGAATTTGATCTTGTCCTTGCCATAGGGCTTTGCAGGCACCGGCTTGACCTTCAGCACCGAGGCGCGGGTCTCCTGCAGGCTGGGAAACTCGGTGGCGCCGGTGAGCACGTCGCGGCGCTTGGCGACTGCGGCCTGCCGCGCCTTGCGGGTGGCAGCGACCTTCGGCTGGATCAGATTGTTGCCGAGCGCCTGGAAAGCGCCGCCGACTTTCTCGATATCCTGGAACATCGTCCAGGCGGCGTCGCAGAGCTCGCGGGTCAATGTTTCGATGCCGCCGGCACCGGCAGCGGGATCGGTGACCTTGGCGAGATTGGACTCTTCGAGCAGTACGAGCTGGGTGTTGCGGGCGATACGACGAGCGCCGGAATCCGGCAGGCCGAGCGCCAGCGTATGGGGCAACACGCAAACCGAATTCGCGCCAGCGAGACCGGCGGAGAAGGTCGCCATGGTGGCGCGCAGCATGTTCACTGCAGCGTCGCGCTGGGTCAGCATGCGCCAAGCGGTTTCAGCGGCGATGAACAGCGGCTTCGGCGTCAGGCCGCAGCTTTCCTCGACACGCGCCCAGAGCAGGCGGAGCGCGCGGAATTTCGCCATGGTCAGGAACTGGTCGGCATCTGCGGCCAGCCGCGCATAGACCTTGTTGCGCGCATTTTCGAGCGAGAAGCCGGCATCGTCGAGTGCACGCAGATAAGCAATCATGATCGCGAGCGTGTAAGCGAGTTCCTGCACCTCGGATCCGCCGGCATCGTGAATGATACGGCCGTCAGCAACCAGGAACGGGCCCTTGAAGCCGTGGTCGTCGAGCTTCTTGATGGTGTCGGTGACGGCCGGAGCCATCTCCCACCAGTTGAAGGCGCTGCTGCCCCATACCGCAGTGGCGCCGATCGGGTCGAGGCCGAAACGGATGTCGCACCTGGTCGTATCGATGCCCTTCGCCTTGATGGCGTCGGCGAGCCAGGTGACGGCCATGCGCGATTGCGGACCGGCCTGCAACTCAATGCCGATGCCGGCGTCGAGATAGATGCCGTCGAGGAGCGTTGCGATGGCTTCTTGTGAAGCGGGGAGGCCGAAACCGCGGGCGCCATTGGCGCCTTCGAATATCAGCGACAGGCCGGTGGCGCCGTTTTCGAGATCGTGCAGTGCCTGACGGTTCGACTTGGCTGCGTCAGGATGGTCAATGCGCTGCATGATCTGCCATGGCGCGGCAGCGGCGCGGCCGGCGATCGGCGCGGCATCCGGTGTGCGGGCATAGATCGGCTGGATGGCGATGCCGTCATAGCTCTTGCTGATCAGCTTCTCGAACGGCGCGCCCTTCAACACGCCATCGACCAGCTTGCGCCAGTTTTCGTAATTTGCGGGCGCGAAGTCGGCGGCCAGCCGCAGGTCGTCAGTCGCAGTCGACATGTGGAACGGTTTACTCCCGGGCAATTCGTGTTTGGCCGGAAAATGCCATGGGACGAAGGGGTTGCCAATGCCTGTTCAGGCATGGCGATGCGCGGAAATGGGGCGCGGGGAACACAACCAGATTGGGTCAGTTCCGGCCGCGCTGGACAGACCCGTAGGGTGGGCGATGGCGCGCAGCGCCGTGCCCTCCTTGCGAGCGGTCTCAGCCAAGCTCCGGCAGTTTCACGATGCCATCGGTTGAGAGCTTCGCCAGATGCTCTGCCACCGTCTTCCCCGCGATCTTGCGCTCGGGAGCAATCTCGGCCAGCGGCACCAGCACGAAGGCGCGCTGGGTGGCGCCGGGATGCGGCAGCACCAGTTCGGGCTTGAGCATCACCACGTCGTCATAGGCGATCATGTCGAGATCGAGCGGGCGCGGGCCCCAGTGGCCCTCGGCGGCGCGGTTGCGGCCGAATTTGTGTTCGATCTTGTGCAGGGTGAACAGCAAGGCATGCGGATCGAGATCGGTATCGATCTCGATCGCTGCATTGATGAAATTGTCCTGCGGGATATCGCCGACCGGCGGCGTCTCGTAATCCGACGAGCGCGCCACGAGGCCAGCCTGGGTCATGCCGCAGATATTGCCGATGGCCTTGCTGAATGTGGTGCGGACATCGCCGACATTGCCGCCAAGCGCGATCAGGACGCTCGCCATTGCTTAAGACCTCATGGATCAGGTTCGCGCGCGGCGCAGCACCACGCCGACATCGTCGAAGATGGCAGCGATGGGGGCATGCGGCTTGTGCACCGTGATCTTCACGGCGCTGATCTTGGAGAATTCCGCGAGGATGGCGTCGGCGACGGCGCCGGCGGCGCGTTCCAGCAGCTTGTAATTGGTATCCTTGAACGCGGCGACGGCCGTGGCGACCACATTCGCATAGGACACGGTGTCGGCGAGGCGATCGCTGCGCGAAGCGAGGTCGATATCGGTGTCGAGTTCGAGATCGATGATGAAGCGCTGGCCCACGACGCCCTCATAGTCGAGCACGCCGTGATGGGCATGCACCGAGACACCCTTGATGAAGATCATGTCGGTCATCGTAAATCCTCGATGGCGGCAGCAACACGCAGCGCCTGAACGGTCTCGGCCACGTCATGGGCGCGGATGATCTTCGCGCCGCGCCGCGCCGCCAGCAAGTGGGCGGCAAGCGAACCGCCCAGCCGCTGCTGCGGTTCGGAAGGCACGATGGTGGAAATGAATTTCTTTCTGCTGGCGCCGACCAGGATCGGCAGGCCGAAGCGGACGAGTTCGTCACCGCGGGCGAGCGCTATCATGCTTTGCTCGGGCGTCTTGCCGAAGCCGATGCCGGGATCGAGGATGATGAGGCTTTCGGGAATGCCGGCCTTGGCCGCGATCTCCAGCGTACGTGCGAAGAAGGCTGTGATGTCGGCCATGATGTCGAGCGATGGATCGACCTCATCGCGGTTGTGCATCACGACGACGGGCACGCCATGTTCGGCGACCACACGCGCCATGTCGGGATCGCGCTGCAGGCCCCAGACGTCGTTGGCGATGGCGACGCCGGCTTCGAGGGCACGCGCGGTGACCGAGGCCTTCATGCTGTCGATGGACAACGGTACGCCGAGCGCGACGACGTCGGAGAGGACCGGTGCAAGGCGCTGCCATTCCTCGTCTGCAGAGACCGGCCGCGAGCCGTAAGGGCGCGTGGACTCCGCACCGACATCGATGATGTCGGCGCCTGCGGCGATCATCGCGCGGGCATGAGCGAGTGCCCGCTCCGGCACGTTGAAATTCCCGCCATCCGAGAAGGAATCCGGCGTGAGATTGAGGATGCCCATCACGGCCGGCACCGGCCGCGCCAGCAGGGCGGCGAGCTTGGGCGGGGTCTGGGCGAGCGTTGCGATCATGCGGCCCGTTTGCGCGCGGGCGGGGAGGGAGTCAAGGTGGGGCTGGATCGTAGGGCGGATTAGCGAAGCGTAATCCGCCGGCCGGGCGTGCGTGGCGAAGAATGGCGGATTACGGCTTCGCCTAATCCGCCCTACGGCAGCGCCTCAATACGAGATCTTCAGCGGCAGCTGCCGCGCCTTCTCGATCAACTCGCCGACGGATTTCTCCGACGGTAGCACACGCACCAGCTTGCGCTTCTCATTGGCCTCGCGCATCGCCAAAGCGAGGCGGGCGGGATTGCGGTGCTTGAGCTCGCGCACGGTGGAGACGCCGGAGGCGCGCAGCAGTTCAGCCTTGGCTTTGCCCATGCCGGGAATGCGGAGATAGTCGGCGAGATTGGCCCATTCCAGCAATTGCTGCTCGGTGAAGCCCGTCCTGGCGGCAAGATCTTTCCGGCATTTGGCGGAATGGGCGGCTTCCAGCAGGCTCTCCATGGTGCGGATGCCTGCTTTTTTCAGCCGGGTCGCGGCGAAAGCCGTCAGACCGTCAATCTCGGAGATAGAATAAGCCATGATACTCGAAAGTTCGAAGAAAGGTGCTTGGCGCTGCGGGAGATGATTGCGGCAGCGGCGTCGTCAGGCGAACTGACTGAGGCCGGGTGTGCCCGCAATGATCTGGTCCATAGCATCGGAGCCGATCTTCTCACGTCCAAATTTGAACAGTTCCCGAGCAACGCTCTGGATCTCGCCCATGCCGAGGCCCATGCCCATCAGCTTGCTGCCGAGCGCCATCAGGCCGCCGCCCAACATGCTGAAGCCACCGCCTTCATTGGCTGCGATCGCAGCTTCGGCGCCGGGAATCTGCGCGACCAGCGCGTTGAACGGTTCGGGAGGAGCTTCTCGTTTGAGAAATTCGAGAATGCTGCCGACAGCTTTCTCGGCCACAGCTGCATCGATACCGACCTTTGCGGTCAGCGCTTTGATCAATTCATCCATGATGCCCCGCCTCACACCGGTTGGACCGGTGCCCTTTCGTCTGAAAAATCATCTTGAGCTGGTGTGATTCGAATTACAAGCACACGCGATGGCTCGCCGGTCGATTCAATGTGATCGCGCGGCGAGTGTTGCAGCAATGCAATCGCAAGTGTGAAATTTCGGTCAATGGTGTGCGCCCGCGAGAGTGTGCCGGCCTGGAAGACGTCGAATGACATTCGCCGCGTGCATGCGCCGCTTGGCGACAGGACATCATGACGCGCATCACTGGCCTTCGCTCTGCAACATGCGGTAAGATCATGAAGCGCCGCGAATATTCTTCGAATCTTTTTGATGCGCGATAGGCGATCCCAGAGGCGATCAGATGGCACCGAGCACCGCAACTTCGATATCGGGCGATACCGACAAGCAGATTTTCATCGGCAAGGGCGATCACGAAGCCTGGCTGACATTGGCGCTCGGCAATCGCCATGGGCTCGTCACTGGCGCGACGGGCACCGGTAAGACTGTATCGCTTCAGGTGATGGCGGAGGGGTTTGCGCGCGCAGGTGTTCCGGTTTTCGCGGCAGATATCAAAGGTGATCTCTCCGGCATTGCCGAAGTGGGCGAGGGCAAGGATTTCATCTTGCAGCGCGCAAAGGAAATGGGACTGACGTTTCAGCCGGATCAGTTCTCGACGATTTTCTGGGACGTGTTTGGCGAGCAGGGCCATCCGGTACGCGCTACGGTTTCGGAGATGGGGCCACTTCTTTTGGCGCGGTTGCTTGATCTCAATGACGTGCAGGAGGGCGTGCTCAACGTCGCCTTCCGCGTCGCCGACGAGAACGGGCTGACGCTGCTCGATATGAAGGATCTGCGTTCGCTGCTCGATGCGATCGTGCCGAAGACCGCCAAGAAGGACGATTTCGATCCGCTGGCCGAGATTCGTACCTCCGCATCCAGCTTCGGAAACGTCTCCAAGGCGACGGTCGGCACCATCCAGCGGCAATTGCTCGTGCTGGAGAACCAGGGGGGAGATAAATTCTTCGGCGAGCCCGCGCTGGAACTGAAGGATTTCATCAGGACCGACCGCGACGGACGCGGCATGGTCAATATCCTTGTCGCCGACAAGTTGATGGCGAGCCCGCGTCTCTACGCGACGTTCCTGTTGTGGTTGCTGTCCGAGCTGTTCGAGGAGTTGCCGGAAGTCGGCGATCTGCCGAAGCCGAAGCTGGTGTTCTTCTTCGACGAAGCGCATCTGCTTTTCAACGATGCGCCGAAGGCCCTGATGGACAAGATCGAGCAGGTGGTCCGCCTGATCCGGTCGAAGGGCGTCGGCGTTTACTTTGTCACCCAGAACCCGATTGATGTGCCCGATCGCGTACTCGCGCAGCTAGGCAACCGCGTACAGCATGCCTTGCGCGCCTTCACGCCGCGCGATCAGAAGGCGGTGGCAGCGGCTGCGGAAACGTTTCGTGCCAATCCGAAGCTGGACACGGCCAAGGCCATCACCGAACTCGGCAAGGGCGAGGCGCTGGTGTCCTTCCTCGAAGGCAACGGCACGCCGGCGATCGTCGAGCGCGTGATGATCCGGCCGCCGGTGGCGCGCATCGGGCCGATCACGCCGGAAGAGCGCAAGGCAATCATCAATGCCAGTCCGGTGAAGGGCAAATACGACACCGCTGTGGACTCTGATTCCGCCTATGAGATGCTGCAGCGACGCATCTCGGGCAATGCGGCGTCGCCGGCTGAGGCAGGAACGGCCGGTCAGGCGGGCGGCGGTGGTTTCCTCGGCTCGCTCGGCGGCATCATCGGAAGCATCTTCGGTACCAATACGTCGCGCGGCCGGCTCACCACCGGACAGGTGATCGCGCGCAGCGTCACCCGCTCCGTCACCAACAAGGTGGTCGGCGGCATCGTTGCCAATGTGGGCAAGCAGATCGGCGGCTCGCTCGGCAGCTCCATCGGCCGCGAGATCGTGCGCGGTACGCTGGGCGGGATCATGAAGCGCTGAAAAGGATTGCCGGTCGCGGCTATGCGATCGGCGTCGGAATTGCACTCGTCTGAAGGAAGTCGTCATGTCAGCATCGTCGCATCTGAACTCCGTCCTCGCGCATGTCGATGGCGATTTCGATAAAGCGCTGGAGCGCCTGCTGGCTTTGCTGCGGATCAAATCGATCTCCGCCGATCCGGCCTTTGCGGACGACTGCAGAAAGGCCGCAGAGCATCTCGCCGGCGAGATCGAGGCGCTCGGCTTCAAGGCCGAGGTGCGGCCGACTGCGGGTCATCCCGCGATCGTCGCCACGGCCAAGGGTAATACCGGCAACCGCCCTCACGTGCTGTTCTATGGGCACTACGATGTGCAGCCCGTCGATCCGATTGAGCTCTGGCATCGTCCGCCCTTCGAGCCGGTGGTGACGAAGCATGCCGACGGCCGCGACATCATCGTCGCGCGCGGCGCACAGGACGACAAAGGTCAGCTCTCCACCTTCGTCGAGGCCTGCCGTGCCTGGGTGAAGGTGACGGGCGCGCTGCCGATCGATCTCACCATCTGCATCGAGGGCGAAGAAGAGGTGGGCTCGAAGAACTTCGTGCCGTTCCTGGAAGCGAACAAGAAGGAACTCGCCGCAGATTTCGCTGTGGTCTGCGATACCGGCATGTGGGATCCGGCGACGCCGGCGATTACCACGGCGCTGCGCGGTCTCGTCTATGAAGAGGTGAAGATCACCGCCGCCAATCGCGACCTGCATTCCGGCATCTATGGCGGCGGCGCGCGCAATCCGATCCGCGTGCTCACCAATATTCTCGGCAAGCTGCATGACGACAATGGCCGCATCACCATTCCTGGATTCTACGATGGGGTGAAGGATCTGCCTGCGGATATCCTGACGCAATGGAAGGAACTCGGCCTTACGCCGGAGAGCTTCCTCAAGCCGATCGGCCTGTCGATTCCGGCTGGCGAGAAGGATCGCGAGCTGATCGAGCAGATCACGTCGCGCCCGACCTGTGACATCAATGGCATCGTCGGTGGCTATACGGGCGAGGGGTCGAAGACGGTGATCGCTTCGCATGCGTCCGCAAAGGTGTCGTTTCGCATCGTCGAGGGGCAGGATCCCGGCAAGATCCGCGACGCCTTCCGCAAATTCGTGACCGACCAACTACCCGGCGACTGCACGGCCGAATTCCTCGACCATTCCAACGCCCCCGCGATTGCGCTCGACTGGAACATGAAGCCGCTGGCGGCGGCGCGCGACGCGCTGACCGAAGAGTGGGGCAAACGGGCGGTCTTGATCGGCTCCGGCGCATCAATTCCGATCGTGGCCGACTTCAAGCGCACGCTCGGCCTCGACTCGCTGCTGATCGGCTTCGGCCTCGATGACGACAACATTCATTCGCCGAACGAGAAATATGACCTCAAGAGCTTCCAGAAGGGCATTCGCTCCTGGGTCCGCATCATCGCCGCGCTGTCGGAGGTGAAGAAATAGTGGTTCCAATTGTTGTCGCCCTGCTTGACCGGGCGATCCAGTAGGTGCTGCCGCCGTTGTCTACTGGGTTACCCGCTTTCGCGGGTAACGACAGCAAAGCGGTAACAACAGCAAGGCGCAAACGTAAAAACGCCGCCCGGAATTGGGCGGCGTTTTGTATTCTGCGTAGAGGTTTGTGACCTCCTTATAGCACGAATCTCACGTCCTGTAAGACGGATCGCGGCGGTCGAGCTTGCGCAGCATCGGCGGCCAGACCAGCTTGGTCGAACGCAGTTCGGCAGCGTCGGGGTTCGACACCAGCACGGCATTCTTGTCGATCACCGACTGATCGACCGGGTAGGCGGTCTCGCCGAGAATGCGGGTGCGTACCTGCATGGTGCAGGCCCGTTCCAGGTAATACATGCGCTCGAAGGCAGAGGCGACCGAACGGCCGACGGTCAGCGTGCCGTGATTGCGCAGCAGCATCGCATTCTTGGTTCCGAGGTCCTTCTGCAGGCGCGGACGTTCGTCGTGATCGAGCGCGACGCCTTCATAGTCGTGATAGGCGAGGTCGGGGATCACAAGCTGTGCGGTCTGGTTCAGCGGCAGCAGGCCTTCCATGCAGGAGGCGACGGCAGTGCCGTCCGGCGTATGCAGATGCATGACGCAGCCGGCATCCTCGCGCACCTCGTGGATGGCCGAGTGGATGGTGAAGCCGGCCGGATTGATGTGGTAGTCGGTCTCGCTGAGCAGGTTGCCGTCGAGATCGACCTTCACCAGGCTCGATGCGGTGATCTCCTCGAAGATCAGGCCATAGGGATTGATCAGGAAGTGGTGCTCGGGGCCGGGCACGCGGGCGGAGATGTGGGTGTCGATGAGATCGTCCCAGCCATAGAGTGCAACAAGGCGATACGCCGCGGCGAGGTTGACGCGCTGCGCCCATTCGCCTTCGGTCATGTTCGACGGCACGGCTTTCAGGTGGGCGGCTTCGGCTGGTGACATTGTGGGTGCTCCCGGATTGACTGGCAGTAGTCTGGCGTTTGCTGGGCGCGAGCCTAGTCCCGCTCCAGCGAGGCAGCAAGTCGGACGGTTCGCGGGCCAGTCATGCTTTCGGGCGGCACAAGGCACGACTGTGACATTCACGAACTGAAACGCGCGCGATAGTCCTGCGGCGTGGCAGAAAGCAGCCGCAGAAAGCTGCGGCGCATGGTTTCCTCCGAGCCGAAACCGCAGCGCTGCGAGATGCGTTTCACCGGCAGCTTGGTTTCCGAGAGCAGGCGCCGTGCGGCCTCGACGCGCAATTGCTCGACCGCCCGGGCGGGGGTGATGCCCGTGGCTTCCGCGTAACGGCGGCTGAAGCTGCGTTCGCTCATCCCGGCCTGTTCGGCCAGCATGGGCAGCGAGATATCGTCGGCGAGATGCTTGCCGATCCACTCATGCAACGCGCCGAACTTGTCGTCCGCGGTCTGCAGCGACAGGGCGGCACTGAATTGCGATTGTCCGCCGGGGCGCTTGAGAAACATCACGAGATGACGCGCCACCATCAGCGCGACGTTGCGTCCCAGATCTTCCTCCACCAGCGCCAGTGCAAGATCGATCCCCGCAGTCACGCCGGCTGACGTCCAGAAGGCGCCGTCGCGTACGAAGATCGGGTCGGACTCCACATGCACGTCGGGAAAGCGCTGCGCGAGTTCAGAACACCAGGACCAGTGCGTTGCGGCGCGGCGGCCATCCAGTACGCCGGTCGAGGCGAGCAGGAATGCGCCGGTGCAGACGGATGCCGTGCGCCGCGCCTTGGCGGCGCGCTTGCGCACCCAGGCGACGACGGCGGGGTCGGAAGCGGCGGCATGGACACCGGGGCCGCCGGCAATCAGCAGTGTGTCGATCGGCTCGCCGGGCTTCGGCAAATCGCTCACCGCAAGTTCGAGCCCGGCAGAAGCGGTAATATTTTTGCCGCCCCGCGCGATCACGCGGAGCGTATAGGGCGCCGGCTGGCCCTGGCGCTGCATGATCTCGTTGACCGAGGCAAAGACCTGCAGCGGGCCGGACACGTCCAGCAATTGTACGGACGGGAAAGCCAGCACGTCGACAACGCGCGGGGCCGTCGAAAGGGCGTTTGGCGGAGAACGAGGGTTCTTTGGCATTTCCGCCAGAGTGTGCCGCCCTAGGATCGCTTTGTCCATTCACAAATATTCGGAGGAACCGATGATCCCGCCAGACCAGCATCTCCAAATCGGCTCGCTGCTGTTCGAGGGGCTCGACCAGATCGACCTCACCGGCCCGTTCGAAGTCCTGTCCCGCATTCCGAACACGACTTACCGCATTTATGGGAAGACCGCCGATCCCGTGCGCGACCACAGAGGGCTCCGTATCACGCCGGATGCTGCCATTGCCGATGCGCCCCGGCTTGACGTGCTGCATGTCCCCGGCGGTTTCGGTCAGGAAGCACTGATGGAGGATACGGTGATCCTCGACTGGCTCCGGGCACAGGCCGGACATGCGCGCATCTTCTCGGTCTGCACGGGCGCACTGATCTGCGGTGCGGCAGGATTGCTGGTGGGACGACACGTGACCACGCATTGGGCGTCGTTTCATCTGCTGCGCTATTTCGGTGCGACGCCTGTCAACGAACGCGTGGTGGTCGACGGTGACTGGATCTTTGCCGCGGGTGTCACGTCCGGCATCGATGGCGCGCTGCGTCTGGCTGCAGAACTGCGCGGCGACGACGTCGCGAAGGGCATCCAGCTCTACATGGAATATGCACCGGAGCCGCCGTTCAACAGCGGCACGCCGGAGACGGCGCCTGCCGCCGTGTTGCAGCAGGCACGACTGACTGTCGCTAGCATGACGGCACAACGCGAGGCCACCGCACAACGCATCGCAACCAGGCTCGGCATCGTCATGCCGAGGCCTGTCGACGCATGAGTGCGGCGCATTCGCAAAGTACACAGAGGATGACGATCATGAATCTCACCCATATCCATGCATTCACCGCCGCGATGCAGCGCAAGGACCTCGACGCCATGCTCTCGCACATGGCGGACGACATCGTGTTGAAGACACCGCTCGCGGCCGCCCCGTTCAGGGGCAAGGCCGCGATCCGGCCGGTGGTCACCGCGCTGCTCGGTGTCGTCGATGCATTCGAATTTCGCGAGGTGATGCAGGGCCCGGAACACGTATCCGCGTTTTTCGGAATTGCGGTCGGAGCGGAACGGCTCGATGGCGTCGATTACTGGCGCTTGAACGACGACGGTCTGATCGCGGAGATGACCGTGCTGTGGCGTCCGCTGCCGGCGGCGCTCGCTGTCGAGAAGAAGCTGGCGGCAGCCCAGTAAGACAGCGTCAGCTCTTCGGCCGCTTCGGCGCCTTGCCGGGGCGGCCGCGCGGCGCGGCTGTGTCGCGCAACACCTGTCCGATAACGGCAACAGCCTTGTCGATCTCCCGCTCGTTCCAGGCAGCGAAGCCCAGGAACAATCCCTGGGCGGTGGCCGGTCCGGTAAAATGCATGGAGAGCGGGCGAGCTGTTACGCCGAGCTCGGCCAGCCGAGCCGAAATGGCGCGGTCGTCGCGCTGCGGGTCCAGATAAGCGAGGAGCTGCATGCCGCCGGCCGGCGGCTCGACTGTCAGATGATCGCCGGCGGCGGCGCCGAGTGCCTGCAGCAGGTGGTCGCGTCTGCCGCGATAGACGCGCGTCATCTTTCGGATATGCGCGGCGAAGTGACCGTCGTCGATGAATTCGGCCAGCGCTTCCTGCACCGGGGCAGGCACGATGTGGCTGCCGTGGCGCTGCGCCTTTTCGAACAGATCGGCAAGGTCCGGCGGCACGATAGCGTAGCCGCTGCGGACCTCGGAAAACATCGATTTCGAGAAGGTGCCGACATAGAATACGCGGCCGCCGTCATCGAGGCCCTGTAGCGCAGCGACAGGGCGGCCGTCATAGTGGAATTCGCTGTCGTAGTCGTCCTCGACGATGGCCGCGCCGACCTCGTTCGCAAAACCGAGCAGTTGTTGTCGCCGGCTGACCGGCATCAGGCGTCCCGTGGGATGCTGATGCGAAGGTGTGACAAAGATCAATCGCGGGCGGTCGCGGCGGTCCTTGAAGGTGAGGCCACTGCTGTCCAGCGGAATGCCGCGCACGGTGGCGCCGGCGGCATCCAGTGCAGCGCGAGCGCCGCCATAGCCGGGGCTTTCCACCCAGGCGAGATCGCCGGCATCAAGCAGCACGCGGGCGATCAATTCGAGGGCGGACTGTGCCGAGGGCATGAGGATGATCTGCCGCGCCTCGGCTCGTACGCCGCGATGCTCGATGAGATGGCGGAGCAGGGCGGCGCGCAGCGATGCGCGATTGATCGCGGAATCGCCTGTCGGTGCGCGCCGTGCTGCGCGGCGCAGGCAGCGTGCCCAGATGTCATGGGGAAACAGCCTGCCATCGGCCAGCACCGTGGCCAGCGGACGTGGCGAACCGCTATTGACGAACGGCCAGTCCGATTTCCACACGCGCTCGGCCCATTGCGAGGTCGCGAGCGGTCTGGGCTTTTTGCGCGCGGTGCTGCGTCCGGTCAGCAGGGGGTTGTCCTCGGCAGCGGCCACCGTCGGGCGCCGTCCCTGCGCAACGTCGAGATAGCCCTCCATCGCCAGCTGATCGATGACGACAGCGACGGTGTTGCGGGCGATGCCGAGTTGCAGCGCGCAGTCGCGGCTCGATGGCAAACGATATCCCGGCGGCAATGCGCCGTTCAGGATCGACCTGCGCAATTGATCGTAGAGTTGCCGCGTCAGCGTCTCGCTGCTCGAGGAGCTGCGCTCGATGTCGATCAGCCCCGCAAGAATGTCGCCCATCAAACTGGCTCAATCATTTTTATAGAAATGGATCTTTGGGTGGGGCCAGTAAAACCTAGACTGCGCGGACTGTCGAGTGCGCCATGCACCGAAGCCGCGAGATGAAGATATGTCCGATCACTTCCTGTCACGCCGTATGGCATTGCTGTTGTTCGCCGTCGTCGTGACCATGTGGGGGCTGAACTGGACGCTGACGAAATTTCTGGTGCAGCACATTCCGCCGCTATGGTCGGTGGCGATCCGTGCCATTGTAGCCACGCTCGCTCTGGCCGCGATTGCGCTGGCGCGCCGGCAACTCATCGTGCCACGCCGGGGCGATCTGCCTGTGGTCGTCAGTGTCGCGGTGCTGCATATGGGCGCGTTCTCGGCCCTGGTCGCCTTCGGCCTGCAATTCGTGCCGGTCGGGCGCTCCATCGTGCTCGGCTATACTACACCGCTGTGGGTCGCACCTGCCGCATGGCTGCTGCTGCGTGAACCGATTCCGCGGGGGCGTCTGTTGGGCATCGTACTCGGGCTTGCAGGCATTGCCGTCATGTTCAATCCGGCGGCATTCGACTGGAGCAACCGCAATGCGCTGATCGGCAGCGGATTGCTGCTGGTTGCGGCATTGTGCTGGGCGGCGAACATCGTCTATGTGCGCGGTCACCGCTGGACCTCGGAGCCGTTTCAGCTGCTGTTCTGGCAGGCGCTGCTTGCGAGCGTGTTGTTGTCGTCGCTGGCGCTGATGCGCGAAGGCGTACCCGATATCGCATGGACGCGGGGGCTGGTCGGAGCGCTGCTGTTCGGCGGGATATTCGGCACCGCACTGGCGCATTGGGCGATGGTGATCATCAACCGCAGTCTGCCGGCGACGATCACGTCGCTCGGTCTGCTGGCAACGCCGGTGATGGGCGTCGCTATTTCTGCGCTGGCATTGGGCGAGGCGATCGAATTGTCGCTGATCGTTGCGATGAGCATGATTCTTGGCGGGATCTTCATCGGCACGATGTCGCGCCGTACGCCAAATACCGTGCCGGCGGCACGACCTATCCCAGCTGCTGCCCGACCATCTCGCCGATCGCCTTGAACACGGTGTTGAGCTGCGTCGATGTCGGCTTACCGCCCCGCGTATAGGCGGCGATGATCACCGGGCGGTCCGGCGCCGGCCAGACCACGGCGATGTCGCCAGCGGCGTCCTTGCCGTTATTGCCGGTCTTGTCGCCGATCTTCCAGGAGGCGGGCAGGCCGGCGCGCAGACGATTGGCGCCGGTCTTGCAATTGACCATCCACTCGGTCAGCTGCGCGCGTGAGCCCGGTTGCAACGCATTGCCGAGTGCGAGGCGCTGCAATGTCGTTGCCATGGCGCGGGGCGTCGTGGTGTCTTCCAGCTTGCCGGGCGGCGTGCGGTTGAGCTCGGGCTCGTCGTGATCGAGGCGCGAGGTGTTGTCGCCGTGGTCGCGCCAGAATTTGGTCAGCGCCTGCGGTCCGCCGATGCGCGCGAGCAGCAGATTGGCGCAGGTATTGTCGCTCAGTTCGACGATGGCCTTGGCCATCTCGCCAACGGACAGCGCGCCCCTGGCAAGGTTTTCTTTCGCGACCGGCGCATATGCCAGCAGCTCTTTCTGCGTATAGGGGACCGTCGCATCGAGCCGGTCCTGACCGCGATCGACGCGGGCGAGTACGCAGGCGGCGAGCGATGCCTTGAAGGTGCTGCACATGACGAAGCGGTCGTCAGCACGCCAGGAGAGTTCGGCCCCGCTGGTGAGGTTCTTGGCAAAGACGCCCATCCGCCCGCCGCTGTCGCGCTCATAGGCGCGCAGCGCAGACGGGGCCTCCTTCGCGAGGGCCGGAGTGGCCGCGAACGCGGATGCGGAAATGAGAAACATGCGTCGATCGATCATCATCTGATCTCGCTCGCAGCCGAAGGAGGAGAAATGATGGCAAGCGATGATCGCTACGCTACTTGGGAGGCTATCGCCGGCTGTCGCGGCCTGCGATGGGCAGCGAGGCAGGCAAGCACGCTGAGAACCACGAGCACGAAGGCGGCAATTTCCAGATGGGTCGGTAACCGCCGCTCCCAAACGAAGCCGTAGATCAGCGCGAACAACGTTTCGAACAGGATCATCTGTCCCACCAGCGTCAGCGGCAGCAGCCGGCTCATGCGATTCCAGAATGCGTTTCCGATGATCGATGCCAGCACCGCTATTCCGATCGATACGCCGATAAACTGCGCCCAGGCGGTCGTATCATGCGCGATGCTCCCGAAGAAAACGGCGGCCGGGATAAGGACGAGACTCTGCACGCCGGTAACGACACCAGTCAGCAGATTCCAATCGTGGGCAGACACGTTGTCGAGCCGCCCCAGTGCCGCCCGGTTGCCGATCGCGAAAATCGTCCAAGAGATGAGCGCGCCGATGGCGCAAAGCAGACCGACGAGTTGCTGGCCGGCGTTGCCAGTAGAAGGCGTCGCAGAGGCCTGTACGCCGATGCAGACGGCGCCCGCCGTACACAGCAACAGCGATGGCATCAGGCGACGCAAAGGTACGGCCCCGTTAACGCGGCTGCCGGCGATGGCCACGGCGACGGGCAGGAAGCCGATCACCAGAGACGTCATCGCGATGCCGCCGAGCTGAACCGCATTGCTTAGAAGTGCATAATACAGCGTGTTGCCTACGAGGGCGAGCCAGCCCAACGTAGCCCAGTCGCGTCCTTCGAGGTTCTCACGCAGCATGCGCCATCGCGGAGCGATCAGGACCGTCGAGATCAGGCCGTAAACAAAGTAACGGCCGGCGGCGAGTTGCAGCGGGCTGAAGGCCGGGACGAGTTCGGGAGCGAGGAAAACCAGTCCCCACAGTGCGCCGGCGGCGATGCCGAACGCGACGCCGGCTGTCATGGAACCCCTTGCCGTGCCGACCATTTCACTTGCTCTCCCATAGGTTGAGCCGAGCAATATCATCGTGAATGTGATAAAGGGCCCCTCGATTGGGCCCTCAAACGCAACATTTACTCGTTTATGCCTCGCAAAACCAACCCATCACGCCTGCTGGATTCATTCGACCGGTCCATCCTCCGGATCGTCCAGCGCGACAACAAGACGCCGCAGCGCGAGATCGCCGAGGCAGTCAATCTCTCGACTGCGGCTGTGCAGCGGCGGATCGCGGCCATGGAAAATGCGGGCATCATTGAGCGAAACGTCGCGATGGTAGATCCGCTGGCCGTCGGACTTACGATTACGGCGATCGTGGAGGTCTATCTGCGCGACGAGCGGTCGACGACGGTAGACGCTGCCAAGGCTATCTTCCGCGCCGCGCCGGAAGTGCAGCAATGCTACTACACCACCGGCGGCACCAGTTTCGTGCTGGTCGTCGTGACGAAGACGATGCAGACCTATGAGGCCTTCATCCGCCAACGGTTCGAAGAAAATGAAACCGTGAAAAGTTTTCGTACGCTGGTGGTGATCGATCGCGTGAAGACGCAGACCGAAATCGCAATAGAAGATTGAGTGTAGGGGACTCCGGCGCTTACGGCGCCGGGATCGCCAGCAGGCTGGAAATGCTGCTGCCGCGAATGTCGTAAACGCGGGCGAATACGACGTCGTCGCGCTTGATCTCGGCGATCACGGGCGCGGTGAGGCCCTTGCAGTAGAACTCGCCCAGCGTCATCGCGAAGTCGGCGGCGTGGCTGTCCCAGCCGATGGTGAAATCGGGACCGAGCGCCACCTGAGCCGGACGCTGCGGACCGCACACCGCGACCTTCCACTTTCGACCGGCCGGCGGGTGTTCCTGCCGCTCGTCGATCTGCTCCTTCAGCGCGTCCGATGCCTGCTTCAGCGCGAGGCCCCAATAGTCGAGCATGTACAGCGCATCAGCCTGGCGCACCGTGCCGGCGACGTAGTTGAAGTGGGTGTATTGATACGGATGCAGGCGGATCATCTCGGCCATCGGCAGCAACAGGCCGAACGAGAGTGCGGCGACGGCCGCTGCCTGCGCGCCGCGATGATTGACGCGCAGCCAGTCCATCAAGGACGCAAACGCGACGCCGGCAAGCACGGTCATCGGCGGGATGACGAATATGAAATGGCGGATGCCGTTATAGAGCGCCGGGCGCTTCACCATGGCGATGATCAGCGGCAGCATCGCCGCGGCGGTCAGCATCAGCAGGATCGTCTTGCGACGTGCCGGCACATCCTTGCGCGACGTCGAAACGATGGTCAGCGCGATGCCGCCGGCGAGCAGCGTGATCAGCACTTCCGGCAGCTGCAGCGCGAACAGCGTCGGCAGATAGGACCACGGCATGTCCGGCACGGAGATCATGGCGCCGTCGAACATTTCCTTCCACGGCTTCTCGAAGAAGTGCGAGAAGTAGGTGAGTGCGCGCAGCGGATTGGCGGGCTCGAGGATCGACCACGGCCAGATCAGGCCCATGATCAGATAGCCGAAGGCGAGACCGGGCAGCAGCAGATAGACAACATGGAGCAGCCGGCGGATGGCTTCGCGCGGACCTTGCTGGCGCCACTCTTCGAGGAACAGCGGGGCAAAGCCGATCATCGCATAGATCAGCGTCAGGCCGGCGAGGATGCGGCAGCCGATGGCGCAGCCAGCGCCGATGCCGAGGATCAGCACCGTGCGCGTCGAGGGGGCCGGATATTCCTGAACGAGACGGACGAGACCGAGCATCAGCACGATCATGGCCACCGCGAAGGGAGCATCCTTCGGGTTCATGAACATGTGGCCGTAGAAAGTCGGGCACAGCGCGAGCAGCAAGAGTGTGACGAGGCCGGCAAGCGGACCGCCGATGCGGCGGCTGACGCGCCAGGTCACGGCGATGCCGATGATACCCACGACGGCACCCAGCAGACGGCGCGTCTCGAACAGTTCGAGCGGGATCACCTTGTGGAGCAGCGCGGCCGCCATGTCGAAGCCGCCGCCATACATGTAGAGATTGGCGAAGGACAGCGCGCCGGTATCGCGGAAGCCGGTGCCATACATCTTGAGCAACAGATCGGCATATTCGGCATGGGTGTAGTCGTCCCAGCCGAGACCGTAGTCGCGGAATGTGAAACTGGCGATGATGCTGACCACGACCAGCGCCACGATGGCGAGGTCGTCACACGTCTTTTCCACCGAGCGCCGAACGGGCGTTTCGATGGCCGCAGTCGTAATCGATGACATGGCTATAGACGATCCGGTGTCCCAAACCCAAACAATGGCTCGGCATTGCGCTTTTTGAGCCTCGTTCCCCGGCATCGGTATAGCGCGTTTATATTTTCGAGTAATTGAGAATTGTGGCTGAAATTCTCTTAAAATACGTGCAGTGCAACAATAAAAAAGCTTTGTTTTTTAGTCATTCCGCCACCTGCAGGGCATGTGCGCGGGGCCGCCGGGGGAGGTGAGGCGGCGCCGGAAAGCTGTTTCGGCGTTGTGGCTTACCTCAAGCTGTGAACGCGAAATTGCCGTTTGGCGAACTGCGTCATATGACGCTATCGTGCTGTATGTGACGAGACTCGCGGGGTGTCCGTCCAGGAGTTTGAAGACCATGATAGTGCTGCTGATTGCCGGGATAGGGGTCATCCTGGCGGGCCTTGCCGCGATCGGCTTTGGGGTTCCGGTCAAGGAATTCGGGTTCGGCAACACACTGATCCTTACCGGAGCGGTCGGAGTTTGCACCGGTCTGATCATGATCAGTCTCGGCCTCGTGGTGCGCGAGATGCGCAGTCTGGCGGCAGCGCTCGCGGTCCCCGAGCCGCGCGCCGCTGCGCCGTTGCCGCGCCGGGAACTGAAGCTGCCGCCGGTTCCCCAGGCGATCGATGACGAAAGCGATGAGGCGCCGGT
>WPCJ01350873.1_pt1 | contig 26892 bp, 12 predicted proteins | sample 5399831 | NCBI WGS metagenome assembly WPCJ01 (sample SAMN12869470, study PRJNA574797) | sludge metagenome | isolation source: wastewater treatment of pH10 | place: China:Beijing | collected 2019-05-20 | reverse complement strand
ACATCCGTGGCTGGGAGCTGTCATTGGGATCCGGTGGTGGCGCCTTGATTTCCGGCCTCGCGTTTGGTTGGTTCAACATGAGGAATCCAGCACGTGGCGGATTTCCAGCTCCTGCTGCAGAATTTGCGAAAGATCTCGGCTTGGCTGCCTTCATAGCCGCCATAGGATTGAGCGCTGGACCGGATGCAATCGCGCTGATCCTGGAATACGGGCTCATCCTTCCGCTGCTCGGTCTCGTCGTTTCATTCGTGCCTGCGCTGGTGTCGCTTTTTGTAGGCGCAAAACTGATGAAAATCGACACACCAATCCTTCTTGGAGCAATCGCCGGCCAGCATTGCAGTACGCCAACAATCAGCGCACTCGTGTCTCAGGCGGGAAACTCAACGCCAGTCATCGGATATACGGTTACCTATGCTATTTCGAATGTGCTCTTGCCACTCATGGGACCAGTAATTGTGGGCATTGCTTCGACACTAGGAGGCTAATAGTCGGCTTCGTTTCTCCGGCGGGAACAAAAGCCGCTTCCACCTCATTGCTTAAGCAGCTTATCTAAGAGCTTTCTGATAGCGCTTTACGAGCCTGTCACGTTTGAGCTTCGACAGCTCGCTGAGACTTGGAGGCGCGACTATAATGAGAGTCAGCCCCACATGGCTCACAATGGGAAAACACCGACAGAATTTGCCGAAATATCAGCCATGTGCCATAATGGGCAGGTCAAAATTGCCGCTGGATTTTAACAGCCCACCCGGACCACCAAAACCAAGCACCTCAAACCCAGCATGCATTAACATTCCAAACGGATCACCCCATGGGGGCAGGCCACAACGATGACGACTTCTGCCAGGCAGGTATATTGGTCCGCAAGTTTTTCACTGATCCCCAGCGGTTCAAACCCGTGGAGCAAGTGGCTGGCAGCCGGCTTGGTGGAATGCGAGCGTCAGTATTGAACCTCGATATTGAAGCTGGACAGCGCATTGACAATAAAGCGCTTGATGGACATGCGTCCAAGCCGTCTGATGGATGGTAGAAGGCTGAGAAACATCCGCGTCATCGAACTACAGGTTATCATGGGATACATCTCATGGTGTCATAACTCGACGGCGCGGACGCTATATTAAATAGCGGTGACACTAATCCGAATTTAACATCGATTGGATTAAGTTAACTCCACCATTCTTATATAGATTGCGAAGAAGCTGTACCGTGTTCAATGCTTCGCTTTCAAATTTCCATTCACAATCATCGAGACAGGATCCATTAAACACGGGCACCGGACCACCTCGATAAACGAGAACACAGGAGCGAAACTCGCAATCTACGAACTCCATTCTATCCAGATTAACGGTTTCGTTAGTGAATGCTCTCGTCACGATCATAGTCAGAAAACCAATATCGTTTTGTCGTCCCGGTTAATAGGCACCTGCCAGTGATCTGTTACCACTTCACGCGGAAACCGACATTGCCCTTCAGAGTGTAGCTGTCACCGAAGTTGTTCAGACTGGTGTTGACGATACCCTCCCCGTAGATCGAGTATTTGTCATCATCCCAATTGTACGAGCCGCCGAGACCGACACCACCCCATAGGCGATCTTTTTTCGATGCGAGGCTGACGCCAGCCACATCGACCTTCGTGCCTTCCAGGAATTCATAGTACATATTGGCAATGCCATAGACATGAGAGCGGTTGATCATGCCATTGGCATTCTGCCACGACGTCTCATGATCGAGCGTGATACCAAGACGTCCCTGAAGGCTGTCGCCCTTGTCGAGGCTCACCGGTGCGCCGAAGCTGTCGGTAAAATCGTCAAAGTCGACGCTGGAGTAAACCAACTGGCCCTGTGGAGTGACAGACCATTCCGGGTTCATGGCGAAGCGCTTGCCGGATTCAATCGACAGGGCATACCCAAACCCATCATTGCCGTCAGTCAAACCACGATTGGCAAGCGTCGAACTCAAATCGGAGTCGTACCATGTCGCATGCGCCTGTGCGTCAACATAGAAGCCTTCATTGCCGTACCAGGTGAGCGTACCGCCGAAACCATAACCATCCGTGGAGATCTCGCCGTTACCATAGACCGAAGAGGTTTTCGTCTTACCATGGACATATTGAACGAAGACGCCTCCGATCAGGGTGCCGTTTTCATTCTCGGTCAGGAGACCATCAAGACCAGCCTGCATCTTGAAGACGTTCTGATTGTAATCGGTACTAGAGGTCGAGAAGCGGGATTCAATGTGATTGTGCGCACCTTCGATGCGACCCCAGACACCGTTACCCTCTACATGGACGCCAGCCTCTTCGGGTGGCGCATATGGCTTAATTGCATCTGCGCCCTGGGAGATCACATGATTACCACCGCCTGCCCAGAAACGGTTGCCGACACGCTGCTGCAGCGTGGTAACACCGTTCAGGCCAAGCAAGGCTTGCGGATAGGCTTCATAGCTTGGAACGCCTGGCTGATATAATGGTTCGTCAGGGCCGCCTGGCTCCGTAGGATTCAGGAGCTCTGAACGCAGATACCAGTCACCGTCAGTGGGAGTGCTCTTGCCATTCTTGTAAAGCTGATAAGCGTAAGCTCCCCCCACCACCGCAGGTTTACCTTGGAAAATATAGTCCCCAAGCAAAGTGAAGCTGGCGTTCGATGTACCCATGACATCAACAATCTTGATACCTTCGTTTGTTTGAGCTCCTTTGCCGCCAGCATTTCGAACGACCAGGATGCCTTCACCCGACGTATCACCTGTCACAACGAGCCTGTCCGTGACAGAATCATCATTCCCAAGAGCGGTGCTTATAAGAAGAGTACCATTGTCAGAGGCATAATCGTTAGCGATGGTTAAGGTCGTCCCGGCCCGAGGTCCAAAATCAACTATACCTGCATTGTTCAATGAATTGAGCGTCTGACCAAAATCCCGAAGGGCAAGGGTTGCTCCGCTCGACACATCGTAATCTGAAGCGGCACTCAGATAGTTTTCTCCGCCTGCGGCTAAAACCCCGGCTTCAACGAATGTGGCTCCGGAATAGGAGTTCTGGCTGTTCAACACGGTCGTACCGACACCTTGCTGATATACGTCGCCCAAGCCGGAAATAGCACCATCAAATGTCAGTAGGTTGGAGCGGTTGAACGCCAAAACGCCATTGTTAATGACGTCACCAGTGATCGAACCGCTTGTACCGCCATTACCAAGCTGCAAAAGACCTGCGCCAATCGTTGTTCCACCTGAATATGTGCCGGTTCCCGTCAAAATGAGAGCGCCGTCGCCAGTTTTGGTCAGCGAACCCGGACCCGCAATATTGCCTTGCTGTGTGAGCGTTGTGGCTGCATCCGTGTCAATAACTGCATTGTTTGCACCAAGCGTCGTGGCCCGGTTCATATCAGTATTGGCGGTCGTATGAAGTGTGCCGCCGTTAATTCCAAGCGGCGCTGAAACTGAACCAAGATTGTCATTGCTCGCGATTTCAAGTGTTCCGCCGTTGATCGCGGTGCCTCCCGCATAGGAATTCGCACCACTCAGTACCAGCGTTCCGGTACCGATTTTCGTGAGGCTTCCTTCGCCTTTAATGACACTGTCGTAGTTCAGAGTTGTAGCGCCAACGGTTTCAATCGTTCCGCCATGTGTTTGCAATTCCGTTACACGGTCGATTGCAAAATCTGCGGTCGTCCGCAGGGTTCCACCATCAAAGGATATGTCTCCCGCTGCATCGCCGAGATTCTGGTCACCCGCAATTTGAAGCGTACCGCCATTGATCGACGTACCACCCGTATAAGTGTTGGCTCCGTTGAGCACGAGCGTGCCGAGGTCCGTCTTTACAAGGCGTGAATTTCCTATCAACTGGGAATCGATTGTTGCGGTGAATGCAGCCCCTTCGGCGGTATGGTCGCCGACACTAATGATGGAGGTTGGAGTACCGACAAGCGTTATGGCTTCGTTTTCAACGAGATAACCGTCACTGGCAAATTGCATGCCCGAGACTTGTACGGGCCCGAGGCTGTTATCGACCGTTACAGTGCCAGCCGCACCCATGAAAATGGCGAAGGAGCCATCCGAAAAGGGCGCGTTGGGATTGCCATCACCATCGGTCCAGTTGTCATTGCCGGATGAATTCTGCCAGTTGCCATTACCGCCGTTGACGACGCTATTATTCTTCGGTCCTGCGTCCCCATCCCAGAAGTTCAGTGTGAGCCCGCTGGTATTAACGAGATTGACCTGCTTATCGACAGAAGTCTGAACAAAATAACCGGTCGCAGGAATTGTCCCGATTTCCAGGGTATTGTTGGTCATCGTGCCGGAGTAACTGATAACACGGTAAACGCCGGGGTCGAACGTTCCACCAGGTGTCGCCACGACATTTATCGTGCCATCGAGAACCAGATCGCCGTTGACGATGGTATGATCATTGTAGGCGCCACCGACGACATCCGCCTGACCAAAGCTGTATTCGAGGATGGAGCCGTCGCTTAAGCCAAGATCTCCGTTGATGGTCAAGGTTTCGGGGATCGCTCCCGCTCGTCCCGGTGCCAGAGTTGCTCCACCCAATATGGACACAGCACCACCGATTGTTCCTTTGCCACCCAGCGTGGCTCCGTTTTGGACGGTTACAGCGCCGGTAGCCGCAGACTGATCGCCATTGACGTAAAGTGCTCCGCCAGAAACCGTAGTCGCACCCGCGTAGCTGTTGTCGCCATCAAGATTGAGAACGCCGTTTCCAGCCTTGGTCAGTCCGCCGGTTCCGCTGACTACCTGACCGACATTCGTTGTATTACCGTTCGTATCGAATGTGCCCCCACCGACATTGAGCACAATTGCGCGGGTATTTGCCAGATCAAACGAGCTGTCAAAGCGCAAGGTTCCGGAATCAAAGCTCAGACCACCCGCCGCTGCCCCAAGTCCTGCATCGCTTGACACCGCAATAGTGCCACCATTGAGATAGGTGCCGCCCAGATAGGTATTTGCGCCCTGAAGCTGAAGGACACCTGCGCCTGTTTTCGTCAGACTGCCATCGCCTGAAATCGCTTGCGAGACGGTTGTATTGTTGCCATTCGTGTCGAATGTGCCGCCACCAGCATTAAGGGTCACTGTTCGTGTGGTCGACAGATCGAACGAACTGTCGAAACGCAAGGTGCCCGTATTGAATGCCAGACTTCCCGTTGATGCACCGAGCGCATTGTCGGCCGAAACGGCGACCGTCCCACCATTGATACTGGTTCCGCCTATGTAGGTATTTCCAGCGGCCGCCGCAGGCGATAGCGTAAGGACGCCTGCGCCCGTTTTCTCAACGGCCCCGCTCCCCACGATCTGTCCTACATACGTGCCATCATCAGGCTGGGTGAACCGAACAAGGCCATTGTTTTGAACATTATTCAGTTCGTCAGCATTCGTCGGGAGACTCTGTGCTCTGGCTTCAAGGATACCCGTTGTGTTGACGAGGACTTCGCCTTCAAAATTCGAGTTATTACCCGTTAGTGCCAGTGTTCCGTGATTGACCGTCACGCTGACAAAGTCTGTTGCCGATAATGAACCGCTCAGCTCCCAGCGTCCATCGCCTTCTTTCGTGAGTGTCTGAAAATCAGCGACACCACCTGTTAGCACGTCCGCGGATCCTGCCTCCCCGTTGAGAATAAGAGCATTGGTACCTGCGCCACCGTCGATATCGCCTTGCACGATCGAATGCGGGAAGAATTCCAGCGTATCGTCTCCGCCTGCAAAATTGAGATTACCAATGACCGTGGCACCCGTATGATTACTGAATATAATGCCGCCGCCAGTCGGATGCTGTGTGCCCATGACATTACCGCCACCGACACGTTCGATGGTTCCGTAATTGTCGAAAACATTACGTAATGCTGGATCGCTGGAAACTTGGTTGTCTTCAAACCATATTGCTGCGGCATCATTTGCCGATCGGATCAAACCATAATTGATAATGGCATTGCCATAGCCATGGACATTGATCGCTTCGCCGTTTGTCGCATTCGCCCCAGAAAAAATTGCACCATCGCGACCCACTGTTAACGTACCGTGAGAATTGAATTCGATGACGTTCGGACCGGAATTGAACGGATCGCGAATACGATTACCTTCGACAACAGCAGTGGGCGTCACGACCGGTCCGCCCGCTGTAAAATCGGAGCCGATTGTTATGTTCGCATTATCGCCAAGACTGATCGCAGTGCCATCCGTTAACCCCTGGCCCGATGGCATGATGACCATCTGATTATTATCACCAATTCCGCTACCCAGCTTTGTAGACCACTGTCCGGTACAATTATAAGTATTATTGCTATAATTACAGGCTGCGAAGGCTGAACTGTTAAACAAAGGCAGGACAATAACTCCAGCCAGATAGCGAAGCGGAATTGATTTCACAGTCACCTCCTCATGCAGTATTACATTATTATCTGATAGATGCGTAATTCACGACATGAAATTTCCATTAAAACGAGCCAAGTGTTTAAACAGGACAAATGTGTCTTCTATGCAACATTTATATTCTTCCAGTGCAGCCAAAACACCGTCTGTAACCTCCGCATCACCAGTCATGTAGCGAAGCCGGAATTGTCGTCTGCCCTGCCTTGGCGCTTAAAAAAACAGTCATGATGTTGCTACGTCAACTTCTTGATCCCAACGTGGCCTGGTTAACTGTGCCAATGTGAAATGGTGTGGTCTCGCAACAAGTTTCATTCTTTCTGGGGTTCAGTAAGAGTATCTCGAGCACGCGGCATATACACAGACCTTCGGAAGCCGACGAACACCAGGATTAAGTTTATTAAAAAGATCAGGCGATATGACTCTTCATGTGCTCTTCCGGTCATGCAGCCAAGATGCTTAACTGCTCTTTGAAGCCATTCGCTCGCTTCCGTGAAAGGGGTATCCTTTGCAGTTTCCTCGTCCGTATGCCGTGTTTACCTTTCGATCCATGCTTGTCACGATTGCAATAGTTGGCCTGTTAACCGGAACGTTCGCTTGGTTTTCCGGATTTGACATCTGGGGTGATCGTATTTGGTTCGCAGCGACCGTTCCGGTTTTGTTGGCACTCATTGTTGATATCGTAACCAGTTTGCGAAGAGGCGAGGTTGGCCTCGATCTGGTAGCAGCTCTGTCGATGACTGTGGCACTGGCCTTTGGCGAGCCGCTGGCTGGCAATGTTGTAGCGTTGATGTACTCCGGAGGCCAACTTCTGGAGAGCTATGCAGAGAGACGTGCGCGCCGCGAGATGACTGCGCTGCTCGGCCGCGTCGCCCACACGGCGATGCGCTATGTCGGTGAGACACTGGAAGAGGTTCCGGTCGATGATATCCAGCCGAATGAACGGGTTCTCATTCGCCATGGCGAGGTGGTTCCAGTAGACGGTATGCTCACCTCACGAAGGGCTGTTCTCGACCAATCGAGCCTCACCGGCGAAAGCAAGTCTGTAGACAAGGCCGAGGAGGACGAAGTCCTGAGCGGCTCCACCAATCTGGGCGATGCCTTTGATCTCGTCGCGACCAGACCGGCTGCTGAGAGTACCTACGCCAATATCGTGCGGCTGGTCAGCCAGGCGCAGGAAAGCAAAGCACCCAGCGTACGCATTGCAGATCGCTTTGCAGTGTGGTTCCTGCTACTCACCCTATTGATCGCCGGGCTTGCTTGGTGGCTGTCTGGCGATCGCATCCGAGCACTTGCAGTCCTCGTCGTTGCTACACCCTGCCCGCTCATACTTGCACTACCGGTTGCCATAATTTCCGGTATGTCTCGCTCTGCTAATCTCGGCGTATTGATCAAGAGTGGCGGAGCAATGGAAGCGTTGGCCAAGGTTACGACAGCCGTTCTGGACAAGACCGGCACGCTGACGTTCGGCCTAGCACGCGTGATCGACATGAGGGTGACGAACGGCTGGGAAGCACAAGACATGCTTCGCCTCGCAGCGTCCCTCGATCAAGCATCGGGTCACGTCATTGCCAAAGCTCTGGTCGATGACGCCCGTGGGCGTGGCCTTGAACTATCAACACCCAACGATGTGAGCGAGGTCGCCGGAACAGGCGTGTCTGGTTTGGTGGACGGGCAGCGCGTGACAATTGGCGGAAGCCGATATGTTCGAAGCAATAGCAAACGGGGAGATCCCTACGATTTGCGTCAGGGTATACCCGCTGAATCAGCGGTGGTGGCTGTCGCTGTGAACGGCGAACTAGCAGGGATAATCGTGTTGGCCGACCAGATCAGGCCGGATGCCACGTTCCTGCTAGATACGTTCCACACCGTCGGCATCGACCGTATCGTGCTAGCTTCCGGTGACCGGTCCGATGTTGTTGCGGCGGTCGCACGCAAGCTTGGAATTAACGAAGCACATGGTGACTTAAACCCGGAACAAAAGGTCGACATTGTACGTAGGGAAGCTTCGAAAGCCCCCACTATGATGGTTGGCGACGGTGTCAATGACGCGCCAGCATTGGCAACGGCAACAGTCGGTGTCGCGATGGGCGCACGAGGCGCCGCTGCATCCTCTGAAAGTGCTGATGTGGTGCTACTCGTTGACAAACTCGACAACCTGATCAACGCGATCCGGTGCGCGCACCGCACCAGGCGAATTGCGCTACAAAGTGTGCTGGTCGGTCTCGGACTATCGATATTTGCGATGATTATCGCAGCCTTTGGGCTTCTGCCACCGGTAGCAGGCGCGTTCACCCAGGAAGTGATCGACATCGCCGTGATCCTGAATGCCTTGCGTGCGTTGCGGTAGAAATGAGACACCGGCAATTAACGAACTCCACGTGTTTTTGCCGCTTCCCGCTCTCGATTAAGCACGATCAAATCTGCCATCTGATTGTCAGTCAGGGATTTCGCTGCCAGCTCCATTCGCAACACAGCGCTGTTCGAGCTCGATCGAACTCGCGAGCGATAGAAAGTTTGCCAAATTGGGTCAGTTAATCGATTCAGGACTATCATCGGCCTGCAGTCGGGAAAGAACCATTTCAAGCGATGCACCTGCGCGGACGTATCCTCTTTTAGACAGCAAAGACTATGGCAACATGGCTTCGGCTTTTGAAATTCCGTTAAGCTGGAATGAAAATGTGAGATCTCGCCCATCTCGTGACTTGAGCGCCGTCGTCATGGTCTTTCCGCCGCGCAGCGCTTTCAGCCATTGGGCATCGACCTTCGCATCAGCATAGCAGCCGCCCGCATCGCAGCTTTGCCATGTGAGAGAACCCACCTGCTTCTCATCGATACGAATTTTGACCGGATCAGTCAGGCTGACGCCATAGGGCAAAGTGAATGCGGCTGTGGTTTCAGTTTTACCGGCAACGCGAGTGAATGACGCGGTCGCCACACGCTGGCTCTGATTGCCTTGTCGCATAACGATGCTCTGCGAAACTTCACACAACAACTGTTCCGGCTGCAATTGATTGGAACATGACATCAGCCAGAGTGGTGCCGCCGGAGCGGCGTTTTGGTCGGCTTGTTGCGTATCGTTCGCCGCAGCTGGCGGAACCTGCGCCAAGGCAGAAGCGGAGCACATCATTGCCGATATAGCGATCATCATTGCAGTCAGTCGGTTCATGGTCTCTCTTCTCTAACGAATATTCTAGAAACGTAGGCCCAGATTCACAGTGGCCGCGTGACCAACCGTGTCGTCGCTCCATTGGCCTTGATAGCCAAAGGTCAAACGTGTGGTGTTCTTGGCATCGTAAAATGTCAGACCAGTATCCACACGTCCGGTCAGATCGCCAGTCTGGCTATAATTGCGGAATGTGCCGTCCGCACTGCTCGCACCGGCGAAGGTTGCGTTGATGAAGACGTCATTCTTATTGGCAAAGCTGACCTCGCCGCGCAGATAAGCCTGCATCCACAATGTGCTGGTGATCTGTGTTTCGACGCCCACTTCAAGCGACGGCGTGACCGCCAACACCCATTGACCCGTGCTGTCCAGTTCCAACCCGTAGTTGGTGTTGTTTTCCGAAGCACTGCCCGAATGGAGATAGCTGGCATCGAAATCGAGCGCAGGTCGCAGATAGACAGCACCACCATCGGGTCGATAGTGATAGGCGGATCCTAGCCTGAAATTGGCCTGACTGATCCGTTGCTTCGCGGTCGCTGTTCCCCCGATTACGAGATCGCCACCGGGCAAAGCACCATAAATATCGACCAGACGTGTGCTGTCATATTGCGCTGTCGCGCCATTGAGAATGCCGTAAAGCTCCCACGGACCCTTATACTTTGACAGAGATACACCCAGTATTGCCCGTTGGCCGTCTGCCGAAAAGCGGTCGCCGCTCGTCAGACTGAAATCTTCAAAGCCCGTTCCGAAGCCCAGATAGAGATCTTCCTTGAGAGGCATACGAACACCGGCATATAGACCGGTGGTCTGCGTATCGAAACTTCTATACTGGAACGACGAGTCCCGATCCAACGTGCTGGCGCTGCCTGTAAGCCAGTAGCAACTGTGATCATCCCCCATACGAGCTGCGAAATTGTCGTAGCCGCAATCAGCCATCGTTTGTGCAAAGCGATAACCTGACTGCAAGGCGTCAACCTGCGTCGTGGCATAGTCCTCCGAACCAAGATTGTCGACCGCATTGAGCACTTCGGCACTGGTCTGCATGTTGGCAATCAGTGCGAACATCGGTCCCATACTGGTTGAACCCTGTCCCGACAGCACCCGCGCGATATGTTCTGCGGTGTTGGTCTGATTGCGGTTCATGCCGGGCATATGGAAATCGGCATGCGGGATGAGGTCGATTGTGCTGCCGTCACCAGTCGGTCCATTCAACCCAATTTCATAGCTCATCACGGCTGTACCGAGCACCGTCGTACCGGCATTGGCGGTTGTTCCGCCTGCATTGATGAACACCAGCGGACGTAAACGATCCAACTGATGGAGCACCGGATTCACTGTGCCGGCAATGGTGGCATTGCCGGTGACATTGATCAGATCACTCGCGCCGCCAGCGGCTGTATCCTGACGGAAATAGACATCTGCCGTGTAGGCCGCCGTGCTACCGAATGTCAAAGAACCATTGACTGCGGTCGTCTGGCTGACATTTTCGGTCACCTGCAGATCCGAAGCAGCCATACGGGCGCTCAAGGCCGTATTAGGCACGTAATAAGCGACGCCGCCCAGAGAAAGATTGCCGTCGATAGTCAATTGACCCGACGCGCCAAGATTAACTTCATCCTGGGCGTAGAAGGTTGCACCTTGCTGAACCGTTACGCTGTTGGTGCCGCCACCGAGATCGATGTTACCAACCGCGCGGCCATTCAGCGTCACTTGTTCGGAACCGCTTCCTCCACTGATGATACGATTATTGAGCGCCATCAGGAAACTGTCGGAAGAAAGAGACAGCGTATTGGCCCTCCCCCCATCGATCATGATGGCAGCTGTTTTGGAGGCGACGCTATCGGCGGAACGTCCGTCGCTGCCACCGACAATAACGCCGTTCAGTGCAATATCGATATTACCTGCGCCGTCCTTGCCTTGAGATTGTGCCAGTACGGCAATGCCGCGTTCACCAAGCGACAGAATATTTCCTGTCAGATCAAGCGCAACGCTTCCGCCGCTGCCTGCGCCGCCAGCGCTACCATGGAACAAACCATCAACACTGCCGCCGCCGCCGCCGAGGCTTTGTGCCAATACACCGATCGAGTCCTTACCCATCACCATGACGTTGCCGTTATTGGTGAAATCGATTGCGCCGCCACTACCGCCATTATTATCCGACAGCACCAGATTGACCGCCGATGGCGCCAGATCCGTTCCAACCAGACCACCGCCGCCGCCAATACTTTGCAGAACGAAGCCGTGGGAGCGGTCACCTGTTGTAGTGATATCGCCACTGTTCTGGAGGGTGATGGCTCCGCCATCGCCGGTTGAACCATCGCTTGCACCAAGGTTAATCGTGGCCTGATCGAGGCTGGTCAGATAGACTTCACCACCGCCGGCACCGATAGACTGAACGATCTGACCGCTGGCATTATCGCCCAGCGTGCTGACTGTGCCGCTCAGGTTTAGGGTGATATCGCCGCCATTGTTGCGGAAGGATGGATCAGCGCCGAGCGTAACCACTGCATTGCGCTGACCGGAGCTTCCGCTACCTGATGCACCTGCAATGATCATGCGCCCACCGCCGCCGCCGATAGATTGCGCGAGACCGCCGCTGGAAAGATTGCCGAGTGTCGTGACATCTCCAACACGGTTGGCAACCAGATCGCCGCCTGAAGCATCATCTGTGTTGATTGCGCCCAGCATCGCGCTCAGGGCGATATCGCCATTGCTGAGCGCGCCGAGCGTCGTCATCGACATACCGCCGCCGCCGCCGATGCTCTGGAGCAACATGCCCGCCGAACGATCAGACGTAGTGACGATATCACCGTGGTGCGTCTGGTTCACCGATGCTCCTGCATTTCCATCCACGTCATTGCCGCCCAGCGACAACGAGCTGCTCAAGGACGCGACTGATGCGCCGCCCGCGCCTTCTTCAGAAGCCGCCGCGAAATCGAGGAATGTATCCACATTGCCGCCGCCGCCATTGACCGACTGGCTGAATATGGCCTGACTGCCGGCACCGGTGACAATGATGTCGCCGGTACTGTTGACCGTAACTATGCCTGCGGTGCCTTGTGTTCCAAGGCGTGCGCCAAGCACTGTCGAGATGACGTAATCTGCCGCCATGACGGCCGGAGTGGAGATTGAAAGCGCAGCATTGCCGCCGCCGCCACCGACCGACTGCGCGAAAATGCCATAGCTGTTTTCGCCGCTGACACGGATCGTGCCACTGTGGTTGACCGTGACATTCCCACCGTCTGCGCCATCGCCTCCTGCGCCGCCAATAGCGATCTTGGAGTAGGATTGGCCTCTCGCCTGATTGACCAGATCATTCAGCGACAATGCAACCGCCATGCCGCCATTGCCGCCGCCACCGCCAACGGATTGGGCCAGCACGCCATAAGACTGTGCACCCGATACGCTGATTTCGCCAGTGTTGGTAACTGTGACATCGCCAGCCGCATTACCGCTGCCACCAGCACCACCGATATTCAGCGCCATGGTCGGATTGGCTTCCTTTCCCTTCTGCAGGGCCAGGCTACCGGTTATTGAGTAACCACCATTGCCGCCGCCGCCGCCAATGGACTGAGCCAGGATACCATGCGCCTTGTCGCCACGGGTAACGATGAGGCCGTCGTTGACGACATTGACCGCGCCGCCGGTACCGCCCGTGCCGCCAGCCCCGCCGATACCGAGCTGCAAACCCTGTTCCGTATTGGCCGTGCTGGCAGGTTTGGTGACCGTAACGGAAAGAACCTCACCGCCATTACCGCCGCCGCCGCCAATTGATTGGGCGAAGATACCGTGGCCTTCGTCGCCATCGGTTATAATTCTAGCGTCAAAGGCGTTGAAAACGTCCACAGTGCCACCAGCACCGCCAGTACCACCAGCCCCACCGATCAACAGCGCATTGCGTGTGCTATTATCGGCATCGCTACCAGCAATGATGTTGCGAACATGCTGAGCGTCACCCCCGCCGCCGCCAACAGCTTGGGCAAAGATACCCGCCGCCTGTTTGCCCTGCGTACCGATATCGCTTGTGTTCGTAACGCTGACATTGCCGGAAACAGCACCTGTGCCTCCTGTGCCGCCAATTGCAAGCGTCGACGTGCTGGCAATGGTCGAGCGAAGATTGACAATCGTGTTCTCGACCAAGCCGCCTTTGCCGCCGCCGCCGCCAACAGATTGCGCCATGATGCCATGAGCGCTATCTCCAAGGGTGGTGAGAACGCCGCCATTTGCGACGGTGACATCTCCCGAAGACATACCATCGCCGCCAGAACCGCCGATATTAATCGAGGTCGTTGTGCCGATTTCGGTGCCTTTAACCAGGTTCTTGATAATACCAAGCGGAGATGTCCCCGCTTTTGCATAGCCACCTGTACCACCGGCACCACCAATGGACTGGGCCAGAATACCAATGGAACCGCTGCCCTCTGTTACAATGCGCGCAGTGCTCGCCACATCGACCTCGCCTGACGTGCCGCCACTTCCGCCAGTGCCGCCAATAGTCAACGAATAAGACGTGGCCTTTCCGGCCGAGCCGGTTGCACCGCCGCCATTGCCGCCGCCGCCGCCAACTGACTGCGCGAAGATGCCGTGCGAGTCGTCGCCAAGCGTATACAACAAGCCATCCGCTTGGACCGACACATTGCCCGAAGTGCCGCCTTGACCGCCTTCCAGACCAACGCTGACCGAGAAACTGTTTCCGGTCTTGTCCCCGTCTTTCGGTGTCGTCAAGGAAACTGATGTTGATGAGGAATTGCCGCCACCGTTGCCGATCGACTGCGCAAACAGAGCATGTGATCGGTCGCCTTGTGTACGTATCAGACTGTCGCTTCTGACTGTGACGTCGCCAGCGGAACCGCCAGTACCGCCAACACGTCCGATGGTGATGCCGATATTGCCATCTTCGCCACCTGTGGAGAGCACGTTATAACCGGCATTACCGCCGCCGCCGCCAACCGACTGCGCGAAAATGCCGTGCGCGTCATCACCAAACGTATCAACGATGCCGGTATTATCGACCGTGACATTACCTCCTGTGCCGCCAGCGCCCGTACCGCCGCCGATAGCCATGCCGAAGCCCTTGTTCTTGGAAGCATCTCCCGTTTCAAAGACCAGCCCGGCATTAAATGCGGCGTTACCGCCGCCGCCGCCAAGCGATTGTGCGAAGACGCCGTAGCTTCCGTCCTGAAGGGTAACAATATCGCCAAAATGGCTGATATCCACCTGACCGCCATTGCCCGCATTGCCCGCAGAACCACCGACCGCGATGATTGCGGAATTGACGGTTTTATTGCTTCCGCTGCCGCCCCCACCGGTCGAGGTTTCGGCCTTATCAAGTGTGTCCGTAATGCCGGTGACCGCCGACGAATCCACACCATCATTGACGGTTTCCTTGCGGTCGCCAGCAGAACCGCTATCGCTACCGGAGCCAGTAGTCTTGCTTATACCGAGAACTGCGTTGATCCCGGCATCACCACCGCCACCGCCAATACTGCTTGCTTCGATACCATGCGCACCAACGCCGTCGGTCAGGATCAGTCCCGCCGACTGAAGCGAAGTTCCTCGCGTGACAGTGACATTACCTGCATTGCCGCCGCTGGTGCCTGTACCGCCAATGCCTATACCGACCGGTGTGCTGTCCTTGGTCGCGACTGCAGTTACATTGATACCGCCAGTACCGCCGCCGCCGCCGACCGACTGGGCAAAGATACCGCGGGAGTGATAGCCGTTCGTTGAGATGTCGCCGTTTGAAACAACATCGACATTACCAGCATCGGCGCCGACACCGCCATAGCCACCAAGACCTGCAACGATGCTGAGATCTGTTGCACCGCCGGAACTGTTGGAACTGCCCCAGTTCAACTGTCCGCTGACATTGAGCGCGCCATTACCGCCGCCGCCACCTATAGATTGCGCCAGAATGCCGTGCTTCCAGTTGCCCTCAACCGCAATGGTGCCTTCGTGGTCAACGCTGACATCGCCCGATACGTTGCCTGCGCCGCCCGAGCCGCCAACACCAAATGTAATGGATGGGATCTTGCCGTCTTTGCTGAGGGCTATACCGCCTGAGACGTTCAGCCCACCATTACCACCGCCACCGCCGATGGATTGCGCCAGAATACCAGCCGAACCTTCTGTGTCAGGTAGTTTGTCATCGCTATTAAACAATCCGAGGTCGACGAACAGCGACTTGAGACCGAATGAATCGACCAGTCCTGTTGTGGTGTCGACCACCGAATTACCCAATACATCGCGCAGTTTTGTTTCAAAGGTCTGGTCGGTCGGTTTTCCGAAATCGCTGGGATCCGTCGTGACCTGAATGTCGGCGCGCGCAGTAACGCTGACATTGTCCGCGCGGCCCGCATTGCCGCCCATACCGCCAACACCGACGATCAGCGATGTATCCGAAACGATCCCGCCAGAAACATTCATGCCACCATTGCCGCCGCCGCCGCCAATGGACTGTGCGAGGATGCCCGAACGTCCCGTACCATGGGCAAGGATGGTGCTACCATCCCCGACATTGACATCGACCGTACCCGCATCGCCACCGACACCGCCAAAGCCACCAACGCCGATCAGCACGCCGTAGGACTTGCTGTTATCAGATTGGCCTTCGCCGGGCTTGCTGCTGATTGCGACGCCACCGCTGACATTCAGGCCGCCATCGCCACCGCCACCGCCGATGGATTGCGCCAGAATACCATCCGCGCCTTGCGTTTCATTGAGCGTGACACTGCCATCGCTATTAATGGTGCGCGGCAGAGCGGTCAGCGCGCCTGTATAGGAAAGGCTGACAGCCCTCGCATCGCCGCCACCGCCGCCAAAGCCGCCGACACCAGCGGAAACGGAAAAGATCGTGCTTGATGCGGATGGCTTGGTCAAAGCAAGAGAACCGGAAATATTGGTACCGCCGACACCGCCGCCGCCGCCAAGGCTTTGAGCCATCAGGCCGGTAGAACGGTCGCCGAATGTATTGACTGTTCCGATAACATCGAGATCAACGGACCCGGCATTGCCGCCCGCGCCGCCAAACCCGCCCAAACCAAGTGATACCGCCGCGCCCGATTGACCCGTGACGCTGACTGCGCCTGAAACATTCAGGCCGCCCGTACCGCCACCACCGCCAACCGACTGCGCCATCACGCCGATGCTCTGATCACCAATTGTGGTGATGTTGTCATGGTCAGCGGTTACACGGACTTTGCTCGTAACGTCGCCTGCATTGCCGCCGCCGCCGCCGAAACCGCCCAAGCCGAGCGACGCTGCGCCGCCACTTTGTTGCGTGAGGTTGACCGTGCCGGAGACATTCATCCCCCCATTACCGCCGCCGCCGCCAAGGCTTTGCGTCACAATGGCCGAGCTTCTGTCGCCGATGGTGAGGACGCCGCCGGTCACATCCGATGCCGTCAGAGCCCCTGCATCGGCACCCGCACCGCCAAATCCACCCAGACCAAGCGCGACAGCCGCACTTGTCTGACGCGACAGAGATACGGCTCCACTGACATTGAGACCGCCATTGCCACCGCCGCCGCCGAGGCTTTGGCTGAGAATACCGATAGAGTCGTCGCCCAGTGTTTGCACATAGCCGATCACCGTCTGGTCAACGGACCCTGCAACACCGCCATCGCCGCCGAAACCGCCGATACCCAATCCAAGAGATCCGGAAAGTTGCGGAGCAACCGAAAGGCCGCCGGAGATATTGACGCCACCGTTACCGCCGCCGCCGCCAAGACTTTGCGCGACGATACCCGACGAACGGTCGCCGAACGTGAAGACATTTCCTGAATAGCTGCCGGTGACATCGCCAGCATAGCCGCCAGAACCGCCGAAGCCGCCAATACCGACAGCTGCAACACCTGAACCATTGCCCGCAATACTGACCGCACCGCTAATGTTGATACCGCCATTGCCACCGCCGCCACCAACTGACTGAACCAGCACACCGGTCGAATCCACGCCAAGCGTGACCACATCACCGGTAAAATCATTGGTCGCTGTATCTGCGTGACCGCCATCACCGCCAAAACCGCCTATGCCAACGCCGACAGCTCCGCTGTTTTGCGCGGCCAGACTCACGGCACCGGAAACATTGATCCCGCCATTACCGCCGCCGCCGCCAAGCGATTGCACCACTACACCAGCAGAACGATCCCCCTGGGTGACGACATTTCCGGTCATTTTTCCAGCAGCGGTCCCAGCATCGCCGCCGCCACCGCCCGAGCCGCCAATGCCGATACTGGCCGCACCTGATCCATTGCCCGAAAGGCTGACGACAGCGGCGATATTGATTGCGCCATTGCCACCACCGCCACCGGCGGACTGGACGACCACACCGCTCGCATCATCACCCGACGTTTGGACATTGCCGTTGATCGTGCTGTCCACAGCGGCGGCATTGCCGCCATCGCCACCACTGCCACCCAGTCCAACGGCAACTCCGCCAGCGCCTGTACCGGCTGCTGTCACTGTTCCCGATACATTGAGACCGCCGTTACCGCCGCCGCCGCCAAGCGACTGGACGACCACGCCGCCAGAGCCATTACCTTCCGTAATGACATCGCCGATGAGAACCGATGTGGCATTGCCCGAAGCGCCGCCAGCGCCGCCTGAACCGCCGATGCCGACAGACGCACCGCCGGCCCCGGTTCCTGCGACTGCAACAGTCGCCGAAACATTCATGCCGCCATTACCGCCGCCACCACCAAGTGACTGAACGAGCAGAGCCGTCGAGTTTTCGCCGATTGTGGTGAGATTGCCTGTGACCTTGCTACCAACCGTGCCGCCGGTCCCGCCTGCTCCCGCACTACCGCCAAGACCAACCCCGACCGCACCAGATCCGGTTCCTGCACCAGTCCCGGCTGCCGAGACATTGAAGCCGCCATTGCCACCACCGCCGCCAATCGATTGTGCGACAACCCCCGACGATTGGGTGCCATGTGTCAGTACATCATTTTCAACCGTCAGGTCGACCGTGCCACCATTACCGCCGCCAGCGCCGCTACCACCCAGGCCGACCGAAATCGCGCCCGAGCCCGTGCCTGCGCCCGATACCGTTGGTGTGATATTGAATCCGCCATTGCCGCCACCGCCGCCAACCGACTGCGCCAGAACACCTGTCGACGCATCGCCGCGCGTTTCAATATTCGCCGTCGTATGGGCGGTGACCGTCAAACCATTGCCGCCGCCAGCACCACTACCGCCAAGTCCGACACCGACCGAACCTGCGCCGACACCTGCGACGGAAAGCCCGGCACTGACATTGAACCCGCCATTGCCACCACCGCCGCCAATTGACTGTGCAACGAAGCCCGATGAGGCAAAACCTTCTGTCAGAATCTCCCCGTTCGATGTCGCGTTTACCGCACCACCGTTACCCCCACCCGCACCGTCACCGCCAAGACCGACGCTGACTGTCCCGGTTCCAGTTCCCGCACCGGCAATCGAACCGGAAACGTCAAAACCACCATTACCACCGCCACCGCCAATAGATTGCGCGACAACGCCTGACGAGCGATCACCTTGCGTCCAGACAGAACCGTTGTTGGTGAGCGTGACCGTGTCACCCTTTGCGCCCGTGCCACCGCTGCCGCCCAAACCGACACTGACAGCACCACTGCCGACGCCAGAGCCGCTCACGGCACCGGAAACATTAAATCCGCCATTGCCACCGCCGCCGCCAACAGATTGCGCCAGGATAGCGGTGGAGTCTTTACCTTCTGTCGTTATGTTCCCATCGACAGTTGCGGTGACTGTGGAGCCGTCGCCGCCGCTACCGCCTGAACCGCCAAGCCCTACCGAAACGGAACCGCTTCCGGCGCCCGCTCCGGACAGGGTTCCCGATATGGAGAACCCACCGTTGCCACCGCCGCCGCCAATCGATTGCATCACCACACCAGCGGCGCGTTCACCTTCAGTACCGACATCGTTGTTGATATGGGCGCTCACCGCACCGCCATTGCCGCCAGCGCCTCCTGAACCCCCAAGTCCGACAGACACCGCGCCCGCGCCAGCACCAGCGCCAGCACCACTCGCTGCAACAGAGAACCCTCCATTACCGCCGCCCCCGCCGATCGACTGGATCAAAATTGCACCGGAATCGTCCGCTTCCGTTGTAACGACGGCATCCACGTGAGCATTGACCGCACCGCCATTCCCGCCGCCAGCGGCCGAACCGCCGACGCCGACGCTGACTGTTCCGGCACCGGCGCCGCCACCCGCAAGCCCCGCTGCGATTGAATAGCCACCGTTACCGCCGCCCCCACCGATTGACTGGGCAACAACCGCAGTCGAAAACTGACCCGTCGTGCGGATCAGGTCGCCACCAGCGATAAGGTCGACCGCGCCGCCAGTACCGCCGCCGGCACCACTTCCGCCGACACCGACGCTGACATTGACTGTAACGCCTGCGCTGCCCCCGACACCGCCTGCAATGCTACCGCCGCCGTTACCACCGCCGCCACCGATGGATTGAGCAAGCAGAGCGGACGAGCTGTTGCCGCGTGTCGTAATATCGGCATCCGTATAAACACGAACCAATCCGCCACTGCCGCCAGTGCCCCCTGAGCCACCGATGCCCACTGATAGATTGCCGGAAACGATCAACGATCCGCCAGCCGTCGCGGCCACGGCGAGACCACCGTTACCGCCACCACCGCCAACCGATTGGAAAATCATACCAGCGGAACGCTCTCCCGTGGTCACAACGCTGCCGGAGAAGCCCGGCGCGACCAGATTGCCGCTCCCATCGACGGTACCGACAAGGACTTCACCGCCATGACCACCTGCGGCGCCCGACCCGCCGACGCCGATTGCCAGAGAGGCAGAAGCCAGACCTCCAGAGGCGGCGGCTGAAATCGCGTAACCGCCATTGCCACCACCGCCACCGACGGATTGCAGTATGATGCCTGCCGCATCCGCGCCAGCGGTCTGTACAGCGGCATCACCGCTACCAGCCAATATCACAGTTCCACCGTCGCCTCCGACACCGCCTGATCCGCCGACCGCAATAGAGGCCGCACCGAAAACACCGCCTGTCGCGGTGAGAGCGCCGCCGCCATTGCCGCCGCCGCCGCCAATCGATTGGGCAATGATGCCGGTGGACCGGTCGCCAGCCGTCACAATCCGGGAAGGCTGGCTGGCATCTGAGTTGGAAAGCGTCACTTTAACCTGATCGCCTGCGCCGCCTTTGCCGCCTGCGCCGCCGACCGCAACGCCGACAAATGCACCAACTGCTACAGACGAGCCGCCATTACCGCCACCGCCACCAATCGATTGGGCAATGATGCCCATTGCGTCCTGTCCGCCGGTCATGATGACGCCGTCATTGGTCACGCTAACCGCTGCCCCGTCCCCACCGCCGCTACCGCTGCCGCCAACTGCGACCATGCCTCCGGTCGAACCACCATCACCACCACCGCCGCCAATCGACTGCGCGATTATCCCCCGCGCGCCATCGCCTTCGGTGACGATCCGGCCAAAATTGCTGACAGAAACGTCCGACCCGCTACCGCCCTTCGAACCGTTTCCGCCGATGCTCACCAGACCATATGCATTTGTCCCCTGACCGCCGGAACCGCCAATGGATTGCGCCATGATGCCGTCGGCGAGATCGCCTTTCGTATAGATCGACCCCGTTCCCTCGTTCATCACGCTGACCGCGCCGCCGGAACCGCCGTTGGAGCCGACACCGCCAAGCGCCAGTGCAACCAGACCTGCCGCCGTACCGCCGGCGCCACCACCGCCTCCAATGGATTGCGCCATGATCCCGCGCGAAGCCAGGCCATGCGTTTCGATTATGCCGCCATTCGAGACATTCACGGCACCGCCATTGCCGCCATTATCTGCTTCGCCAATCAATGAGACCAGCAGATTTCCGCTGGTTCCCGCAGAACCACCCGACCCCCCGATCGATTGCGCAAATATACCGTTTGAATAATTTTGCTGGGTGAGGACCGTTGCACCCGAAAAAGTGTTGACATCAACCTGACCGCCATTGCCGCCATATCCGCCGTTGCCCGCCTCACCGACAAGTCCCCATTGACTGCCGCCGTTGCCGCCATTGTTGCTGACGCTCAGCGCGTAGATGCCGTGGGCGTTGATTCCGTTGGTGGATATCGCACCGTACTGATTGACTGTAACCTGTCCGCCATTGGCTGAATGCCCGCCAGTGCCGCCACCCGGTGCAGCATAGCCGCTGCCACCATCTCCGGCTTCTCCGCTGCGGCTATAGGCAAATATACCATAATGGTTATCGCCGCTGGTCTGGATCGTACTCGATGCAGCTTGTGTGGCAATAACGGTGCCGCCAGCACCGCCATCGCCACCGTCGCGACCGCTCCAGAAACTGGCATAGGAATTGCCGCCTTTACCGCCACTGCCGCCGACGCTGCCGATTTCCCAACCAATACTGGAGGTCGCATTAACATTTGTACTCAACGTTTTGTCATTGGTTGGTCCTGCATCACCATCGCCGCCGGAGGAAGGTGGAACGAATAATGCTCCTGCACGCCCATTTTTGCCGTTTTTACCGTAGTAGACCTGCTTGACGCCATTTGGTCCGGAAACATCGACAGGCGGAGTGAGTGTTCCTTCGCTGCCAGAGCTGTTGAAATTGGTATTGAAATCAGTTGTCGTCAGGCCAACTGCGATTTCAACATTCTCCAACGCTGTTGGGCTGGCGATGATAGCGTGCCCGTCACTGATAGAGACAACCGTAAACGCGACAGGTTCCGGCGTGTCGTTGTTATAGAAAACTTCGTCTTTTGCTTTTACCAGGAACGTATAACCGTCAGCGGTTTGAACAAATGCGGTAGTACCAGCTGTCGGGGTTCCAGCCGGGTCAACGATCAAATTAGTGACGGTGGTCGTGTTCCCCGTCAGAGGATTTGTCACTTCTTGAGTAATCGATGAAGTTTTCGACGGTGCGGGTGGCGGGTCGGCTGCCAAAACAGAGGAGTTGCCAACGGTCAGGTAAATACCTGCCATAACCGCAAACTGCATCGGCAGACCCGCCGACGACCGATGTCCACGCGCACGCTTCCTGATTTTCATGACGGTCCCACCCGGTCCCGCTACGGCCCCTCAATCTCTGCACGCCGCGGTCACGCGTACGAGATTATTCATGCACGTCACACGACACTTCATTATAAGTCTGGATTGCCCCTCAACTTGACTGCCAATGCTTCAACTCGGCAAATTCGGCAGCCCGGCTGGAAAATATGTTCCAGTATCAGCTGAAAATCAATACCCCAATTCTACCAACGACAGAGAATTTTTGCCTTTCGAAGCCAAAACACGGCCACGAAAAACTGGTTGCATTAGTCAATTAGACATAAATCTACGCTAGCGGCAAAGGGCCAACAATACGGTAAATGTCGTATTTCGTGACACCGCTCACCGAGATGATTATGGCAGAATGTTCGAATAGCGGGACAAGTTATCGAACTTTAGGGAATGTTAAATTCGCTGATTTGAAACGTGTGCAACAGCTTTGTTGGCTATCGCGATTCAGCAAGAGCACGCGCAATTAGGTGTATTCGAATACACAATTTGAACTCTTCTGACGATCTTTTTCAGGCGCCCCTTACTCTAACGAAAAGGCGACCCACCGAACGATAATTGTCGCCACATCTTCCTCGTAGATTGCCAGTCAGGAAACGCACGTGTCGATGGAGCACAGACCGCTATGCCTTGATGGGAATTGAGCCCACGGCCCGCCGGTAATGTGGACAGTAATACATCATCTTGGATTATCAATGAATGCCGTCCAGACGAACAATCGATCTGACTATAACGAGCCTAGGGCCACACTGGCTATTGCTGCACGCTGACTAGGAGCTATTAACCGTACGGCCAATTCAACGGGTTCATGCAGCTCCACTTCCAAATTGCCAGTCTAGATCGCCTTTTAATTATCAATGCTCATTACACCGGCTCTTGTTGAAACAAGAGCCCTACATAGATGGAACCGAGCCCATTCGATATAATAAACTATCTTCAAATAGCCACGTTTCGCATTGTTGCGGGCGATTTCTTAACTTATGAACCTACATGCAAAATAGCCCTGAAGGACGCTTAAGCTGCAACAATCGTTCCCTGAGCGACCGCCACCAGTATCGCATCGCAAACAATCTTGCATTGACACACAGCTTGCCGCTTCCCTTTGCTTAATGTCCAGGCATTTGCAAACAATATACGGCCCTTGGCAGGTCGAACAAAGTTGATCTTGAATTCAGAGGTAAGCGCGTCACCGCCTAGAGCGAGCCCGCCTGCAAATGTCAGCGCATTATCTGCCAGATAGCTGATCACGCCTCCATGAACAAAGCCATGTTGCTGGGTATGATGCTCGCGGATAATCAGAGAGATATTTGCATTGCCATCACCGACAGCAACGAGTTCCGCGCCCAGATACTGACTGAAGGGCTGACTTAGAAATACCCTTCTGGCCAATTCTTCCACGTTCATCGTTTGGTCCTCCTTTCTTGCGGAAAGCCCCACCCTCAATTGATATGATCGCTTGCGGCCCGTCCCAGGAATAATGCTCATTGCCGGACTGTAAGCGGTGGCCCATCAACGTCGGCGTTAATGAACCTCTTCATGTTTCTGGCATCCCCTCCTCGCGTTCAGGTCGAGACGGAAACCTGCGCGGACTGCTCACGTAGATGAAATTGGACGCAAAAGCCCAGCTTAGATTGGAATTGTGCGCCAGCTATGAAGTCGATTTCGGCCTGTTGATAGTGATCCAGTCAATGACTGAGCGCGTGAGTAGACTGTTCTCTTCAGACAGACCGGGCCTGACGTGGGCAACAAATTCAACATCGGGCAACGAAGGCAGCAGCTCATTGGTGTCAACCGTCTGCAGTTTTGCGGGTATGGAACTCGAGTTCAATGGTGTGACCGCGAGCCCAGCTGCTGCCAATGCCGTCAAACTGCCGAGACTGGGACTGATGGTTGTTATCAGCCATTTACAGTTTTTTGCAGCCAGCGCGACAAGAGCAGCATCCCGATAGGGACACGGTTCAGGAAAAACTGCGAGCGGGACGGTTGCTCCAGCTTCGAGCGAAGTCTTTCCGATTGCCCATCGGAGGGGCTCGTTGCACAAATGAATACCGGACTGGTCGCCACGGCATCGACAACCGATGATCAGGTCAAGTTCGCCCTTATCCATTATTCCCAGCAAAGAGTTTGTATTGGAAATCTGGATCTCTAGCGTTCGCCCCGAACGAGAGTCCTGAAACCTCTTCAATACAGATGGCAGCCAGGTGCTCGTCAAATCATCGGATGTGCCAATCCGCAAATGGACTGCGTTGGCGCTGCCTTTCATTAGTGTCCGCGCTTCCTCGCTCAGGCGCAGGATCGCCTTTGCGTAACCAAGCAGCGCCTGTCCTTGTGGGGTCAGTGCCACCGTGCGGGTATTGCGTTCGAGAAGAACGTTTCCCGCCTGCTCCTCCAGCCGCCGGATATGGGCGCTTACGGCGGATTGCGTCAAGTTGAGTTGCTGCCCTGCCTTTGTAAAACTTGATAGGCTGGCGACTGCCTCGAAGGTCCGCAACAGTACAATATCAAACACCGTTTCACCTCAGATCGTCATGAATAGCATGATGATAAATCGTTTCTCATGATGAATAAAGTTTGGTTCATTCTTTCTCGGCGGGAGATAGGAGGTCGGCAGCATGCTGCTGGAAACCTGGATACCATTCGTCCTTGCCACACTGGTGTTCGCTTTCATGCCGGGTCCGGCCATTTTATATATGTCAGCGCAAACCCTGGCTTACGGGCAAAGAGCTGGCTTGATGGCAGCCCTCGGTATTCACCTCGGATGCTATGTCCATATAGCGGCGGCGTCTGCGGGGCTGGCGGCACTCCTGCACCATGCCCCCGTACTTTATTCATTCCTGCGGCTGGCGGGAGCTTTCTACATGTTGTGGCTGGGTGGAAGGATGATGTTTGCCTCCGTCGCAAACGAAGCAACCGAAATCTCCTCGCGGCACAGACGCGTTCTACGCGACAGCATCGTAGTCGAGATTCTCAACCCGAAGACTGCGTTATTTTTTCTGACGTTCCTGCCCCAATTCGTCGATCCGCAAAGAGCGATGCCCGGTTGGCTTCAGTTCCTGCTGCTTGGTATCATCGTGAACGGAGCTTTCTCGCTCGGCGATCTTGCATCTGTGGCAATCGCCTCCTTCGCATCGCCACGCATTGCCTCCTCCGGTTTCGCTGACTGGATTCCGAAGGTTAGCGGTGGCGTCCTTGTCGGGCTTAGCGCCGCGCTCATGGTGCATTTCATTTGAACGGAACTTCAGCTCCCGAAGGCGATTATCGAATGGAGAGAAGGATGATTATTTTGAAACGACCCTTTGCCGGAGCCTTAACCATTTCATTCCTGTGCATGCCAGCTGTGGCATCGGTCCATCAATGGGATGTCTATGAAAATTTGCGCTTCGGTTACTCCATCTGCTATCCGGCAGATCTTCTGACTGCTCAGCCCGAGGCCGATAATGGCGACGGCCGCAAGTTCACCGGCAAGTCGGGCGCAAAACTGGCGGTCTGGGGCAGCTACAATGTCCTCGAGCAGGACATGGATACCCTCATTGGCGGCCTTGCCGACGCTGGCGCCACCGTCACCTATCGCCGCGCTACAATGGACTGGGCCGTCGTCTCCGCTCACTGGAAAGGCAATGTTTTCTTCACCAAGCTCCTGCTAGAACGAAATGCGGCGGACGGCATCGACATAGTTCGTGTCTTTCGTCTGATCTATCCTGCCAATGAGGTAAAAACCTATAACGCGGTGGCTGCGCGGCTGGCCCAATGCTTCAAGCAGACCGGTCGAGGCATCGACGACTGATTGCAACCCCTGCCTTCTGATCGCCATGATGAAAGGACAATACGATGAACCGGCAGCTGCTCGGACTTTCCCTGTTCTTTATCGGATCGCAGATGGCATGTCCCGCCGTGGCTGCCGACAGGCTGTTTGCACAAGCCACCGAGACTGACGATGAGCTCAAACAGCTCTTCAACGAGACTGGTGACATCTGCCTGCACAGCATAAGCCATGATGTCCAGATCGTCGTCGCCTGCGCATCAATGAGGATTTATGGCGTAGCGCTGAATGAAAGGGACTGGTGCTACGGGCACCGCGATGAACCGAACGCGCAGATGGATTGGCACCGCTGCGACGCAAGTTCCGAACGCTTTTCGCTCGACAAGCTGGTTGATGTTGGGATGTAAGGGACAATGCTGAAACCGATCTTCTTTTTTCTCATCAGCCTTCTGCTGCTGGTGCCGGTCTGCCTCTTCGTCGGATATGGGATAGGCGAAATCATCGCGGCTTTTGTCTATCCTGTAACCGGGACGCCCGACAGGTT
>WPCJ01036288.1_pt1 | contig 26903 bp, 26 predicted proteins | sample 5399831 | NCBI WGS metagenome assembly WPCJ01 (sample SAMN12869470, study PRJNA574797) | sludge metagenome | isolation source: wastewater treatment of pH10 | place: China:Beijing | collected 2019-05-20 | reverse complement strand
CCACGATGCTCATAGGGTCCAAACGACGTCCGCCTGTGAGAGATTAGCGATTTGAAGGCGTCAATTGGCCCCCCTTTTCAGCGAGGTGCTTTCATAAGTCAATCGGCGCAGTAAGGCGGAGATACGCCCTGAAGCTCTCTGGCCCGCATCGGAATTATGAAGGAGTTGACGGCTTTTGGATTAGCGATTATCGCTAATTTATTCCAGCTTGAACGGAACGGTTTTCCAATGCTTCGCTTGTCCGATTTCGACGCCGTCACCTTCGACGTCTATGGCACCCTGATCGACTGGGAGCCGTCGATCGTCGCCTTTCTGCAGGCCTGGGCGCAGGAGCAGCGGGTGACCGCGAGCGGCGACGAGCTGATCATGTCCTTCGACCGTGCCCGCGCCGCGATCCAGAAGGAGCGCCCGGCCCATCTCTATCCCGATGTCCTGCGCCGCTGCTTCGACAGGATCTCGGCCGATTACGGCGTCGCGGTCGATCCCGCCCGGCGTGAGGCCTTCTCGCGGACGCCGCACGATTGGCCGGCCTATGCCGACACGGAGGCTGGACTGAAGGCGCTGCAGGCGCGCGCCAGGATCGGGGCGCTGTCGAACATCGACAACGCCTCGCTCGCCTCGTCCTGCGCCAAGATGAGCATCCGTTTCGACATTATCGTCACGGCCGAGCGCGTCGGCGCCTACAAGCCCAGTGACGAGCATTTCGCCACGGCGCTGGCCGATCTCGACGCCGCCGGGATCCCGCGGCAGCGCGTCCTCCATGTCGGCCAGAGCCTTCGCGCCGACATCACGCCCGCCAACCGGCTCGGGCTCAAATCGGCCTGGATCAACCGGCCGAACCGCCTGCTTGGGCTGTCCGGGGAGGGCGCGGCCGAGGCCCGGCCGGACCTGACGGTGTCGAGCCTCGCGGAGCTGCTCGAAGCCATCGCCTGAAGCTTGCGATCAACCGACAACGATAATGGAGCGGGACATGAAGGGCAGGATCTTGGGGCTGGCCGCGATCGGCGTCAGCCTGGCACTGGGAGTGGTATCGGCGGCACGAGCGCAAGCGACGGACGCCGTGATCGACAGGATCAAGGCGAAGAAGTCGATTTCGATCGGCTATCGCGAGGCGTCGATTCCCTTCTCCTATATCGATGCGCAGGGGAAGCCGACCGGCTATTCGACCGATCTTTGCATCAAAGTCGCGGCGACCGTGAAAACGGCGCTCGGCCTGCCCGATCTCGAGATCAAATGGGTGCCGGTCAACCTGCAGAATCGCATCCCGCTGGTCGCCAACGGCACCGTCGACATTTCCTGCGAGTCGGCGGTCAACACGATCGGGCGCCAGGCCCAGGTGGACTTTTCGAGTCCCTTCTTCATCTCCTCGACGCGGCTCCTGGTGAAGTCGAAGTCCGGCATCGCCGAGCTCGCCGACCTCAATGGCAAGTCGATCGCCCTGCCGATCAACTCGGTCCCCGAGCGCCTGATCAAATCCCTTGTCGAGCGCGACAAGCTCAATATCCGGATCGTTCCGGTGCGGGACAATTCGGAGGGCTTCCTTGCCCTGTCGACCGATCGCGTCGATGCGTTCTCGACCGACGACATCCTCCTGTTCGGGCTTCGCAGCAAGGCGCCGTCGCCCGCCGACTACGAGGTCGTCGGCAAGCCGCTCTCCTACGACAGCTATGGCTTCCTCGTTCAGAAGAACAGCACGGTGTTCCTGTCGCTGGTGAATGCGACGCTCGCCCGGCTCGCGCGCGATGGCGAGCTCGCCAAGGTCTACGGAACCTGGTTCGAGCCGCTGGGCGTGCCGCTCTCGGCGCCGCTGGCGACCACCTTCCAGATCATCGGGATCCCCGAGTGAAGCGTGGCGGGAGTTTCGGGGGCAGGGCGGGGAAGAGCACGCCATGAACTACGCGTGGAACTGGGGCGTCCTCGTCCAGTCCCCCTATCTGGGATGGCTAGGCCAGGGCATCGCCATGACGCTGGTGGTCTCGGTCGCAGCCTGGGTCATCGCACTCAGCCTGGGAACGCTGATCGGCATCGTTCACAGCGGGGCTTCCGGCGCGATGCGCTTCGTCACCGGCTCCTACATCAACCTGTTTCGGAACGTGCCGCTGCTCCTGCAGATGTTCTTCTGGTTCTTCGTGGTGCCCGAGCTGCTGCCGAAGGCCGCGGGGACATGGCTGAAGCGCGAGCTGCCCCATCCCGAAGTCGTGACGGCGATCGTGGCGCTGGGATTGTTCACAGCCTCGCGCGTCGCGGTCCAGGTTGCCGCCGGCATCGCCGCCGTGCCCCGCGGCCAGTCGATGGCGGCGCGCGCCTCGGGGCTTTCCACAATACAGGCCTATCGGTTCGTCCTGCTGCCCCAGGCCTTCAGGATCGTCATACCGCCGATGACCTCGGAATTCCTGACGATCTTCAAGAACTCCTCCATCGCGCTGACCATCGGCGTCTACGAGCTGACGGCGCAGACCCAGCAGATCCAGAGCTTCACCTATCAGGGCTTCGAGGCCTTCACCGCCGCGACCGTCGTCTACATGACGATCGCCCTGATGGTGACGACGCTGATGACCGTCATCGAGCTCAAGGTCTCGATCCCCGGTCGAACCGCGAGAGGATGAGCAATGTCCGGCTTCGACATCTCCGTCATTCTCGATGCTCTGCCTTTCGTGGCGAAGGGGCTCGGCCTCAGCCTCGTGCTGACCGCAATCGCCATGATCGGCGGCCTGGTGCTTGGCCTGGTCATCGCCATCGTCCGCCTCTCGCGCTTCCGCGCTTTGGCGATGCTCGCGGCGCTCTATGTGAACGGCTTCAGGGCCGTGCCGCTGATCCTCGTGATCTTCTGGTTCTATTTCCTGGTGCCGCTCCTGCTCGGTCGGCCAGTCGGCGCGCTCTACTCGGTGCTGATCGCCTTCGTCATGTTCGAGGGGGCCTATTATTCCGAGATCATTCGGGCCGGCCTGAAGAGCGTCCGGCCGGGGCAGTGGCAGGCAGCACAGGCCTCCGGCATGACCTATCTCCAAGCGGTCCGGCTCGTCGTGCTGCCGCAGGCGCTGCGCAAGATGGCGCCGCTGATGGTCACGCAGGGCGTCGTGCTCTTCCAGGATACGTCGCTGGTCTATGTCGTGTCCCTCCACGACTTCATGACGTCGGCCAGCATCGTCGCGAACACCCAGAACCGCATCGTCGAGCTCTATGTGTTCGCGGCGCTCGTCTACTTCGCTCTCTGCACCGCCGGCAGCACCCTGGCGCAGCGCCTGAGCAGCGACCGGCAGTGTGCGCATTAGCGTCGCCGGCGCCCCATTCCCTCGCAACCGCGGGCCAGCATGAACGACATGGTCGAGATGATACGAATCGAAGGACTGTCCAAGAGCTATGGCGACGTCGCGGTCCTGCGGAACTGCAGCCTCGATGTCGCGCGCGGCGAAGTCGTGGTGATTTGCGGGCCGTCGGGCTCGGGAAAGAGCACTTTCGTCAAATGCATCAACGGGATCGAGCCGGTCCAGGCAGGCCGCATCGCGATCGATGGCGAGAACCTCCCTTCGAAGCCCGCGGCAGCCGCGAGGGTCCGGGCGCGGGTGGGTATGGTGTTCCAGCACTTCGAGCTCTACCCGCACCTCACGGTGCTGGAGAATGTCTGCCTGGCGCAGATCCACGTGCTCAAGCGCAGCCGTGACGAAGCGCAGGAGAAGGCGCGCAGCCTGCTCCGGCGTGTCGGTCTCGCCGACAAGGAAGCGTCCTATCCGGCGCAGCTCTCGGGCGGGCAGCAGCAGCGCATCGCCATCGTCCGGGCGCTGGCCATGGACCCGGTCGCCATGCTCTTCGACGAGCCGACCTCCGCCCTGGATCCGGAGATGATCGGCGAGGTGTTGGCGGTGATGCTGGAGCTCGCCCGCGAGGGCATGACCATGGTCGTCGTCACCCACGAAATGGGCTTCGCCAAGGCGGCCGCCGACCGGGTCGTCTTCATGGACCAGGGCGAGATCGTCGAGGTCGCCGAAACCGCGCGCTTCTTCGCCGAGCCGGCCTCGGAACGCGCCCGCCTCTTCCTCTCGCGTATTCTGGCCCACTGACATGACCGACATGCCCCTGCCGAGCCCCGACGACGTCCTGGAAGCCGCCCTGGTCCTCGCGCCCGTAGCGGTCCGCACGCCGCTGCTGCGCTCGCCCGCCCTCGATTGGCTGACCGGTGGCGAGATCCTGCTGAAATGCGAGAATCTGCAGCGCTCCGGCGCCTTCAAGTTCCGTGGCGCCTACAACCGGCTGCATCGTCTCGAACGCGCGGCCTTCCCTGGCGGCGTCGTCGCGTATTCCACCGGCAACCACGGCCAGGCCGTGGCGACGGTGGGCCGGATGCTCGATATCCGCGCGACCATCGTCATGCCGAGCGACGCCCCCGCCAACAAGATCGCCAAGGTACGCGAGAACGAGGGCGAGGTCGTACTCTACGAGCGCGGCAAGCAATCGCGCGAGGAGATCGCGGCGCGCATCGCCGCACGCATGCCGGTGGCCGTGGTCCCGCCGGGCGACGACCGCTTCGTCATCGCCGGCCAAGGCACGGCCTTCCTCGAAGCCTCCGAGCAGGCGGACGGAGACGTTGATCTCGTGATCGTGCCCTGCGGCGGCGGCGGCCTCGCTGCCGGAACGGGACTCGCCATGGAGGCGGTGGGTTCGCGGGCGGAGCTCTGGGCGGCCGAGCCCGAGGATTTCGACGATACGCGGCGCTCGATCGCGAGCGGCAAGCGCGAGGTCAACGAACGCCTTGCCGGATCGCTTTGCGATGCGCTGCTGGCGCCGACGCCGGCGGAGCTGCCCTTCTCCTTCAATCGTCGCAAGCTGTCGCGGGTCCTGACGGCCTCGGATGACGACGTGCTTGCCGCCATCCGCTTCGCCTTCGACCATCTGCGCCTCGTCGTCGAGCCTGGCGGGGCCATCGCCCTGGCGTCGCTGCTGAAGCAGCCCGAGGCGTTGCGTGGGCGGCGCGCGGTGGTGCTGCTCTCGGGCGGCAATGTCGAGCCGGACGTCTTCCGCACGGCGCTCAAGCCCGATTGAGCGCTGCCCACACCTCACCGACCGAACCCCCAGCCTCGTTCATCAAGCCGCCGACAGGGACCAACATGTCTTCGCTCGCCAACAAGTTCGCAGCCCTCTCGACTGACAACGCACCCGGACAGGAGGTGAGGCGCTCGGATGCAGACATCCGGGCTCTGATGATCGGGGAGGTGCTGCCGGGCCGGGCCGTCGACTTCTCCCATGGCGATGTCGACGCCTTCCCGCCGCCGCCGGACGCCATGGAGCGTTTCGCCGAGGCGGTGCGGATCGGCGGGCGCCAAGCCTACACCGAATATCGCGGCTCAGCGGACATCCGCGCCGAGCTGGCGACGCGGCTCGAGGCCTTCACCGGCGCCCCGGTCTCGACCGATGCCGGCGTCATCGTCACGCCCGGCACGCAGGGCGCGCTGTTCCTGGCGATGGCCGCGACCATCGCCGCCGGCGACAAGGTCGCGATCGTCCAGCCGGACTATTTCGCCAACCGCAAGCTGGTGCAGTTCTTCGGCGGCGAGGTCGTACCGATCGCGATGGACTATCTCGGCGGCGGCGACGGGGCTGGTCTCGATCTGTCAGCGCTGGAGGCAGCCTTCGTGGCCGGCGCGAAGGTCTTCGTCTTCTCCAACCCCAACAACCCGACCGGAGCGGTCTACTCGCAGCGCGAGATCGGATGGATCGCGGATCTGGCGAAGCGCTACGGCGTCACGGTTATTGCCGACCAGCTCTACTCCCGTCTGCGCTATGACGGCGAAAGCTATACCCATATCCGCGCCAGCGGCCTTCCGGACGAGCAATGCGTGACGATCATGGGCCCGTCCAAGACCGAGTCGCTCAGCGGCTACCGCCTCGGCGTCGCCTTCGGCGCGCCGGCGATCATCGACCGGATGGAGAAGCTCCAGGCGATCGTATCGCTGCGGGCGGCGGGCTACAATCAGGCCGTTCTCCGCTCCTGGTTCAAGGAGCCCGCGGGGTGGATGGCGCGCAGGGTGGGCGAGCATCAGGGCATTCGCGACGAACTCCTGGCGATCTTTGCCGCGGCCGGCTTTCCGACCCGCCGCCCGCAGGCCGGAAGCTACCTGTTCCCAACCTTGCCGGCCTTGCGCGTCGCGCCGCTCGATTTCGTCCGCATGCTGCGCCAGCAGGCCAACGTCATCGTCACGCCGGGAACCGAATTCGGCCCACATCCGTGCAGCATCCGCTTGAACTTCTCGCAGGACCGGAGCGCAGCGCTGGATGCCGCACGCCGGATCGTCGAGATGGTTGAACGATACAGACCCTGAATGAATCGGACCCAGTGATCGGTGGGGAGAGGGCGCTCGAGACTGAATTCGTGAAACAGCGCCTCTTGCGCCATCTGCCACCCGCCTAGCATCGCGCCGTGGTCCGTCCAAGGAAGACTGGATCAGGATTTCATCACCTCAGCAACGACGACGCTTCTAACGCTGTCGGCGCATACGCGACTCGCATTCTAGCGGTCGGGCCGCTAGCGTAGCGGATGTGAGTTGCGTAGCGATGAGGTGGTGTCATGCCCAACGCCGACGCCGTAGTGATCTCGTCTTATGAACAGCGGAAAGCGGCTGTGCTGCGAGCTGCACAGCTGATCTCGTCCTCGAGGGGCTCCGATGGCGAGCGGGAGTTCGAGATGCTGACCGAGGCAATCGCGGATTTCGATATCCGCCAGGAAGCTCTCGGCTATATCGAGATCCCGCCAGCGTTCATGCGTTTCCTGTCCAGTGGGCATCAGGGCCGACTTTCCGGCAGCCGTCGCTGAGACGGAAAAGGGCTCGTCCGGAGGCGCCGCGCCCCGATACCGAGAGCACCGGGCGTCTTGGCTCACGCCTTGCGGGGCGCTGACGTGACCAGCCAGATGCCGAGAACGATGATGGCGAAGCCTGCGAAGTGGAACCAGGCGATCTGCTCGCCGAGCACGATGAAGCCCAGCACCGCGCTGGTCGGCGGCAGGAGGTGCATGAACATCCCCGTCCTGCCGGGGCCGAGCGCCGTAACCGAGCGGTTCCAGAAGATATAGGCAAGGATCGAGGGGAAGACCGCGAAATAGATCAGCGCGCCGGCGGTCGCCATGGTGAGCCGGAAGCCGCCTTGCGCTGCGTATTCCCAGGCGACGGCCGGCAAATGGAACAGGACGCCGAAGAACACGGTCATGCCGAGAAATGCCATCGGCGGCAGGCCCGCCGGTCGCCAGCGGATCAGCACGGTGTACAGCGCCCAGCAGCTCATGCCGGCGAAGACCAGAATGTCGCCCCGGTTGAGCGCGACACTCAGAAGCATCCGCGGGTCCCCGCGGCAGATCACCAGAACCGCGCCGCAGAGCGAGAGCGCAATCCCGGCAAACTGTCGCTGCGTCAGGCCCTGATTCAGGATCAGATAGGCGAGTGTGAAGGTGACGACGGGGAGGAGGGAGTTGACCAGTGCCGCATTGGCGACCGGCGTGTAGCGCAGCGCCGCATAGACGAAGCAGTTGAATGCGGTGACGCCGATTGCGCCGAGCAGTGCGAGGAACGGCAGGTTGCTGCGGATGCGCGGCCAGGAGCTGGCGATCGGCCGCCAGCAGAACGGCACAAGGATGAGAAGGGCCAGACTCCAGCGCCAGAACGACATCTGCACGGGCGGAATGGCTTCGCGCATCAGCCGCGCTATCAGGAAATTGCCCGACCAGAACAATGGCGGAAGCATCGCCAGCCAATAGGCTGCGCGTGGGATGTCCGCCTGCTGCTTCGTGGCCGGGATCGTCCCGCCGGCAGGTTCAGTGCGCATCCGAGGGGCGCCTGGCGCTGCGCAGCTCGGTGTAGCGTCCGAGCACCACATTCACGCCGACGGCCAGCAGGAAGACGACGATCAGCAGGGCATACATGCGCGGCATGTCGAAGGTTGCGTAGGTCTGGATCACGGCATAGCCGAGACCCTGATTGGCGAGCTTGGTCTCGGCCAGCAGCGTGCCGATGATGGCGACGCCGAGCCCGATGCGCAGGCCGTTGATGACCGGTGCGCGCATTGCCGGCAGGTAGATCTTGGAGATCATCTGGCCGACATTGAGCCGGAAGCTGAGGCCGACCCGGATCAGCACGGTGTCGATCTCGCGCATCGCCGCGGCGACACTGATCGCGACCGGAAAGAACGAGGACAGCGCTCCCATCGCGACCTTGGAGCCCGGCCCGACGCCGAACCACATGATCAGCAGCGGGAAGAAGATGATCTTCGGGGTCGGTCCGAGATAGTGCAGCAGCGGCTCATAAGCGCGCTGCAGGAAGCGATTGCTTCCGAGCAGGATGCCGACGGCGACCCCGGCGCCGCCGCCGATGAGGATCGCCAGCGCGACCTCGCCGGCAGTGACGCCGAGATTGGCATAGAAGGTCGGCTCGACCAGGAGATGGGCGAGCGCCCGCATGATGAGCAGCAGCGACGGCACGACATCGCGATAGAGCAGCCCCGAGCGCGCCGTCACTTCCCAGATCGCCAAGAGCGCCAGGATGATGCCAACCCGGGTCAGCAGAACCGCTCGCGCCTGGTCCATCCTGGCCGGGCGGCCTTGCGGATGGCCGAGGGTCGTTGTCGTCATCGCGTCGTCACTCCAGCTGGACGAGGCTGTCGATGTGCAGGCTCATTTGCGCGGCGGAATCTGAATCAGCTCGGCGAGCTGATCCTTGGTCAATGGCTGGGCGGTGTATTTCAGCGCCACGGCATCGGGAACGATGGCGTCGAGGCCCACGATCTTATCGGGGTCGAGCGCCTCCTTCGGGAAGAAATCGTCCCGCGTGCGCTTGGCGATGGCCTCCGGAATCCCGACGAAATCGGCATAGGCCTTGATCGCCGCATCGCTGGCATACATCGCGTCGACGGTCTCGCGATAGGCGGTCATGTAGCGATCGATGACCGCCTTCTTGTTCTGGAGCACGCTGGTGTTGGTGATCAGCAGACGCACCGTCTGGCCCTTGAAGGTCTGCGTGTCGTTGCCGGTCGCGACCACGCGGATCTCGCCCTTGTCGAGCTGAGACAGGCCAAAGGGCGGCGCGGCCCACCCGACATCGATCTGGCCGGACATCACCTGGGTCAGCGTCGGCGCTGGGCCGCCGGTGGCGGTCGGCCGGATCTTGAGGCTGTTCTCCTTGATGAAGGCGTTGACGACGCCATGGGTCGACGAGCCATTGGTCGAGAACGAGACCGTGTGGTTCTGCAGGTCCTTGAGCGCCTTCACCGGAGAATCGCTTTTGACGTACCAGTAGAGGTCCTTCGCCCCGGTGGTCTCGGCGCCGATGATGCGGATCGGCGCGCCCTTCGAATAGGCCGAGAGCGCGCCCATGATGCCGCCGGCGACGCCGATGTCGACACTGTTGGAGAGCACGGCCTGCTGGGTCTCGCCGCCGCCCTGGGTGTAGAGCATCTCGAGCTCGAGATTGTGCTTCTTGAAGATGCCGAGCCTCGTGCCGATCTCGGACACCGAGGTATCCCAGTTGCCGCGCTGGCCGATAGCCAGCTTGAGCTTGTCCTGGGCCGCGGCGTCCTGCGCGATCGAGAGCGCGAAGCCAAGTGCCGCAAGCGTCGACATGACCGTCTTGAACGTCGTCATCCTGTCCTCCCCTAGCGCCAGCTCGGTGTGGCTGGCCTGCGTCGTCTTGCCTTCGCTTCTGTGGCGAAGTGGAAACTCTGGAGATTGCGCGGCTCCCTCAGATCTTGAAGGCCTCCAGCGTGCTGGAGTGGAAGAGCTCCTCGACGGCAAGCCGCCGTGAGGACAGGCCCTGGCTATGATGGGCCTCGAGGAACGCCTCCAGCGCATGGCGATTGGGGCCGACACCATAGGACCAGAAATCCTGGCCCATCAGGGTGCGCGCCGCCTGCAATTGCTCCTCCACGAAGGGCAGCGTGATCTTGGTGGCGGATGTGTCCGAGAGCTTGGCGAGAGCGGCGGCCTTGGACTGCTCGAAGGCCTTCAGCAATGCGGCCGGCAGCCAGGGCTGGGCCTCGGCGATGCTGCGGCGTACGCACAGCACATGCATGATCGGGAAGATGCGGGTGCGCCGATAATAGTCCGATGCGGCGGCGGTCGGGTCCGGGAACAGGCGCGCGATCTTCGGGTGACCGGCGTCGAAGGCCGGCGGGGACCGCGGCCCGATATAGGCGTCGATCTCGCCGGCCATCAGCATCTCGTTGAGCGAGCGGTCGGCCGGTGCCGGCTCGACCGTGATCTCCGGCGGAAGCTCGATGCTGATCTTTTCGGCGCGGCCCGGCTGCTCCAGGCCGCCACGAACCCAGGTCACCTCGCTTGGCTTCACGCCATAGTCGTTTTCGAGGATGGCGCGGATCCAGACACAGGCGGTGAGCTGGTATTCCGGGCAGCCGATGCGCTTGCCGCTGAGATCCTCCGGACGAGCGATGCCGCGATCGGTCCTGATGAAGATGCCGGTGTGGCGGAAGGCGCGCGACAGGAAGGCGGGAACGCCGACATAGGGGCTGTCGCCACGCGCCGTCTTGAGGGTGAAACTCGACAGCGACGCTTCGCAGACGTCGAACTCGGCATGGCGGAAGGCGCGGAAGAAAATCTCTTCCGGAACCAGCTTCATGAAGACGGGGTCGACACCGTCGATCTGGACGGCGCCATCGAGCAGAGGGCGGTTGCGATCATAGTCGCCGATGGCGATGGACAGGCGCAGATCCGACACGCAATTCCTCCCTGCCGGCGCGTCGGGCGCGCCCTCATTTTGTGGCAGAGTGCGCCGCGCCGGGCGGCGGCACAAAGACTTCCGCGAAATGAGAACAAGACGCCGCCCGTATGGGAGCGGCTCAGGAGCCGACGCGGCGGGCGAGCGAGCCCAGCGATTCCAGCAGGTGTTCGGTGACCGAGGCGAAGAAGCGGTCGACCGCCTCCTGCTGACGGAACGCCGGCGCGTTCCCGGGTCTGATCAGGTAGAGCGTCCGCTTCGGCGGCTGGTCCGAGATGCGCTGCATGGCGAGCTTGCCGGCGCGCAGCTCCTCGATCGCCGTACCGTAGGGCATGACGCTCGCCGCCACGCCGCGCACGACGAGCGCGCGCATGGCCGGGACGGATTGCGCCTCGTAGACGATGCGCAGCGGCAGTGAGAATTTCTCAGCAGCGGCCTTGAGCAGCTGCTGGACCATGTCGCGCTCCCCGGCCTGCACGAGATCATGGCTCAAGGCTTCGGCGAGGGTCACCGTCTCCGGCAGCGGCCCGTCCGCAATCGGCCGTATGAGTACCAGTTCCTCTTCGAACAGAGCTGTCCGCTCGATGCCGGGGCGCGGCTGGTCGACGCCATAGGCAAAGGCCGCGTTCAGCTCGCCGCGCTCCATCGCGGCGATGAGCACATGGCTCAGTTCCTCGACCAGGCTGAGCGCGACCGAGGGTATGCCGTTCTTGGCGTCGATCAGCAGATCGGGGCCGATCTGGAGCATGATGCTCGGCGTCAGCCCGATCGTCAGCATTTCCTGATCGTTCCCGGCCAGTGCCCGAACATCGCGCCTGGCGTCCTCGACCTCCTGCAGGATGCGCCTTGCACGCTCCAGCAGCAGCTCGCCCGCCTGCGTCAGCACGACGCCGCGCGAATGGCGCAGCAGAAGTTCCGTCTGGAGGGTCTGCTCGAGCTGCCGGATCTGCAAGCCCAGGGCAGGTTGCGCGACGTTGAGCTGCTCCGCCGCCTTGGTGATGTTCCCGACCTCGGCGATTCCGACGAAATAGCGAAGCTGACGGAGATTGATCGCGGCCTCCCGGGCTTGTCTTCTTGGAAGGTCATGATGCGGTGCGCCGGCAGCGACGACAAGGCGCGGCCTCCCGCTAGCGTGCGGGCCGGAACCAACGCTCCATGCGCTCGAGCGCCGCGAAAATGACGACGCTGACGAGGATGACGAAGACGATTGTCGCGAAGACGCCGGCGAGGTCGTAGCGCTCCGCGAGATCGTTGATCAACTGGCCGAGCCCGCCGAAATTGATCAGGAACTCGACGCCGATCAGATTGATCAGCGCGAAGACGAGCCCGAGGCGAACGCCGACGAAAATGGTCGGGATGGCCGCCGGGAATTCGATCTTCCAGAATTGCTGCGCGGGCGTGAGATTGTAGCTCAGCCCGACATTGATCAGGCTCTTCCTGACGCCCTTCAGCCCTTCCAGCGTCTTGAGGATGACCGGAGCGAGCCCGGCCACGAAGCCCATCGCGATGATCGTGGCGGCGCTGCGCCCGAAGATGACGAGGAAAAGCGGGTAGGCCAGCACCACCGGGGCGGCGGCCACAGCCGCCACCCAGGGTTCGGTCGCGAGTGCCAGGATCCGGACCTTGTAGAGCAGCACCCCGAGCGAGATGCCGGCGACCGAGACGAGGACGCTTGCGGCCAGCGCCTCGCTGCCTGTCATCATCAGCCGTTCCAGCAACTGTTCCTCGGCGAACAGCCGGCCGAAGCTGCCGAGCACCGCCGAGGGCAATGGGATGACGAATTGGTTGAGGAGGCCGAGCAGCAGCAGGGTCTCGACCACTCCCAGGGCGAGGCCGACCGTGGCAAGGCCGATCGCAAGCGGCGGGATCGCAGCGAGCCGCATGGCTCAAGCCTTCCTGCGGCGGGCGCCCGCCTCGGATTCGGCCATGCCGCGCGAGGCCTCCTCGCGCAGATCGTTCCAGATCTCGGCGACATGGCGGCCAAAGGCCTCGCTGCCGACGACGTCGCCCGTGCGCGGCCGCGGCAGCCGGATGTCGACGATGCGCTTCACCTTGCCGGGGCGGAAGGTCATGATGATGACCCGGTCGGAGAGCTGCACGGCCTCGGTGATGTTGTGAGTGATCAGCAGGGTGGTCTGCCTCAGCTCCTCCTGAATTTTCAGGACCTTGTCGCCGAGCAGCAAGCGGGTCTGCTCGTCCAGCGCGGCGAAGGGCTCGTCCATCAGCAGGATCTTGGGCTCGAACACCAGCGTGCGGGCAATGGCGACGCGCTGGCGCATGCCGCCGGATAGCTCTGCCGGGTAGCGCTGTTCGAAGCCGTTCAGGCCGACCATGTCGATGAAGTGCCGCGCCTTCTCGTGGCGCTCGGCCTTGCGCACACCCTTGACCTCGAGCGGAAAGGCGACGTTGTCGAGCACCGTCCGCCAGGGAAAGGTCGATTCCTCCTGGAAGACCATGCCGATCGACGGATGCGGGCCCGAGATCAGGTCGCCGCCGACGCTGACCTTGCCCTCGTAGCCGCGCACCAGCCCGCCCAGGATGTTGAAGACGGTCGACTTGCCGCATCCCGACGGGCCGATGATCGAGACGAACTCGCCGCGTTCGACCGAGAACGACATGTCGTCGACGGCAGTGACGGCGCCCTCGCGCGTCTCGAAGCGCATCGTCACGCCGTCGATGACCAGGTCGGCCTCCTTCACCGTCTCGGCAAGACGCAGTTTGGTGGCCGCAGCGGGCATTGTGTGCTCATCCCTTGGCTGGCCGTCGCTCATCGCCTCGCCCCTTGTGCAACTGCGCCAGCAGTTGAACGGCGCGCGGCACGAACGCGCCTGAAGCGGCGGAGGCCCGACGGAGTCGGCGGCATGTCATCCTTCCCTCGCGCAGCCGTCTTCGTTGGAGTCCGCAGCCTACGCAGCCGCCACGTTAGTGACGCGGCGCGGGCAAGGTCCAAGATTATCTTGCTTGGCCAGTCAAACTTTTCAGGATGGGCAGGTCGGGCGGGCTATCGGGGGCACAATTGCCGCCTATATTTGGCCGGCCCTGATATTCGGAGACAAGGCGATCGTGGCGACGACAGGCGACGAGGACGGTGGGCTGCCCGAAATGGCGCACGATCTGCCGTTCGAGAGCAGTGTTGGCTACCAGCTGCGGATGGCGAACCGTGCGACCCAGCGCTATCTGCAGAGCAAGATCGAGCCGCACGGCGTCACCACCGGCATGTGGTATTTCCTGCGGGCACTCTGGCAAGAAGATGGGCTGACCCAGCGCGAATTGTCCCGCCGGATCGGCACGATGGAGCCGACGACGTTGGCCGCATTGGCCGCCATGGAGAAGGCCGGCCTGATCAGCCGCGAGCGCGACCTGCATGACAGGCGAAAGCTGCATGTGCTGCTGACGCCGAAGGGCCACGCGCTGAGGGGCGAGCTCCTGCCGCTGGCGCAGGAAGTCGTCCACAAGGCGACGGCCGGTTTCACGCCGGAGGACAAGGCCCGTTTCCTTGGCTATCTCGCGGCAGTCCAGCGCAATCTCGCGGATGTGCCTGATCCTGACGAGGCTGTCTGAGCAGTTCCTCGGTCAGCCCTTCGGCGTTTGCCCGGCATGGCGCGTCATGCCGGCGGCCATCGCCGGGTTGTAGCCTGGCATGACCCGGGCATCGATCAGCACCGACGCGCCGGCCTTGGCTGCCTGCATGGCCTCGGCGACCGCATCACGCAGGGCAACGACTGTCCGGACCGGGCCGATGCCTGTGAGACCTTGGGCCCTGGCGATCGCGGCGATGTCGATGTCGGGCTCGTCGATGCGTTGGCCGATCCATTTGTTCTCGACAGGGCGCTGGCGCTGCTTCGCAACGCGCTCCTGATGGATCTCGTCATTGTAGAAGGAGCGGTTGTTCGAGACGATCGCGACGAAGGGCAGCTTGTAATGCGCTGCCGTCCACAAGGCGGATGCCGCCATCATGGTGTCGCCGTCGCCCAGGACCGCCACCGGGAGCCGGCCCGAGCCCTTGAGCGCCAGCGCCGCGCCGATCAGCATGCCCGGCCCCGAGCCGATGCCGGCTCCACCATCGATGCCGAGATAGTCGAGCGGATGCCGGAAGTGCCAGGCCTCGGTGGCCCAGCCGAGCGGCAGGCGAACCAGGCTGATCACCTCCTCGCGCAGCGCCTCGCCCATGGCTGCGGCGAGCGAGACGACGTCCAGCGGGCGCTCGCCGTCGAAGCTCAGCGCCGGCGAGGTGGGGAGGATGGCCGGCGCTGAGCCGGAGCCGGCTCCCAGCTCTTCGGCGATCAGGTGCATGGTCGCATCGGGATCGGCGGCGAGATGGAAATCGGCCGGCGCGAGCGCCTGGTGATCCATGCTCCAGCCATTGTGCAGATGGTGGTCCAGCGAGACGCTGATCACGCGGGCCGACAGGGTGCTATCGGCCTGGCGCAGGGTGCCGCCGAGATCGACCCAGTCGAAGGCGAGGATGACGTCAGCGGCTCGGATGGTGTCGACCGCCTGCGCATCGAGGAAGAAGGACGGCTTGGCCGCGTGCAGCGGGTGGTTGGTCGGGAAGACGGCTGCGGTCTTGATGTCGGTGAGGACGGCAGCGCCGAGATGCTCGGCCAGCGCGATGCGGCGGCCCCAGTCGCTTTCCGAGCGCGACATCCGGCCGAACAGGATGAGCGGCGCCTTCGCGTTCCGTAGCAGCTCCGCTGCCCGGCTGATCTCGGCGGCGGCGGGGACGCTTGGGGAGGCCACGGCAAAGCGCTTCGGGTCAGGGAGAAGCGGCATTTCCTCGATCCGCTTCTCCTGCATCGAGACATCGAGGCAGACATAGGTCGGGGCTTGCGGTGCGCTGCGCGTGAGATTGCTCGCGCGGATCAGCGAGTCGATCGTGGCCGCGACGGAGACGGGCTGATCGTCCCATTTGACATAGGGGCGGATCAGGGCGCCCTGGTCCTTGGCGGTATGCAGCCAGTCGATCCAGGGCCTGCGCTCGGCCGCGTCGACCGGGCCGGTCGCGCCGAGGATCAGCATCGGCACTCGATCGCACCAGGCGTTGTAGATCGCCATCACCCCATGCATCAGGCCGACATTGCTGTGCAGGATGACGCCCATCGGCTTGCCCGTCACCTTGGCATAGCCATGGGCCACGGCGACGGCATGCTCCTCATGCAGACACAGCAGCATCTGCGGTTGCTGGTTACCGAGATGGTTGACGAGGCTGTCGTGCAGGCCGCGGAAGCTGGAGCCGGGGTTCAGCGCGAGATACGGGATGTCGAGCGCCCGAAGCATCTGCGCGACGACATCGCTCCCCCAGATGCCGTTGTCGCTCGACGCGACGGGCACATCGATACCGGACAGCGTCAGGTCGTTCATGGCGTTTCCCCGCATGGATTTTAGAACGACGACGCACCAGCTGCCTGGGCAGCGATTGCGATCGTCCCTGAAGCGTCAGCCCGGCAACTTCAGGCTGACATGGATGTTCTTTTCCTGGGTGAAGGCGATGAGCTCGCCGAGGCATTCCTCGCGGCCAATGCCCGACTGCTTCCAGCCGCCGAAGGGCGTGCCCAGGAAATGCTTGGCGACCTCGTTGACCCAGACGAAGCCGGCCTCCGCCGCCAGCGCGGTGCGGTGCGCCTTGACGAGGTCATTGGTCCAGATCGAGCAGGTCAGCCCGTATTCGACGCTGTTGACCGTCTCCAGCATCTGGGCCTCGTCGCTCCAGGGCATGACCGAGAGAACCGGGCCGAATATCTCTTCGCGCGCGATTCGCATCTGCGGCGTCACGTCGGCGAAGATCGTCGGCTCGATATAGAATCCCCCGCCGAGCCTGGGATCGTCAGGCACGCGGCCGCCACAGACCAGCCTCGCACCCTCAGCCTTCGCCGAGGCGATGAAATCGAGAATGCGGTCATGCTGGTTCGCACTGACGATCGCGCCCATGGTCGTGGCCTCGTCCGTGGGAATGCCGGGCACGAAGCCGGACAGCTTTTCCGGCAGCCGGGCGAGCACGGCGTCGTAGATGTCGCGGTGGATGAAGGCCCGACTGGTCGAGCCGCAGGACTGGCCGCACCAGGTGAAGTTCATGCCGGCGACGACCGCGGCAGCGACCCGCTCCGGATCGGCATCGGCGAAGGCGATCAGCGCGTTCTTTCCGCCGAGCTCCAGCAGCACCGGCTTGATCGTGTCGCTCGCCGCCTTCATCACGGCGCGGCCGGCTTGGACGCTGCCGATGAGCGCGACCTTGTCGACGCCTGGATGGGAGGCGAGGGCGGTCCCCGCTTCCCGCCCGCCGGGCACGACGCTGAGGACGCCCTTCGGCAGCAGGCCGCCGATGAGCTCGGCCAGTCTGAGCGAGGACAGCGGCGCCTGCTCCGGCGGCTTGATGATGACGGCGTTGCCGGCGGCCAGCGGCGCCGCCATCTTGCCGGCGCAGAACATGAAGGGGTGGTTGAAGGCGAGGATGCGGGCGACGACGCCGAGCGGCTGGCGCACCGTGAGGTTGATCGCATCGGGGCCCATTGGAATGGTGTCGCCCTTCATCTCGGTGACGAGGCCGCCGAAGAAGTCGAGCTGTGCCGCGGCTATACCGGCGTCACCGATCATCTCGCGCACCGGATTGCCGCAATTGGCGGCGTCGAGCGCGGCGAGTTCGCGGGCATTGTCGCGGACGACAGCCGCGATCGCCTTGAGGATGCGCCCACGCTCCAGAGGCAGCACCTGGCGCCATGTCCTGAAACCCGCCCGCGCCGCTGCGACCGCAGCGTCGATATCGGCTGCGGAGGCCTCCGCGACATCGCAGATGGGCTCGTTCGTGCCGGGGTTGAGCGTCGCGACATAGCGTCCCGACAGCGGATGGCGCCAGCTTCCGCCGATATAGAGGCTGCGGCCGGTGGGCGCGGGCTTGTCGAGCATGGCTGGTCTCACGGCAGGGGTGCGCTCGGCGCGAACACTCGCGCACGCACAGGCTGCGTTCAAAGACTTTCCCGCTTTGGCCGCGATGCCGAAAAACTACTTCGCAGTTGCGAGACGTCGCCGGCTAGCCCCGAGCAGCGGCCATCTCGGCTTCGGTCTCGTCCTGCTCCATCCCGTCGAGCACCGCGACCTCCTCGCTCGATGCGCCGAGTTTGCGCCAGTCCTCGCTCTTGGGAACGATGCCCTGATAGGAGCGCAGCTTGGCCTGCGGGATATGCGGCTCGATGAGGCCGATGGGCTCGCTGCCTGCGGCGTGCTTGCGCGCAGCATCGATCATCACGCGGCGGAACTGAACGATGGCGATGTCGCTGGCGCCCAGGCGCTCGCTGGTGCGATCCGCGATCGGCCCCATCGATTCCCACATCATGATGTCTTGGTTCGGAATCCCCGGGACGCCGGTGAAGTCCCCGAGCTTCATCGCCTTGCGGTCCTGCAGATAATTGTTCGCCTTGTGGCGCAGCATCGGCTTGTAGGTCTTGTCGAGATCGATGCCGACCTGCGCGACGCAGAACTTGCGCCAGCTCTCCTGGTCGATGCAGTCGTCATTGCCCCAGGCGATGAAGTGGAAATAGCTGGATACATCGTCCTTGGGGACGATCACCGTGGCGACGTTATAGGAGGCGTTGGGCGGGATCAGCGCCACGAAGGGTGCGACGAAGACCGTCAGCCGGATGTAGTCATGCGTCTGCGCGTTGACGATCGGCCGCCGGATCGCGGCATAGCGGAAGCCGTAATTGGTCAGCTGAACCTGGATTCGCGGATTCTTGTCGGTCGATGGCCGTGTCCAGTGTGTCGCGGTCGTGCCCGCCGTGGTCACGCGGGCGGGCTTCATGTCGGATGAGTGCAGGCTGGAGGAATGGGCGGAATCGATCTGCCCTTCCATGATCTGCGCCCAGTTGCACGGCAGGTCGATCTTCACGATCGAGACCTTGGCCTCTGGCGTCGGAGCCCAGGCCGGTGGCTCGAACTCCGGCATCAGCTCCTTCGGCCCCATATAGACCCAGATGAATCCGCCGGCTTCTTCGGTCGGATAGGCCTTGTGCTGGACCTTCTCGGCGAAGCCGCTTTCGGCCGGCTCCGAGACCATTTCCAGTATCTTGCCGTCCACGTCGAACTTCCAGCCGTGGTACAGGCAACGCAAACCGCATTCCTCGTTGCGCCCGAAGAACAACGAGGCCTTGCGGTGCGGGCAGAACTCGCCGAGCACGCCGATACGCCCGTCGGTGTCGCGAAAGGCGACGAGATCCTCGCCGAAGAGCCGGACGCGAACCGGCGCACCATCGCTCTCGACCAACTGCTCCGAAAGCAGCGCCGGTATCCAATGTCGCCGCATCAGCCCGCCCATCGGGGTGTCGCCTTCGACGCGGCAGAGCAATTCGTTCTCTTCACGGGTGAGCATGCGGATCCCTCCCAAACTGCGGCACGGGCTAGTCAACGGCAAATTACTTAGATATCTAAGTGTATGATTAGTCCGGTTCGAAACGCTTGTCGAGAGCGGCTCGCGGAGGGGAACATGACCGAGGAAGCAGCGACCATCAGGGTCACGATCGCGGACAAGCAGATGGTCGCGGAGGACATCTGCCTGTTCGAGCTGCGCCCGGCCGACGGGGAGGCGCTGGCACCGTTTACGCCCGGCGCCCATCTCGGCGTCAGGGTCCCCACTGGCGAGATGCGGAAATACTCGCTCTGCAACGACCCCGGCGAGGCCGATCACTATGTCATCGCCGTCAAGAAGGAGCTCGGCGGGCGTGGCGGCTCGATCAGCCTGATCGACAGGACCCATGTCGGCGACGAGATCGCGATCACGGCGCCCCGCAACGACTTCGCGCTGAAGCCCGGTCCGGCAAGCTACATCTTCATCGCCGGCGGCATCGGCATCACGCCGATCCGGGCGATGATCAGGCACCTGCTGGCGACGCGGGCAAAGCCGTTCAAGCTCTATTACTTCACGCGCAGCCCGGAGATGATGGCCTTCCGGGACGAATTCCTGACGCCGGAGTTCCGCGGCAAGGTGGTGATCCACCATGATGGCGGCGATCCGGACAAGGCCTATGATCTCTGGCCGATCCTGGAGGAGCCGAAAGGCGCGCATCTCTATTGCTGCGGGCCGCGCGGATTGATGGAGGCGGTGCGCGACATGACCGGGCACTGGTCATCGGCCGCCGTGCATTTCGAGGATTTCGGCGCGGCCCGGGTCCGGCCGGAAGACAATACGCCGTTCACCGTCGTGCTGGCGAAAAGCGGAGAGCGCTTCGAAGTGCCGGCCGACAAGTCGATCCTGGAGCGGCTGCGTGAGGCCGGCAAGGTGCTGCCTTCATCCTGCGAAAGCGGCACCTGCGGAACCTGCCGGACTCGGCTCGTCTCGGGAGAGCCCGACCATCGCGATCTGGCGCTGGCCGAGCATGAGCGCGCCCGCAACATCATGATCTGCGTATCACGGGCAAAGTCCGCTGAACTCGTGCTCGACCTTTAGGATATCTGCGATGACTGAGCCGCTACGTCTGGGCGTCGTCGGATTGGGGCGTGCCTTCATGCTGATGCTGCCGACCCTGGCGCATCACCCCCTCGTGCGGCTCGTCGCCGCCGCCGACCCGCGCGAAGAGGCGCGCCGGCAGTTCGAGAGCGACTTCTCCCGGGCGGATGCGCCGGCGCGCAGCTATGACAATGTCGAGGAACTCTGCGCCGACGATGGGGTCGAGGCACTCTACATCGCTTCGCCCCATCAGTTCCATGTCGCCCATGTCCGCCTCGCTGCGACCCATGGCAAGCATGTCCTCGTCGAGAAGCCGATGGCGCTGACCATCGCCGACTGCCGGGCGATGATCGAAGCGGCCGATGCCGCCGGAGTGCATCTCCTCGTTGGGCACAGCCATTCCTACGATGCGCCATATCTCAAGGCGTCGGAGCTGATCCGCTCGGGTCGCTTCGGCCGAGCCCGGATGATCACGGCCTCGAACCACACCGATTTCCTCTACCGGCCGCGCCGGCCGGAAGAGCTCGACACCGCGCAGGGCGGCGGCGTCGTGTTCAGCCAGGGTGCCCATCAGGTCGACATCGCCCGGCTGCTGGGCGGCGGGCTGGTCTCGACGGTGCGGGCCACCACAGGCCGGTTCGATCCGGCGCGCCCTACGGAAGGCGCCTACCAGGCACTCCTCGTCTTCGCGGACGGAGCCAGCGCGACGCTGACCTATAGCGGCTATGGTCGCTATGACAGCGACGAGCAACTCGGCTGGATCGGCGAGATGGGCCAGCGGCGCGATTCCGAGAGTTATGGCACGGCGCGTCGCGGATTGGTTGGGGTCTCGACGCCGGAGGAGGAGGCGGCGCTCAAGAACACCCGCACATATGGCGTGGCGAAAAGCGCTATCGCGGCGCCGCCGACCGCCCTCGGGCACAATCATTTCGGCCCGATCACGGTCTGCTGCGAACAGGCTGACCTTCGCCCATTGGCTGAAGGCGTGATGGTCTATGCCGACGACCGCCGCTGGCTGGAGGCGCTGCCGGCGCCGACCGTGCCGCGTGCCGAGGTCGTGGAGGAGCTCTATGCCGCCATCCGGTCAGGCATTTCACCATTACACTCCGGCGCATGGGGCATGGCGACCCTTGAAGTCTGCCTGGCGATCCTGGAATCGGCGCGAACCGGCCGCGAGATCGCGCTCCAGCACCAGCTTGCGCCGGCCTGAGCCGGCGTGACAGGCCCGTTACCGCCGGTCGGCCGGTTCCTCCGGAGCGGGATTGTTGGCGTTCGAGGCGAGGATCGCGATCGTGTCCTGCTCGGCTGCCGCTGCGCTCTTGTAGCGGGGAGCCGTGGTGACGAGCGGGCGCTCTGCGTCGGCCGGGTAATAGATTTCGATCGCGAAGCGGCCAGTAACCTGATCCTCGACAGGCTCGATGCGGATGAGTGGCATCGCGAGTTCTCCGGTGGTGCTGGCAGACGCGTCCCTCGCAGGATTAGAGCGTGCAACACGGCTTGGGTCCAAGACAAAAAGATTTCATCTGCCAGGCAATTTATGATTTTCAAACATTGAACGTCTTCGTGATAAAAATCTTGGCGCTGATAGGCAAAATCATAAAATAGTCCGAACGTCTGAGCGTATCCGCGTCGAGATTTTCCTTTTCGAAGGTTGCGATTAGCCACGAACCAATCGAGGAGTATTTGAGATATTCCATCCTTCGTGATCACCACGCGAACGGAAGAACCGTGCGGAAACGCGACGGGATAATCGCAAGCGGCGTGATGAAGCGGGACGATCCTGTGAGCCAGCGTCTCCAGGTCATGCGACCGCTACGTTGGCGGACATTGCAGGGTCACTCTCGACCCGCAGAGCGTCGCCGGCGACGCCCCGAGAGCATTCGGGCGATCACAAGGCCGTGCGCTGCGGTCGCCAGCGTGGATGTGTAGCTCGACCACGATCGCGCGGGCGGCTGCGAAACCCTGGCCAGCTCCGCCGCCCCCGCTCGTGCAAGCCGTCCGCCCGCTAACAGTCATGCATGGCCGCCGAGCCCGACAATGGGGATCTTCTCGGATGATGCGAGCGCGCGTGTTGAGGAGGCTAGGCTCCGTCAAATTCAGTTGACTTGGTTGGTCCGGCTGGGCACTACGGCCGCTGAAGACGGACCCGGGGGGTGGTGTTATACCTCGCCGGGGAAACAATGGGAGCAGAGGGTCCCAGGTTCGAATCCTGGTGCCCCGACCATTTTGGGCTTTGCCGGAAGGCGAGGGGGAGCATGACGGCACGCATCTATTCGCCGGCCCGTAACGCGATGCAGTCCGGCACGGCCAAGACCGGCCGCTGGCTGCTGGAATACGAGCCCGAGCGGCCGCGCGAGATCGAGCCGCTGATGGGCTGGACCTCGTCGGGCGACATGAAGAGCCAGCTCCGGCTCTGGTTCGACACGGCCGAGGAGGCCGTCGCCTATGCGACGCGCAACGGCATCGCCTACCGCCTGGAGCAGCCGCACCAGGCCAAGCGCCGCAGCATGGCCTACGCCGACAATTTCAAGTTCAACCGCGTCGGCCAGTGGACGCATTGAAGCTTTAGCGACGCGGCGGGTTTGGAACTCGCCGTTTCCTTCAGGGCCCGTAGCTCAGCTGGATAGAGCAGCAGCCTTCTAAGCTGCTGGTCACAGGTTCGAATCCTGTCGGGCTCGCCATTTCTCATCTTCCACCAAACGTTTTCGAAGGTCCGGATGCGCCGGTCGCCATCCGGGGCGGCCGTGCGGGCCGGGGCGGTGAAATCCCGCCGATGCCGATTCGCAGCGGCGAGCCGCGCCTTGGGAGGGGTGAAGGACGACAGGCGAGCCGAGGCATGGTGGGCTTCCCGACTACGACACCTATGTCACGCATGTCCGGAAGACCCATCCCGATCAGACGCCGATGACCTATCCAGAGTTCTTTCGCGAGCGGCAGCTCGCCCGCTACGGCGCGGATGGGAGGAAAGGCTTCCGCTGCTGCTGAAGTTGCACGGGTTCGTCCCGTCCGATCGGATACGGTCGAACGGGACGAGCGTTAACGCTCCGCAGCCTGGCTCGCTCTGTGTCGATCGATCAGGATCCGGCGCTTGGCCTCGTAGGCCTGGCGCTCGCCGAGCGCGTGGGCCGTCTGTTGCATCCACTGGTCGGCCGCGGCCTTGCCGTCCCGCAGCGCGCGCCGCTCATATTCGGGGCGATAGCGCCGCGACATCGCCTCGATCTGCGCCTGGCTCGGGGTATAGCGGGCCCTCTCGGCGGCCGTCGCCTGCAAAGCCCGGATCTCGGCCGCCGTCGGCTCATAGACCGCACGGACGGGCTTGGCCGGCTGGCTCGGCTTGGCTAGAGCGGCCCGGACGGCCCGCGCTTCGGTTGCGAGCTTGCCCTTCGGATAGGCCTTGAGGAAGCGGTCCAGCGCTTCGACCGTTCCTGCCGCCTTCGCCTCGGCGAGCGCGCGCGCCGGATCATTGGGCTCGGCAGGTTGCGCAACTGGCGCCGGCGTCTGCGGCTTCGGTTGTGCATCCTTCGGCTCAGGAGCCCCGGCTGTGTCCTTGCCGAGATAGCCGAGCGCCAGCTGGCGATAGGCGCAGACCCGGTTGCAGGCGTCGAGATAGGCCTGGTACCTGCCCTGGGCGCTCGATTGCCGCCAGCTCTCGTCATCCTTCGCCGAATCGGCGCTGCGCTGGCGCTGCAGCAGCCGGTCCATCGCCTGCTGCCGATAGGCGCAAGGGCCGGTGCATTGCGCGACATAGCGTTCGAGGGCCTCGCGCGAGCCGTCCGCCGCCGCGCTGCGCCAGCGTGCCTCGTCCTGCGCGCTCTCGAAACTGCGGCGGATGGTGGCCGACGGTTCGACGATCGGCAGCGACAGGCTGGCGGTGTCGAATTCGGGCTTCTGCTCGCGGCCGCTGTCGCGCCGGGCCGCCGCCTCGACCTCGCGGACGACATAGGATTGCAGCTCCGGCCAGCCGATCCGCTTGTCGGCGTCGGCCTGCGCCAGCCCGGCGGCGCCCATCAGGAAGCGGCTGGTGAACAGGCCGAGCTTCTGGTTCTCGTCCCAGTTCGCCGGGGTCGCCCCGGAGGTCGCGACCAGCTTGACGATGCCACCGCCGGTGCGCGGCTTGGCCGGGGTGAAACCCGGAGCAGATACCGCCAGCAGGCTCTCGCCCTTGCGCCCGGTCTCGCCGGTGAAGCAGGCGTCGATCATCACGATCAACTGGCGTTGCGCCCCGATCTTCTGCCGGACCAGTTCCAGATTCCGGTAGAGCGTCTGCAGGGCATAGCCGCTCTCACTGGCATTGGGATTGCCGTCCTGCGGCAGCAGGAAGGGCTGGCGCGTGGCGAGATCGGGCACGCCATGGCCGGAGTAATAGACGAAGACGTTGGAGCGCCCTTCGACCGCGCTGCGCCAGAGCTTGCCGCCCTGCGGATTGGCCTCACTGCCGAACATCTGGGTGAGCTCGCCGAGCGTCGCGTCCTTCAGCAGGAAGACGTTCTGCTCGCGGAAGCGCAGTCCGCGGACGAGGTAGTCGCGGATTGCCTCGGCATCGTTATGGGCGAAGTCGACCGTGCTGGCCTGCTTGTAGTCGCGGTTGCCGACCACCACCGCGATCGACTCGGCATTGTCGTCGAGGATACGTGACGGCTCCGCCAGGGCAGCCGGCGCGGCAAGGCCGAGCATCAACGCAAGAAGGGTGAAGAAACGAGCCGTGATCGCGCTCGAATGCGGGTGGCGCCTGCTCATCGCGTCCTGGATCACCTCGGCTCGGCTGCCACATAGGCTGGGGCAGGGTAGGGCTGTTGTGAAGATGAACGCTGCCGATACTACGTGGCAAATTCTGCTTTGGCGAGCTTGCCGCAGGCCGGCGATGACGCGAAGGCTGTCCGCGCCGGCTTTCGTTCAGATGAGGGGTCGATGCCTCGCCAACTCAGTCCTGAGCTTCGTCGCGGCGCAATTCGAAGGCCAGCATCGCTTCCGCCAACGCCTCCAACTCGCGCTCCTTCTCCTTGCTGTCGGGAGCGGCGTTGAGTTCGGCCACGCGCTGCTGGGCCTGTTCGTAGTCCTCGTCGGTATGAACGGCGATCGGCATCTTCATCGTGCTCCTGCCTTCCTGGTGCCTGCACGGTGCCGCCGGCCTGCGGCGCGCCGTGCGCACAAGCAACCCCTGGCGCGATATGGGGTTCCGGCGCGCGTTTCGCCATGCTCAGGACAAACTTGGCCTCGAATGCCAACCTGCCAGGCTCGGGCGCGCCGCCTTGCGTCACCGCGGATTGCGCCTGCGCGCTTGCCGCGAGCGATGCGAGGCCGTAAACGCGCCGCGGCCAACCCGATTGCCTGCCCACTTGTCCGCTGCCCATGAGGGGCAGCGGCCACGCATGGTGTCGGCTGCAAGGAGTGTCGATGATCTCGCTCGGCTCCGGTCTCGACCGGCTCGCTAACTTCGCGTCCGCGAGCCACCGGCGCGCCTGTCTGCTGCTCGTCCTGCTGGCGCTGGCGGCCTTCCTGCCGGGCTTTGCTGGGCTGCAGCCCTTCGATCGTGACGAGCCGCGCTTCGCCCAGGCCAGCAAGCAGATGCTGGAGACGCGCGACTTCGTCGACATTCGCTTCCAGGACGAAGCCCGGCACAAGAAGCCGGTCGGCATCTACTGGCTGCAGGCGGCGAGCGTCGCCGCAGGCGAGGCGCTCGGCGTGCCACAGGCGCGCACGACCATGTGGCTCTACCGGCTGCCCTCGCTGATCGGCGCGATCGCGACCGTGCTCCTGACCTATTGGGCGCTGCTCGCCTTCGTCGGCGCCCGGCTCGCTCTCCTCGGCGGGGCCCTGATGGCGGCTTGCGTGCTGCTCGGCGTCGAGGCTCGTTTCGCCAAGACCGACGCGCTGCTCGCCGCCTGCGCGGTCGCGACCATGGGGGCGCTCGCCCGTGCCTGGCTCGACTGGACCCGCTCGCTTGCCTTCGTGCCGAGCCGCTGGAACTGGCTGGTGTTCTGGTCGGCGACGGCGCTCGGCTTGCTGCTCAAGGGCCCGATCGTGCCGATGGTCTGGGGCTTGGCGACGCTCGTTCTCGCCATCCGCGAGCGCTCGCTGCGCTGGTTCGCGCCGCTGCGTCCAGGATTCGGCCTGCTGCTCTGTCTGATGGTCGTGCTGCCCTGGTTCGTCGCGATCGCGATCAAGACCGGCGGCGACTTCTTCGCCGAGAGCGTCGGCAAGGACATGCTCGCCAAGGTCGGCGAAGGGCAGGAGAAGCATTGGGGGCCGCCCGGCCTCTATCTGCTGCTGTTCTTCGGCACATATTGGCCCTCGGCGGCGCTGGCGGCGATGGCGATTCCCTTCGCCTGGGTGAAACGACGCGAGCCGCAGATCCTCTTCCTCCTCGCCTGGATCGTGCCGTCCTGGATCGTCTTCGAGGCGGTGCCGACCAAGCTGCCGCATTACGTGCTGCCGCTTTATCCGGCGATCACCGCGCTGCTCCTGCTCGCGCTGGTCAATGGCGGCATCAACCGCTTCCGCCGCGGCGCCGACCTGACGGCCTTCCTGATCGTCGCGGTGCCGGCGGCGCTGGTCGGCGTGCTGCTCTACGGCACCTGGACGCTCGACAGGACCTTGCCCTGGCTCGCTTTGCCGGTGCTGGCGCTGGCGCTCATCGTCGCCTTCCGCAGCCTCCTGGCCTATCGCGAGGGTGCCTTCGAGGGCGCGCTCTGGCGCGGCGTGGTCGCGAGCCTGCTGCTCGGCGCCGGCGTCTACGGCCTCGCTGCGCCGAGCCTGCGCGG
>WPCJ01108002.1_pt1 | contig 27052 bp, 36 predicted proteins | sample 5399831 | NCBI WGS metagenome assembly WPCJ01 (sample SAMN12869470, study PRJNA574797) | sludge metagenome | isolation source: wastewater treatment of pH10 | place: China:Beijing | collected 2019-05-20 | reverse complement strand
AAGGTCGCTGCCGAGCCTACCGAGCCCGGCCCGGTCAACGAGCAGGCCGAGAAGGATGCCTGAGCAGGCAGTCGGCAACAGGCAGTCGGCAAAATAGGAAAAGGGCGCCAGGTGAGAACCGCGGCGCCCTTGGCTTTTGCAGCACGCTGCATATAGATTCCGGCTGCCGACTTACTGCCGCTCCAGCCTCAGGCTTCCGATGTCCGCCATTACCTTCATCGACTATGCCGGCGTTGCGGTGTTCGCGGCGACGGGGGCGTTGGCTGCCTCGCGCAAGCAGCTCGACATCGTCGGTTTCCTTTTTCTCGCTGCGGTGACCGGTATCGGCGGAGGCACTTTCCGCGACCTGATCCTCGGCGTGCCGGTGTTCTGGATCGGCAATCGCGATTATGTGCTGATCTGCACGGTGGTCGCCCTGGTGGTGTTCTTCGGCGCGCACCGTGTCGAATCCCGCTACAAGCTTCTGTTGTGGCTTGATGCGATCGGGCTTGCTGTCTTCGCGGTGATGGGGGCGGCGAAAGGCATGGCGATCACCGGTTCGCCGGCGGTTTCGATCATCATGGGCATGCTCACTGCCTGTTTCGGCGGAATCCTGCGCGATTTGCTGGCCGGTGAACCTTCCGTGCTGCTCACACCGGAAATCTATGTGACGGCGGCAATCATCGGTGCCGGGGTCTACACGGCTGGCGAGCTTCTCCATTTGCCGGGCCAGGTCTCCTATCCCGCCGGCGTGCTTGCGGCTTTCGCGGTGCGGGGCGGTGCGCTGAAATTCGGCTGGTCGTTTCCGCCTTACAAAAGTCGTCCAGGACGACGTCCGGAAGATATTCCGTAGATCTCATCGACCCGGCTCCGGGGCGAAATTACCTGCTGGAGGCTTTCTCCCGTCCGGCCAGCCACGCCCTGGCTTTCGTTTTCGGAACCTGAGTCAGCCAGGTCCGCTCCAGGCGATGACGCAACTCGTCGTCCGACACGGCATTCATGCGCACAAGCAGCGCCGGCCAGCCCTTGTAGTGATCCGTCTCGAAATAGACGTCGGGCGCTGCCTGGAGCAGCATTTCCTTCTCGTCGAGCGGGCACATCACCACCGCCGTTTCCGCGTCCTTGACGCGGGTGAGCAGTTTCTTCCCAGCTTTCAGCGCCGGAGTGCCATAGGATGTGGTCTCGACAATATCGGGCAGGTCTCGAACAGCCTGTTTCAGGCGTTCGAAGATGGCGGAAAAGCCGTCAGCCATTGTCGTTGCTAGGCGGCGAAACGCTGCCCTTCGCCGCCATAATAATTCAGGTAGCGGGCGCCGATCTCGCGCACGGGCAACACGATGAAGACGTCGACGGTCTTGAAATCGTGGTCGATGACACAGCCGTCGCCGATGCGTGCACCGACGCGCAGATAACCCTTCACCAATGTCGGCATCGCAGCGATCGCGGCCTTGGTGTTGACTGCTTCGATCGGCATCAGGTCCATGGAGCAATAGCGCGCGTCATTGGCGCGGATATCCCAGGCCGGGCTGGTGCGGCAATGATGCGCGAGATAGGTGAGGGCCTCGGCATGCGCGGCCGGAACGATGCCGTGGAACGAAGCGCAACCGGTCAGGACACCGATGTCGTAGTGCGTGAAATACGCCCACAGACCCTGCCACAACGCTTCGATGGTGCGCTTCGAGCGGTATTCGGGCAGCACGCAGGAACGGCCGAGCTCGAGGAAGCGCTGGCCAGGGTGCTTGGCGATGAGCCGCCTCAGTTCGAATTCATCCTCGGAATAGAAGCCGCCGGCGCGAACCGCGGTTTCCTGGCGCAGCAGCCGGTAGGTGCCGACGATGCGGCGATGATCCGGGCCGGGCAGGGCGTTGTCGAATACCAGGAGGTGATCGCAGACAGGATCGAAACGATCCGCGTCCCGCCGTTCCAGTGACTGCAGGCGGCTCTTGCGGGCACCGAGCTCATCGTAGAAGACACGGTAGCGGATTTCCTGGGCGGCGGCGATTTCCAGTTCGTCGCGGGCCAGCCGCACTTCAAGGCTGCCGATCTTGCCCAAGGTACCGGTGATGGACTCGATCGTCCTCATCCTCTGGATCGCGCTGCCTCCGGTGTTCCCCTGCATCTCACCTTGCGGCATCGCTGTATGCACGAGTGATTCTCCTTCGAGCCATCCCTCTTGGCGTCGGGATACGATGTAGGTGCTACAGGATTGTGACAGTACCGTGATACAAAGTGAGGAGCAAGGGGAAGACGGCAACGAACCCCTGCCTAGCCGGCTTACCTAAGGGTGCGAAATTGCGAATCAGGCGGCGGCCTGGCTCTCTACGGCGTGTACCAAAGCCTGTGGATCAAGCGGTTTTGTGACGAAGCCGGAGGCACCGTGGGCCAGAACGGCATGACGGGTTCTTTCCTGGCTGTCAGCCGACAGCACCATGATCGGTATCGGCGCCACACCAGACGCTTCCTCATGACGGCGAATCGCCGCGATGGCGTCCATGCCGTCCATCAGCGGCATATGCAGGTCCATCAACACAACATCGTAACGTCTGGCGGGGTTTTCCGTCGCGACGGCATCGACGGCAGCGCGGCCATTGTTGACGATGTCGACGTGATGTCCTGCCTTCTGAAGGCTGGCACGGGCGAGCATTGCGTTGATGTCGTTGTCCTCGGCGATCAGCACCGAAAGACCGCCTGTCGGACCTGCCGGTGCGATCGAGGAATGGTTCGGGCCGGGCAGTGGGCCGCCGACAGCGGCGTGGCCGGCTAGGAGCACCCGCAGCAGGGTTTCACCGCGCACGGGGCGGGCCAGGAACGTCGCGTATCCGCCGGCGCGGAACTCGACCAGGGCACCACGGTCCGATGGGGCGATAAGCGTCACCGCCTCGCATGCCACGAAGCCAGTCTGCCGCAGCCGCTTGAGCGTCCGGCACTCCTTGTCTTCCTGGCGCGCATCAATCAGGAGAACATTGCAGAACCCCGCGAAGGGCAAGGCCTGGGTGGCGTTGGCGACGATTTCAGCGCGGCCGCCATGGGTGCGGATGGTCCGTGCAATCGCTTCGGCTTCGATGGTGTTTTCCGAAATGATGACAGCGCGACGATCGGTCAGCACGCCGGTGCGATCCTCGGTCGTTTCGATCGCTTCCCGTGCCGGGAGTTCGAAGATGAATTCGGAGCCTTCGCCGGGGGCGCTGGAAACGCTGATCGTGCCGTTCATGGCCGCCGCCAGCCGTCGTGAGATGGCCAGTCCAAGGCCGGCGCCGCCATGCTTGCGGGTCGATGTGCCATCGGCCTGCTCGAAATCCTCGAAGATGCGATCCATATCGGCTTCGCTGAGGCCTGGCCCGGTGTCGGTGATCGAGAAGACGATGCGGTCACCGCTGTCGGCGCGCCGGCGCGTGACGCTCACCAGAACTCCGCCTGTTTCGGTGAATTTGACGGCGTTCCCAATCAGGTTGAGCAGCACCTGCCGAACGCGACCGGGATCGGCCGTGATGATCTGAGGCACATCCGGTGCGACGTGGCAGGCCAGGCCGATGGCTTTGGCGAAGGCGCGCGCGGCGAGAAGCTCCACGACATTGTCGGCGATCTCGCGTGGCGACATCGGTTGAGGTTCGGGTGCGAAACGGCCAGCCTCGATCTTGGAATAGTCGAGCAGGTCCTCGATCAGGGCCAGCAGCGCGCTGGCCGATGTCGAGACCGCTCCGACATAGGTACGCTGTTCAGGCGTCAGCCTGGTGTCGGCAAGAAGCTTGGCCATGCCCATGATGCCATTCATCGGCGTGCGGATCTCGTGGCTGACGGTGGCGAGGAAGCGCGACTTGGCCTGGCTGGCATATTCAGCGCGCTCGCGGGCGTTGATCAGTGAGGATTCCGCCTGTTTGCGCGCCGTGATGTCACGCGCGATCGCCCGGTGGGAAACCTCGGCACTGTCCTTGTCGCGCATCGATAGTTCAATCCACGAAAACCAGCGCGGACCGTTCTGCGTACGGATGGCGACGTCGGTCGAACTCAGGCAGTCATGGTCGGAAAAAGCTGCGTCCGGAACGATGCCGATGTCGATGCCGAGTTCCGTCAGCAGCATGCCGGCCAGATCGGTCTGGCTCTGCCCGACGAGGTCGGCGAAGACACGGTTGGCGTAGACGATGCGGCCGTCGCGGTCGCGATGGACGACCAGGTCGCCGAGTGCATCGATGAGACCACGAAAACGCTCCTCGCTTTCCTGCATCTCCCACATGCGGTCGGCCAGGGTTTCGATTTCGGCACGGCTGCGGGCTGCCGTGTCGTCGAGGATCGAGACCGCGGTGTGCTCACTGCGCCGGTTGCGCACGAAGAGAGCCAGGCCGGCAATGCCGGTCAGCAGCACGCCCAGGGCGATGAAGGGCGGTGCGCCGGTGAGATGGGAAAGACCGGCGAGAACGACAAGTGCAACGAAAATGACGAAGGGCAGGCCTTCGTGCTCGCGCCTGTCCAGCGTTGGCACCAGTGGTGGCGTCGTGGCCAGCACGCGACGAGGCGTTGCCGGCTCAGCCGGATTCGCCTGATGCTCACCCTCCACCTTTATGGCAGCTCTGTCCCCTATCATGCAGCTATCTTAGCCACAGATAAATTATGGAAGGCTGGGTCGAACCGTTCGAATTTTAGGAATTGGCCGGTTTTCCTTTGACGTCCTGCGGCGGACGCGGAGTATGGAGCCGCTTCGCAATCATTGTAACTTCGGCCCGATGATCGAGATTCGTTTGCTTCGCCAGTTCATTGCCGTTGCCGAAGAGTTGCATTTCCACCGGGCTGCAGAGCGGCTGCATATGGCACAGCCGCCTCTCAGCCAGGCCATCCGCCGGCTGGAAAGCGAAATCGGCGCGCCATTGTTCATCCGGAACAACCGCAACGTGGCTTTGACGCCTGCGGGCATCTCATTTCTGGATACGGCGCGGATCATGCTCGAGACACTGGAAACGGGCGTCGAACAGGCGAGACGGATCGCGTCCGGAACGAGTGGCAGTTTGAAAGTCGTGTTTGTCGGCACGCTGCATTTCAACTTCCTGCCCAAGGTGGTGCAGGCTTTTCGGTCAAGCTTGCCCGATGTCGAACTGATGTTGCGGGAGGGAACGACTGCCGAACAGGTCTCTGCATTGAAAGCGGGCCAGGCGGATATCGGCTTGATGCGGCGGCCAGGCATCGCGGTTCCGGAACTGGTTTTCGAGCGCATTGCGCGTGAAGAGATCATGGTGGCTTTGCCGGAAGATCATGCCCAGGCAGCCGAGGAGTGGGTTTCCCTCGCTGGCTTGGCGCAGGACAATTTCATCGTGACGCCCCGCTCGGAAGGCATGGGATTCTACGACCAGATGATTGCGCTCTGCAATGCGGCCGGATTCTCGCCTCGCATCGTGCAAGAGGCCCGGCAGATCGAGACAATCGCTGGGCTGGTCGCGGGTGGCCTGGGCATTGCCCTCGTGCCGGCCTCCGTCAGTCACGGACGACGGGAAGGCATCGTCTTTCGCCATATCGCGGCGGAGGGAATGGGAGATGCCTTGTTCCTGGATGTGCTTGCAGCCTGGCACGCTTCGAAGTCAGCACCCGCCCGCGCCAAATTTCTCGAAATCGCACGGCAGGCCGGCAGTTTGATATCTAGAGAGTATCAAACCGAATAGAATAATATATTTTACCTACACATTCCGATCGCCCATTCTGGACACCAAGCCAGAGTGGAGCGAACCATGGGCATCGGCGAGAAATCCCGGCAGCGTGGGCAAGCCAGGGCAAATGCCCGCCGATTGGCTGCCAACCGTCGGGAGATCCTTGCAACCATGATCATGGCGGCGTGGTCCGCGCTGTCTCCGGCCCTGGCTGAAAAGCAGAAAGGAGATATCCAGGTGATCCACCAGTTGCGCATCTACGAGATTTTCGACACGAACAAGGCAGCTTTCCATGCTCGCTTCCGTGACCACGCCATCCGTATCATGAAAAGATACGGCTTCGACTTTGTCGCTCTGTGGGAGACGCAGCAACAAGACCGAACCGAGTTTGTCTATATGCTGCGCTGGCCTGACGAGCGGACGATGACCGATGCCTGGGCACAGTTCATGGCGGACGGCGAGTGGTCCGAGATCAAGGAGAAAACCGGCGCTGAATCCGGCAACATGGTCGGCCAGATAACCGAGCGCGTGCTGCGTCCGACCGACTATTCTGCGGCGATCTGACGAAACCTCGTACCTCACGGCCCGGCATCATCGTAGGCGCGCCGACTTTGCTCGATACGGGGCAGATTGTCCTGTATCCAGAAGTTGAGGCCTTCAAGCGCTGACAAAATGCCCGTGCCCATCTCGGTCAGCTGATATTCGACGCGCGGGGGTACTTCAGGAAAATAGTGGCGCGCCACAAGGCCATCGCGCTCCAGATTGCGCAGCGTAAGCGTCAGCATGCGCTGCGTAATTCCTTCGACCTCGTTTTTGAGTCCTGAAAAACGAAGCCGCCTCCCGGGTGCTATCGAAAGGCGCCACAGGACCAGGACGGTCCATTTGTCGCCGAGCCTCGTACAGACACCGTTCGATGGGGATGGTTTGAAGCGGCGGCCAGCCTCGGCAATCTCGTCAGGCCTTGCATGGTGGGATCTGTCCAAGCGTATCATCCTTGTGCCCGAGGCTGGAAAATGTGCCGTCTTCCGCCAGCGTTCCAGCAGTATATATGGGGACCCTTGTTCAACACGAGGGTTCTCGAATGACGAATGACAAGCCTCCAATCCTGGTGTTCGGTGCGACGGGCCGGCAGGGCGGAGCGGTCGCCAGGGCGCTCCGACAGGCGCAGTGGTCCGTTCGTGCGCTGGTGAGGGACACTGCCGCGCCAAGGTCGATCGCGCTTAACGATGTCGGCGTCGAACTGGCACAGGGATCGCTTGAGGATATCGAGGCGATCCGGGCAGCGATGAAGGGCGTGCATGGCGTCTTCAGCGTCCTGCCGGGCAATCTGGCCCAGGAAGAGGAAGTGCGCGCCGGAGTATCCATTGCGGACATCGCCGTCGAGCGCGGCGTTCGCCATTTTGTCTATTCCTCCGGTGCCAGTGCGGGAGACAGGCTGACAGGTGTGGCGCGTTTCGACGCCAAGCCGCGTATCGAGGCGCATGTCCGCAGCCTGCCGATCACCGCAACCATCATCAGGCCGATGATCTTCATGGAGATGCTGGCGAGGCCAGGCTTCGGACTGGAGGAAGGACGTTACAGTTTCTTCCTCCGTCCGGATCAGGCGATGCAGCTCATTGCCGTCTCCGACATCGGAAAATTTGTAGCCGCGGTCTTCGCCGACAGGAGCCGGTTTGGCGGCGAAACGCTGAAGATTGCCGGCGATACAGTTACCGGCAGCGATCTGGAGGCCGTTCTGACGCAAGCCGCCGGCCGGCCGATCGCCTATGCGCGCTTTTCCGAAGAGGCCCTCATGGCCAATCCCGATCTCGGACACATTGCCGCCAGCCTTGAAACAGGGCCGCTTGCCGACCATGTCGACCTGGATGTCATGCGCCAGATCAATCCGGAAATCATCTCGTTCCGGTCCTGGCTTTCCGGGGACGGACTCAAGGCTTTCGAGGAGGCACTCGGACGGGGAGCAGCCTGAAGTCGTTGATCGGCAGGCTACATGTCAACGACGACCCGGCCACGGACCTTGCCGTCGACGATGTCGGTTGCGGCGGCAATGATGCCGTCAAAGCCGATGGTGTTGGAAAGCGCCTTGAGTTTTGCCAGATCGAGGTCACTGCCGATGCGCCGCCAGGCTTCGATCCGCACTTCCTTTGGCGCCATGACGGAATCGATGCCGAGCAGCGAGACGCCGCGCAGGATGAACGGAGCGACCGATGAGGGCAGGTCCATCCCGCCAGCCAGGCCGCACGCAGCGACGGCACCGCCATAGGCGGTCATCGAGAGGACATTGGCCAGCGTGGTGGAGCCGACAGCGTCGACACCACCCGCCCAACGCTCCTTGGCGAGCGGTTTCGCCGATCCGGTCAGCTCGTCGCGGGCGATGATCTCGGCTGCGCCGAGATCGCGCAGCCAGGCCTCTTCCGAGGCCCGTCCGGTCGAGGCGATGACGTGGTAGCCAAGTTTCGACAGGATCGAGACGGCGACGGAACCGACGCCGCCGGCGGCTCCCGTCACGATCACCGGCCCACGCTGCGGCACGATGCCGTGGCGCTCGAGCGCCATCACCGAAAGCATCGCTGTATAACCCGCGGTGCCGACAGCCATGGCGTCATGCGCCGTGATGCCTTCCGGTAGCGGCACCAGCCAGTCACCCTTGACGCGAGCGCGCTCGGCATAGGCGCCGTAATGGGTCTCGCCGACGCCCCAGCCGTTCAGGATGACGCGATCGCCCTTGCGCCAGTCGGCATGACTGGATGAGAGCACCGTGCCGGCGAAATCGATGCCGGGCACCAGCGGCCAGCGGCGCACGACGGGCGCCTTGCCGGTGATCGCCAGCCCGTCCTTGTAGTTCACCGTCGTGGCCTCGACCGCAACGACGACATCGCCTTCCATCAGATCGGCTTCGGTCAGCTCGGTGACCGTGACCGACTGTTTCTTGTCTTCGTCGCGAGAGACAAGAATGGCTTTGAAGGTGTCCGGCACTGGCTGCTCCTCGATCCTGGATGAGAAGATCAGGCTAGTTCGAAAACAACCGTGGTCAATCGACCCGGAGCGTTTCTGCTTTTCGCGGAAACGCTGAAATGTCCTAACTCTTTGTTTTCATGGAATTCCAGAAACAAGACCACGTCGTGCCTTTGCTGGAATTGCTCTAAGGCCGCGGTTGTCGCCGCCAGGTGATGAATTCGTCCAGAACCACGGCTGCGGCTCCTACCGAAATGAAAACATCGGCCAGGTTGAAGATCGCGAAAGACCAGACCGGGGTGTGGAACAGGATGTAGTCGATGACATGTCCGTAGACGGTGCGGTCGATGACATTGCCCAGCGCACCGCCGACAATCAGCGCGAAGCCGGTGCGGGCGAGCACCTGGTTTGGTGGGGTTTTCAGAGCCAGATAGAGCACGAAGACGACCACTACCGCGGCAACGGCGATCAGGCCGGTGTCGCTCAGCGACGAAAACATCGAGAAGGCGATGCCGGTGTTGTAAGTGCGGAAAAGCGCCAGAAAGGGGACGAGGTCGATCTTCTCCTGAAAGGGCAGGCCGGTTTCGACCCATTGCTTGATCCATTGGTCGAGCGCGATGGCGACGATGGTCAGCAGGGCATAGGACGTCAGCGATTTCAGGATCGGTCCTCCAGCGTCAGCGCGCCACGTCTAATCTCGAAAAGCATGACGCCGGTGGCGACTGCCAGGTTCAGTGAGTCCGCGCGTCCGGCTTGCGGGATGCGCAGCAGCCTGTCGCAGCTGGCGGCGAGATCGTCCGGCAAGCCCTGTTGCTCGTTGCCCATCAGGAGCAGCACCGGGCGGTTCGAAAAATCGACCGAGCGATAGTCGACAGCGCCCTTGAGATGCGTGCCGACCACAAGGCCGGGGAAGCCCTTGCGCCAGGACAGGAAGGCATCCTGCGTTGCCCTGGCGACCGGCACGGCGAAGACCGACCCCATGGTGGCCCGTACGGTCTCAAGCGAGAACGGATCGGTGGTGTCGCCGATCAGGATGACGCCCTTGGCGCCGACAGCGTCGACGGTACGCAGTACCGTGCCTAGGTTGCCGGGATCGCGTACGCGGTCAAGCGCCACCCAGACATCGCCATTTTTCGGGCGGACGTCCTTCAGCGTCATGTATTTCTGCGAGAAGACACCCACCACCATCTGCGGATTCTCGCGACGGGTGATGGCGGACAGCACTTTTTCTGAAACCTCGAGCACCATGCCGCCTGCAGCGACGGTGCGGGCGGCGACCTTTTCGACAGCCTGGTTGCCGCGCCCAGCCTTGGCGAAGACCAGCGCCTTGATCTGCCAGCCGAGGTCGAGCGCATCGATGATCAGTTTCAGGCCTTCGGCCATGAACGCATTCTGGCTATCGCGGAATTTCTTCAGCGCCAGCGCCTTGATGTCTTTCACCAGCGGGTTGGCCAGGCTGGTGACCTCTTTGACCTGCCCGACGGCACGGCGGTTCTCATAGTCCGTCATTTTGCCACCCAACGCGAGAAAAGGGAGGTGGAAAGTGCGCGTCCGGCGGACTGCTCACGGATGATCAGTTCGCCTGATTCCACACGTCCGCCCATGCCGGCAAAGGTATCGCGCATCAGGGCATGGGTTGCGAAGAAGGAAGAGCGGATCGAATAGGCAGTCAGGACCACGGCCAGTGGCTTCGGCGTCAGGATCGAGCGGCAGATGTCGGTGAGCGCAGGCAGGTGCTCGAACAATTGCCAGACCTCGCCTTTTGGTCCTCGGCCATAAGCCGGCGGATCGAACAGGATGATGTCGTAGCGGCTGCCGCGGCGCTCTTCGCGCTCTGCGAACTTCATCGCATCCTCGACGATCCAGCGGATCGGCTTGTTGCCGAGGCCTGCCATCTCCTGGTTTTCGCGCGCCCAGCCGATGGCTTTCTTCGATGCATCGACATGGGTGACTTCGGCGCCGGCGCGCGCCGCCACCAGCGAGGCGAGCCCCGTATAGCCGAACAGGTTCAATACCTTGACTGGTCGCCTGGTGCTCTCGATCAGGCCGGCCATATGGTCCCAGTGCGAGGCCTGTTCGGGAAAGACGCCGACATGGCGGAAAGACGTGAAGCGGCCGAGATAGTCGATGCCGTCATGTTTCATCGGCCAGGTTTCGCCAAGCGGCTGGCGCGGGAACCGCCAGCGGCCCATGCCTTCCTCGTCAGTGTCGCCGGTGAAGATGGCGTCGACCCGATCCCAGTCCTTGGCCGGCAGTGCCGGCTGCCAGATCGCCTGGCCTTCCGGGCGCACGATGCGATAGGGGCCGTATTGCTCCAGTTTCTGGCCGTTGCCGCTGTCCAGCAGCGCATAATCGGCATTGGGCGCGACTTCGAGGATCAGCGGCAATTTTTCAGCCGGAAGAACGCCTTCGCGGCGGGTCAGCACACGCTGCCCGGTTTCGGCCTTGGTTTCGGGATGGGTTTCGTTTTTTTGTTCGACCGGCCGTGGTGCCCGGTTTTCCTGGCGCTCGGCTTTCGGCTCGGGGCGAAGTGCCTGCTTCTGCCCCTGCTGTCGCTCGGGCTTGCGTTCCGGACGCTTGTCGCGGCGGTCGTCCTGCGCGCGCGGCGGCTGGGTGCCGCTGTCTCGGCGGCCTGATTTGTCCCGGCGTTTGTCGCGCGTGAATTTCAAGAAGGAGGCTCCGCGTTTCGCGCTGCTTTTGGCATAGGGGCCGAAACCGTGCAACATGAAGGGCCGGTCGCGCGACGGAGGCAGGAATACTTCAAGCGGAAAGCTGACAATTCGAAGGCACGAGAACGGCCTGCGCTGTATAAGGTCACAATGTCGCGCTCCGAACGCCTGCTCGATCTCGTCCAGACCTTGCGTCGCTACCGGCTGCCGGTGAGCGGGCAGACCCTGGCCGAAGAACTCGGCATATCGATCCGCAAGCTTTATCGCGACATCGCCACGCTGCAGGGCCAGGGTGCGCCGATCGAGGGCGAGGCGGGGCTGGGTTATGTGCTGAAGCCTGGTTTCATGCTGCCGCCGTTGATGTTCACCGACGAGGAGATCGAGGCGATCGTGCTCGGTTCACGCTGGGTGGCCAAGCAGCCGGATAACCGGCTGGCCAGGGCGGCGGCCGATGCGCTTGCCAAGATCGCTGCCGTGCTGCCTGAAGATCTGCGCGAGGATCTCGATGCGTCGGCGCTCCTGGTCGGTCCACGCATGGGGGCAAGCGAAGGCATCGACCTTGCGGCCGTGCGCCAGGCGATCCGCGACGAACGGAAACTCGCCATTACCTACAGCGATGCCGGTGGTGCCGGCAGCGAGCGCATCGTGTGGCCTTTTGCACTCGGCTTTTTCGACAAGGTGCGGGTGATGGTGGCCTGGTGCGAGATGCGGCAGGATTTCCGGCATTTCCGCACCGACAGGATCGCGACGCTCGACGCGACCGGCCTGCGTTATCCCAAGCGGCGGCAGTCCCTGCTCAAGCAGTGGCGGGCGACATTGCCGGACGCGTCGCAACGCTGACTTACTGCTGCCAGAATCTGACAGTGGCTTCGACTACAGTCTCTCCACTCACAACACCGGAGAGCCATCATGCAAAGCCCCAACTTCGTCGTTCTGTTTGTCGACCAGCCGCAGGTCAGCGGTGTGTTCTATCAGGCGCTTTTCAACCGCACGCCTGTCGAATCGTCACCAACCTTCGTGCTGTTCGTGCTCGACAACGGCTTCAAGCTCGGCCTGTGGTCGCGCCATACGGCGCTGCCTGCTCCTGCCGCTGCCGGCGGAGGCTCCGAGATCGTTTTCCAGCTGGACGCCCCTGAAGCCGTTGATGCGACGCACGCCGATTGGGCTGGCCGCGGTCTTTCCATCCTGCAGACGCCGACGGACCTGGATTTCGGTCGCACCTTCGTGGCTCTCGATCCCGACCAGCACAGGCTGCGTGTCTACTGGCTGAATGACGCAGAAAACGCTCAGCCATGACGCGGTACTGGCTCACTGTGGCCTCGGCCGCGCATGTCAGGCGCGGTCGGGCCGAAGGTTTCATGCAGGTGAACCACGGCAAGGCTGCCCCTCTGCGCCGCATCAAACCGGGCGATGGCGTCGTCTACTATTCACCGAGCACCGTGCTCGGTGAAAAGGACGGCCTGCGTTCCTTCACCGCCATTGGCCAGGTCCGGATTGGCGAACCTTACCAGGGCGACATGGGCGAAGGCTTTCGGCCGTTCCGGCGAGACGTGGCCTGGCAACCATCGCATGAGACGCCGATCACGCCGCTGCTCGACCGGCTGGAGCTGACCGCCGGAAAGTCCAATTGGGGCTATCAGCTGCGGTTCGGGCTGGTCGAACTGACCGAACTCGATTTTCAACGGATCGCCGAGGCGATGGGCGTTTCCGCGAGCAATGATCAAGGCACCAAGTGAGCCTGCCTGGCGAGTGGATCACTCGACCAGGATACGGGCCTCGCGAGCGGCTTCGACGAAGGCTTCCCTTGCCGTGTCGCCCGTGGCGTTGCCATTGATGACGGCCTGCGAGGCGCGCTTGGCATCGAGATGTTTGCGCGTGCCTGCATCCGGCCAGTGGTTGGTCAGCAGGTCGATCGCCTGCCTTGCGTTTGAAATATGGCGAATGTCGCCCAGTATGCCGGTGGCTACCGGCACGACTTTCGAAAACCAGCCTTCGTTCATGGCTTCGGTCCTTGGCTATTGCTGCGGGCAACAAACGCGCAGCTCGACAACCGGTTTCCCGAAAACGAAGGTGATAACCGAAGCGTGAACGTCGGTCAGGATTTCAAGGCTTTGTAGACGGCGATGCCCGCTGCAAGATCCTCGAGTGCCGCGCCAACCGACTTGAACAGCGTGACTTCTTCTGCGCTTTCGCGCCCTCGCTTCTGGCCCCGCGCCAATTCGTGCAGGTCGGCGATGATGGCTTCGTGGCTAAGCGCGCCGGAGGCGAGTGGCTGGACGATGTCGCCGGCCTCCTTGGTGGCACCAGCACGGGTGTCGACATAGACGCGGGCACGGGTAATGGCCGCATCGTCGGCCTCGCGCATGGTCGGCGTGAAGCCACCGACGAGGTCTATATGGGCACCCGGCTTGACGCGAGCGCCCCTGACCAACGGTTCGTTGGAAATGGTCGCGGAGGAAACGATGTCTGCCTCGGCAAGCTCAGCCTCGAGGTCGGTCGCGGCTTCCGCCGGCAAGCCCTCCGCGCGGAGATCGGCCGCAACTTTTTCGGCGTTGGCCAGCGTGCGGTTCCAGATGCGGATCGACGTGATCGGCCTGACCGCCGAATGTGCCTTGGCCAGGAATGGCGACAGTGCGCCGGCACCGATTACCAGCAGTCGGGATGCATCCTCGCGCGCGAGATAGGAGGCGGCGAGCGCCGAAGCGCAGGCGGTGCGCCATTGCGTCAGCCGCTGGCCGTCGATCAACGCCTGTGGTTCGCCGGTCTTGCCGTCAAGAAGCAGATAGAGTCCCATCACCGCGGGTTTGGCAATTGCATTGTTGTCGGGTGAAACCGTGACGATCTTGACGCCGATGTGGCCATCCCTGGAAGTGCCCGCGGCATTGAGGTCGGTCCAGGCCGGCATCAGCAGCAAAGTGGAAGCAGCACCGTCAGGCCGTTCGACCGTATGGTGATGGCGTACCGGCTGCACAGCGCCGTCGTGGAAGGCGGTGCGGAGCGTCTCGACCAGGCCGGAGAACGTCAGCGCGCGATCGGCCTCGGCGGCCGAAATGGTCAGCATGGAAGTGTCTCCCGTTCGATCTTATTGATTTTGTCGCACGATCTTTTCCGAAAAGTCTGCAACTTTTCGGATCATGCTCCGTGAAGCGCCGATCAGCTGGTCGGCTTGGGCAGAGCCGGCCCCTGGCCAGCGGAAGGCGCGCGCGCGATCGCCTGGCGCAGGTTCTCTGCTTCGACCCCGCGCTGGCGTGCGAGCTTGCGATAGCGACCCTGGCGCATCCACGTGGCAAAGGAGCCGACGAGGATGCCCACGGCCAATGCCAGGAACAGCATGACGAACAGCGGCAGAGTGAGCGTCAGCGCCGGGTTGCCCGGGTTGAACGGGTCAAGTGTGAAGGCAACCAGTTCGCGGTTCGCCACAGCCAGCGCAATCAGCACGATGGCCAGGGGAACGAAGATGACGATGACAGCGAAGCGGTTGAACATGGCGTCTCCCGTCGGAAGGCTGGTTGCGGCCATCCGAGGCTGGAATGGCGGCTGAGGCGATTTCAGATCACCTTACTTGTCGCCGTTCAGCCTTTCGCGCAGCTCCTTGCCGGTCTTGAAGAACGGCACCCATTTTTCTTCGACCTCGACCGACTCTCCGGTGCGCGGGTTGCGGCCGGTGCGGGCAGGGCGATTCTTGACCGAGAAAGCGCCGAAGCCGCGAAGCTCGACGCGATTGCCCTCTGCGAGCGCGTCGGTGATTTCGTCGAAGACCGCGCCGACGATGTTTTCGACATCGCGCAGGAACAGATGCGGATTGCGGGTGGCGATGATTTGGACGAGTTCGGACTTGATCATGCGGACGGTCCCCGTAAAGGCGCGGCGGCCAATTTTATGCGGATGATTTTATTCGCTTTTTGACTTATGCCCCACGCCAGATCAAGGGTGCCAGACCGAGACGAGACCGTCAAGGAACAAGCGGTCGGCGCCGATCTGGCGCAACACCTCTTCGCTCTCCACCGGCAGGCCGAGCGCGCGGCCGATCTGACGGACCATCGCGTTGGGAAGAAAGAGGCTGCCGCGCTCCGTGCTCTTCCACTCGACGACCTTCAGTTTTTCGTCGACACCCTTGGTGCCGAGCCACTTCACGGCCTCCTGTTCGCCGCCCAGCGCGTCGATCAGCTTGTTGGCGACAGCCTGGCGGCCGGTGAAGATCGAGCCGTCGGCAAGCGCCAGTGCCTGTGGCCTCGGCAGCTTGCGCCGTTCGGCGACGATGTCAACGAACCAGTCATAGCTGTCCATGATCAGCTTGCGCACCATGGCACGCGCTTCCTCGGTGGTCGGCGCGAACGGCGAAGGCGATGCCTTGAGCGGCGAGGATTTCACCTCCTCGAGCTTGACGCCGATCTTGTCCATCAAGCCGGTCACGTCGGGATACTGGATCAGCACGCCGATCGAGCCGACGATCGAGGTCTGGTGTGCGACGATGTAGTCCGAAGCACTGGCGATCATGTAGCCGGCGGATGCCGCCAGCGTGCCGACTTCGGTCACGACCGGCTTTTCGGCGGCAAGCTTGCGTACGGCATCGTAGATGGTCTCGCCGCCCACGGTGGTGCCGCCTGGCGAATTGACCAACAGAATCACGCCCTTGACATGCGACGCCTTGCGCACCGCCTCGATGCGGCGGATCAGTTCGTCGTCCTGGGTGATGGTGCCTTCGATCTTGATCTTGGCGATGTGATCGACGCCGGTGCTCTCGCCGCCGCGGTAATACCAGGCGGACAGGGTGGCCAGTCCGATCAGCAGCACGGCGATGGCAGCGACGCGCCAGAAGGTCAGCTTGCGCCGCAGGCGGCGTCGGTCGATCAGGTCGTCGGCTCTCAGGGTCATGTCAGCCTCAGTTTCGGGGGCACGCAAGCAGACGCTTTTAATGCAACCGCCAATTCAGGGCTACCGCTTTCGGGCCAGTGGGGCGTGCGGCATCGTTGCCGCAAGCATTCCGGACCTCCGGATCAACTCTTCATTAGCGATCTGGCAATACTGGGCAGGGTGATAGTCGAAATGTAGGCATGGCGGTGAAAAAGGCGTCATGCTAGTCTTGACGGATCCCCTGGCGATTTTTCTCCGCTGCAGGGGTAAGTCATATTTTTGCGATTTTTCTTCGCATGCGCTTGCTTGGGCGCAAACCGGCACCAAATAAGGCGCGGGTTCGGCGGGCAAAAGGACCAGAAGGTTTACATGTTGGCACGAACGACCGACCCGGAAGGTAAGGACGAGGTTATTGTCGCGCCGAAACGCGGCGAGCTCCCGTCCGAACGTGCGGTTGCCTTCGACAGCGCACAGCGCCATTCGCGCCGCGTTCGTATCCTCAAACTGGCCTTGCCGGTCATCGCCGGCATCATCGCGATCGCCTTTCCGGTCTATTCCTATCTGAAAACCCCGCCTGCAGCCCCGGTTCAGGCTGATGGCAGCGCGTTCTCCAATGGCAAGCTGGTGATGGCCAACCCCAAGCTCGAGGGTTTCACCAAACAGAACCTGCCTTATTCGATGAAGGCGCTGCGGGCGATTCAGGACGTCGCCAAGGAAAACATCATCGGCCTCGAGGGCATCGATGCCAAGCTGCCGCTCGACAAGGATACGTCGGCGGTGGTCGGCGCAGCCAAGGGTGTCTACAACCGCGATGCCAACACGCTGGAGTTGGCCAACGACATCACCATGACCACCACCAGTGGAATGGTGGTGAAGATGAAATCGGCCTTCCTTGATATGGCGAAAGGCAATATGAAGACGAACGACCCGGTCGACATCGTCACGCGCGGCTCGCATATCCAATCCGACTCCATGTCGGTGGAAGACAGCGGCAAGGTGCTGGTTTTCGAGAAGCGGGTTCGAGTAAACCTGGAGCCTGGCGTTCTGAAGACGACCAGCGACAAGAGCGGAGAGCCGAATGCGGCCCAATAACATGAAGTGGCTTGCTGCTGCGGCATTTCTGGCAGCTGCATCCGTGCCAGCCTTCGCGCAGTCGGCCCAGACCAACATGTCCGGCCTGAAACTTTCCGGCGACAAGCCGATCCAGATTGAAAGTGACAAGCTTGAGGTCAGGCAGGAACAGAACCTTGCCATCTTCACGGGCAATGTCAGCGTGGTGCAGGGTCCGACCCTGCTGAAGGCCGGCGTCCTGAAAGTGTACTATTTGAAGGATGCCGCCGCCGGCAAGGACGGCTCGAAGAGTGCGGCCATGGCTGGTCCCGCGCTTGGCGGCTCGACCAATATCGACCATCTCGAAGTCGACGGGACCGTTTATCTCAAGTCCGATGATCAGATCGCCACCGGCGAGCGCGGCACTTTTGACATGAAAAGCCAGGTTCTGGTGCTGACCGGTTCCAAGGTGGTGCTGAGCCAGGGCGACAATGTGCTCACCGGCTGCAAGCTGACCGTGCAGATGAAATCCGGCCTTGCCAATGTCGACGGCTGCAGCAAAGGCGGTTCCGGCCGCGTCATGATGCAGATCAATCCGGATTCGACCAAGAAACCCTGACCGAAAGCGCGATGCAGTTGCTGAAACAAACCGACGCCAAGCCGGCCGCGCCTGCCATTGTCGGTGGCGAAAAGGTCAAGCTCAAGGGCACGCTGATGGCCCGTGGCCTGTCCAAGAGCTACAAGGGCCGGCGTGTGGTCAATGGCGTTTCGCTCGGTGTACGCGCCGGCGAAGCCGTCGGACTGCTCGGGCCCAATGGTGCCGGCAAGACCACCTGCTTCTACATGGTGACGGGGCTGGTTCCGGTCGACGAGGGCAAGATCGAGATCGACGGCTTCGATGTCACCTCCATGCCGATGTACCGCCGTGCACGGCTGGGTATCGGCTATCTGCCGCAGGAAGCCTCGATTTTCCGGGGTCTCAATGTCGAACAGAATATCCGTGCCGTTCTCGAGGTGGTGGAAAAGAGCCGCAAGACACGCGAGCGCGAGCTCGACGCATTGCTGGAGGAATTCCACATCACCCATCTGCGCAAGGCGCCTTCCATGGCCTTGTCGGGCGGTGAGAGGCGCCGTCTCGAAATCGCGCGCGCTTTGGCTACCCGTCCTGCCTACATGCTGCTTGACGAGCCTTTCGCAGGCATCGATCCGATCGCCGTGGCCGACATCCAGCAGCTTGTCCGTCATCTGACGGCTCGTGGCATCGGCGTCCTGATCACCGATCACAATGTGCGCGAGACGCTGGGCCTGATCGACCGCGCCTACATCATCCATGCCGGCGAAGTGTTGACGCATGGCCGGGCGGAAGAAATCGTTGCCAACCCCGATGTGCGGCGGCTCTACCTCGGCGAAGCCTTCACCCTTTAACTCCGGCGCCTGGCGCACCCGGCAAGCTCCGGATTTGCTGCGATTTTCATGACCCGCCTAACCTCACGGCAATCCGGCGTGCTAAGGTTCGTTGCTTGACAAGCAAAAGCCGGGCCATTTGATTGCATCGCTGCCGACGGCTTCACCGAACAGGGATTTCGCACCCGGAACATGGCGCTTGCTGCCAAACTACAGCTGAGACAGTCGCAGTCGCTGGTGATGACGCCGCAGCTGATGCAGTCGATCCGACTGTTGCAGCTCACCCATATCGAGCTTGATCGTTTCATCGACGAGGAAATCGAACGCAATCCCCTGCTGGAGCGCGCCGATCTGCAGCCGGATACTCCGGTGGAACCAGCGCAGCAGAGCGAAAGTGAGCGGAAGCCCACGGATGCCGATGAATGGTTCGAGGCGGAGACGGCCTGGAGTTCCGAGGCGATATCGGAAAAGCTCGATTCGTCGCTCGAAAATATCTTTCCGGATGATCCAGGCGTCAGCGAACGGGTCGGGCCTGACCTTTCACAACAATGGAAGTCGGCACCCGGCGGCAGCTCCGGCGCTTCCGAGAGTTTCGACATGGAGGACGTGGCTGCTGCCGCCGTTACACTGCGTGAGCATGTCGGCGAGCAGATCGCCTTTACCTTCCTCGATCCCAGTGATCGGCTGATCGCTGCTGAACTTGCGGATGGGCTGGACGAGGCTGGTTACCTGCACGCCGAATTGGGCGAGATTGCAGAACGTCTTGGGACGGACGCGGTTTCAGTCGAACGTGTTCTTGCCGCCTGCCGCGGCTTTGAACCATCCGGACTGTTCGCACGAGATCTGGCCGAATGCCTGTCGCTGCAGCTCGTCGCGCGCGACCGCTTCGATCCGGCAATGGAAGCGCTTGTCGCCAATCTGGAATTGCTCGCAAGGCGGGATTTCCAGACGCTGAAGCGCCTTTGCGGCGTTGACGAGGAAGATCTCCTCGACATGCTGGCGGAGATACGGGCACTGGACCCACGACCGGGACTCGCCTTTTCGGGCGGTGCCAGTGACGCCATCGTCGCGGATGTCGAGGTGCGTCCGTCCGCCGACGGCAGCTGGGCTGTGGAGCTCAACGCCGATGCGCTTCCGCGCGTCCTGGTTGATCAGGTCTATTTCTCTCAGGTGTTCAGCCAGGCCAGGAAGCAGGCAGAGAAGGATTTTCTGTCCGAATGCCTGCAGAACGCCAATTGGCTGACCCGCAGCCTGGATCAGCGCGCGAAGACCATTCTCAAGGTAGCTTCCGAGATCGTGCGGCAGCAGGACGCTTTTCTCGTCCATGGCGTGCGCCATCTGCGACCACTCAACCTGAAGACGGTGGCAGATGCCATCGGCATGCATGAATCGACCGTCAGCAGGGTGACGGCCAACAAGTACATGCTGACGCCACGTGGCGTGTTCGAACTGCGTTATTTCTTCACCGCATCGATTGCCGCGGCCGATGGCGGGGCCGCCCATTCCTCGGAAGCGGTGCGGGATCGTATCCGGCAACTGATCGATGAGGAGAAAGCTGAAGACGTGCTCTCCGACGATACCATCGTCGACCTGCTCAAGGCAGACGGGGTTGATGTCGCGCGCCGGACGGTTGCCAAGTATCGGGAAGCAATGAACATTCCGTCCTCGGTGCAGCGGCGACGCGAAAAGCGGGCGCTGGCTGGCGCCGGTCGTTGAGAAGCCGCGGATTTCCACAGTTTTTCGTTTCGTTGACAAGCGCCGGGGAGTTGGCTAGAAGCCCGCCCGCATGAGACGGGCCACGGCCCGGAGGTGGTCGGTCCGTCGTGAAGTTGACCTGGGGGCGGTCAAGGTACGGTCCAATGGCCAGCGACAAGGTTCGGTTACAAAATCGGGCGCGGACGGTGCCGCGAAGCTTGTCTGCGCGGACCACAGGTATAAACTCCAGACAGTGTGAAGCCTGAGCAGGAAAGGTCAATTTTCAAATGACGCTGCGCATTTCGGGGAAACACATGGACATCGGCGATGCGTTTCGTACGCGCATCACCGATCGGATCGGCGAAGCTATCGGGAAATATTTCGATCGCGGCTTTGCCGGACATGTGACGGTGGTGAAAGCCGGTTCGCGTTACACCGCTGATTGCATGATCCGTCTGGATTCTGGCACCGCGTTGCAGGCAACCGGAGATGCCCAGGAGCCGACGGCGGCCTTCGAGGCTGCGGCGGACCGATTGGAGACCCGCCTGCGCCGCTACAAGCGCCGCCTGAAATCGCATGCCTCGGGCGCCGGCAACGGTTCAGCCACGGACATTGCCTATACGGTGATGGCTCCGCTCGCAGATGACGACGAGGAAATCCCGGAAAATTACGCGCCCGCCATCGTCGCGGAATCGACCATGGTCCTGAAGACCATGTCGGTCGCCTCCGCCGTGATCGAACTGGACACCAAGGACACTCCTGTCTTCGTTTTCCGCAACGCCGGAAACGATCACCTCAACATCGTCTACCGCCGGCCGGACGGAAACATTGGCTGGATCGACCCTTCGACAACAAAGGTCGCACAGGGATAACGACCCTTGGCTGTGCTTCGGCATGGTCGAGGGTGGTGGGCGAACAAGGGATTTTTCAGATGGATCTGAGTGATCTGATCGACGTTTCGGCGATCATGCCGGCGTTGAAGGCGAACTCGAAAAAGCAGCTCCTGCAGTTGCTCGCCGAGCGCGCCGCCACGATCTCCGGCATTCCGGAGCGCGAGGTTTTCGACATCATCCTGCAGCGTGAGCGGCTGGGCTCCACCGGCGTCGGCAATGGCATCGCCATTCCCCATGGCAAGCTGCCGGGGGTAAAACGTATCGCTGGCGTCTTCGCGCGCCTGGAGACGCCCGTCGATTTCGAATCGCTCGACGATCAGCCCGTCGACCTGGTGTTCCTGCTGCTGGCGCCTGAGGGGGCTGGGGCAGACCATCTCAAGGCACTTTCGCGCATCGCGCGGCTGCTGCGCGATGCCGACACGGTTGCCAAGATCCGCGGCACGCGCGACGCCAATGCCATCCTGGCGCTGCTTTCGCAGGCACCGGCGTCGCACGCAGCCTAATATCTTGGAAAATTAAAGCTTCCATGGGCGGCGCGTGCCGCCCGTTTTCATTCCAGACAGGTGACCGCCGTCCTTTAAGTGGCGCATGATCCTTTCCGAAAATCGATTCCGATTTTCGGGGTCATGCGTCAGTGAATGGCGACGGTGGTCAGGTCGTTTTCCATCGCGCCGGCAAGCGCGCGGTCACGGGCATCCGACAACAGGATCGGCTGGCCATTGGCGGCAAACAGCGCCCACAGTTCCATGCCGGGCTGGATTTCCTCGAGACCGGGAAAGCGGCCGCGCAGGTCATCGCTCGACACTTTTCTGAGATAGGCGACCGAGCCTTCGCCAAGGTGGGCGAGTTCGCTGTTGGTCATGGTCAGTCTTTCGATAGTTCTGGGCATTTTAAGCCTCCTTTCAGCGAGGCGCCTGTCCAGGGCCGCCGCGCGTAAGAGCCATCGGCAAAGTCAGTCTTTCACCGATATGTTTATTTTTCGTACCAGCCTTTCGGCTTCCGGCCGGTCGAGGTCGATCGACAGGAGGCCGTTCTTCAGCTCCGCAGCCAATACCCGCATCCCGTCGGCCAGCACGAAACAACGCTGGAACTGGCGGGCCGCGATCCCGCGGTGAAGGTATTCGCGTTCCGTGTCGTCGTTCTGGCGCCCACGTACCACCAGCTGATTCTCCTCGGTGGTCACGTCCAGATCGTCTTCCGCAAAGCCGGCAACCGCCAGCGTGATGCGCAACCTTTCGGCGTCACCTTCGCTGCCGCGCAGCCGTTCGATGTTGTAGGGTGGATAGCTGTCGCCGGATTTCGCCAGGCGTTCCAGCGTCTTTTCCATTGCATCGAAGCCCAAAAGAAGCGGACTGGAAAAGGGCGTCATTCGACTCATCGTACCGTTGTCCTCCAAGAGCGACATGAACCGGTGAAAACCCGACTGGCATTTTCCCGGTCTTCATTGATATGGTCCGCCGCGCGGGCGAGTTCAAGCCATCAAAGGCCCCGCCAACCAAGGACACAAAATGCCGGATAAACGCAAGATCATCATCGACACCGACCCTGGCCAGGACGATGCCGTGGCCATATTGCTCGCGCTGGCGAGCCCTGAACTGGATGTGGTCGGTATCACCGCTGTCGCCGGCAACGTGCCGCTGCAGCTCACTGAAAAGAATGCCCTCAAGATCTGCGAACTGGCTGGCCGCCGCGACGTCAAGGTGTTCTCTGGCGCAATCCGGCCGTTGGTCCGGCAACTGGTCACAGCCGAGCACGTGCATGGCAAAACCGGCCTCGACGGCCCCGACCTGCCGGAACCGACCATGAAACTCCAAGAGCAGCATGCCGTGGATTTCATCGTCGAAACGTTGATGCGCGAAGAGCCCGGTACAATAACGCTTTGCCCGCTCGGGCCACTCACCAACGTTGCGCTCGCCCTGGTCCGCGAACCGCGGATCGCCCCGCGGATCAAGGAAATCGTGCTGATGGGTGGCGGTTTCTTCGAGGGCGGCAATGTCACGCCGGCAGCCGAGTTCAATATTTATGTCGACCCCCATGCCGCGGACGTGGTGTTTCGCTCCGGCGTGCCGATCGTGGTCATGCCACTCGACGTTACCCACAAGGCGCTGACGACTGCCAAGCGGGTCGAGGCGTTCCGCAAGATGGGTTCGAAAGTGGGCGACGCAACCGCAGCGCTGCTCGATTTCTTCGAGCGTTTCGATGAGGAGAAGTACGGCACCGATGGTGGGCCGCTGCACGACCCTTGCGTCATCGCCTATTTGCTGAAGCCGGACCTGTTCAAGGGCCGTCATTGCAATGTGAGCGTTGAAACGGCCTCGGATCTGACCATGGGCATGACCGTGATCGACTGGTGGGGCGTGACCGACAGGCCGAAGAACGCCACTGTCATGCGCGATATCGATTCAGACGGCTTCTTTGCGTTGCTGACGGAAAGGCTGGGGCAGCTGAACTGAGCTTGCCTTTAAAGCGTTTCCGTTTTTCACGGAAACGCTCTGGCTCCTTGTTTACGCAATTCCAAACGGAAAACCGCTACCGGGTGGAGCCGGCCATTCCATAGCTGACGGTTCCATCCGCATGGATGCGACGTTCCAGCAATACCGCTGATCCTCTGGAGACCAACCGGTGGCACGATGCGGCTCTATTTCGCGCGCGAAAAGGCCAGCCACAGTCCACCGCCGACCAGGAAGCCACCGCTGATCCTGGACAGGAGGCGGATACGGTGCGCGGAAAGCAGGCGACCGGCTCTGCCTGCTGCAAGGGCATAACAGCTGTCGGACACCGCCGCGAAGGCGAGGGCAGTCAGGCCCATCACCGTCATCTGCAGTGAAAAATTGCCGTTCGGATCGATGAATTGCGGGAAGAAGGCGCCGAAGAACACCAGCGTCTTCGGATTGCTGACGGCGACCAGAACGCCCTGCAGGACAAAGCCGCCGCGCGGCTTCCTGACCGATCCATCCGGGTTCAGGCTGCCCTTGTTGCGGAACATCTGGATGCCCATCCAGATAAGATAGGCGGCGCCGATGAGCCGGACCCATTCGAACCAGTGCCCCATTCCGGCAATCAGCGAGGTCAGGCCGATGGCGACGACGCCGATGGTGATGGCGAGGCCGATCTGCGTGCCCAGGACGTTGCCGAGACCGGCGCGCGTGCCATGGCGGATCGAATTGGCGATGATCAGCGTCACCGTCGGTCCCGGCACCAGCACGATGACGATACAGGCCACGACATAAGCGGCGTAGAGTGAAGGCGACATGGACGATCTCCCAATTCGAACGCCGGCCTGAACCGGCATCGGGATCAATGCATGACGCCCTCAGGCGCGCAAGTGAGCGCGGGTCGCGAGGCAAGCCTCGCTCGGTCGCAGAAAACCGCGTCGCGCCTCAGGCCTTCTTCGACTTCTTCCCGGCCTGAGCCGTGTTGACGGCCACGGCGGCGCGGATGAGCGCCTTGAAGGAATCTTCGTCGATCGCGTCGTCTTTGTGGAAATCGATGGCACGCCTCGTGTTGCCGTCGAGGCTGGAATTGAACAGCCCGGAAGGGTCTTCGACCGAGGCGCCTTTGGCAAAGGTCAGCTTCACGGCTGCCTTGTAGGTCTCGCCGGTGCAGATCATGCCGTCATGTTCCCAGACAGGGACGCCGAGCATGGAGTTGGACGGCTTGCGCCACTTCACCTCTTCGACAACATCGGGATCGGCCTGCCTGATCAGCGCGCGCAGCCGGGCAAGCGTCTCGCCACGCCAATCACCCAGCGCCTTGATGGTCTGGTCGATCAATTCAGAGGGGCTGGTCTCTTCGGGAGCGGTTGAGTTCTTTGTCATGACGTCTACCCCTGAACCGGTCGAATTTCGACGCCGCCATATTGCACGCCGGGCACACGCCTGGCGAACTCGATTGCGGCAACCATATCCGCGACCTCTATGAGAAAGAAGCCGGCAACCCGGTCACCGGCCGCCTGGTAGGATCCTTCCGTGACGAGCGCCTTGCCGTCGTGCGAGCGGATAGTCGAGACGCCGGCGGGCCATGTGGCCGTCCCGCGTAAGGCGCCGCTTTCGGCAAGGAACGTGTTGAATTCGCCGTAGTCGCGCCCGATGGCTTGTTGTTCGTCGGCTGTTGCCGCCGCCATCTTCGCCTCGTCCTGATAAATCAGCACCAGAAAGAGCATTGTGCCTCCTCGATTGTTTCGTCTTTTTCGGTGGGATTGGTGCGCTGGCCCCGGGCCGTCCACCAGCTACATTTTCTCGCCCGGCTGCTGGCTGGCCTGCCTGACCCAGTCGGCAAACTGTGCTTCGTCGAGCTTGTCCTCGTAGACGTCGTAGTAGCGCACCTCTTTCTGCTTTGAGGTGCCTGGTGGGATCGGGTTCAGGGATGCGCCACGAAAGAAGGATACCTTCACATAACTGTTGAAGAGATGGATGCCGAGGAACCAGCCCATGCCTTCGTCGGCTGCGCCGTAGAGCGGCGAGTTCCATTTCACCGCCTTGCGCAGGCCGGGAACTGTCTTTTCGATGATGGCGTCCAGGCGGCGGGTGACATCGCGCTTCCAGCCGGGTGCTGCGGCGATGTATGCCTGCACCGGCGCGTCGCCATATCCTTTGGCGATCTGCGGGTTGCCGCCCGAAAGCAGAACCGGCTTGTCCGGATCGACCCTGGTAGCCTGCTTCGTGTTCTTTGTTGGTTTCTGAGCTTTTCCATCCGTCATCGCTGTCGGTCCTATCCGCTGGTGGGTTGGCCGTCGCGGCCCTTGGCGATGTAGGGCAGAACGAACATGTAGAGCCCGCTGAACAGCAGCAGGAAGAGCGGAAGCAGCGGCGAATAGACAACCCATGCGGGAGGCTGTCCCATCGCCATGGCGATGAAATTGGCGGCGACCGTGGCGGTGAAGATGATCGACAGCCAGCGATGGGACTGTCGAATCCATTTGTTCCAGATCATGGTTCTCTCTTTTCCAAGTCGGGTGAAGCCCCTGCTGGCCTGGGCACCTAGTCGCTCTTGGCCAGCAGCTGTTCGAGATTTGTGAAGAACTGCTGCCAGCCAGCCTTGGCGCCGCCGAAGGCCTGCTTCTGATCCGGCCGGAAGCCTGACTGTTCCATGCGCAGATGTGTTCCCTTCTCTGTGGCTCTCAGCGTGAAGGTGACCACGCTTTTCATACCATAGGCCGGGTCGTCATGGGCGAAGTCCCAGCGGTAGGAGAGGGTCTTGTGCTGCTCGATGGCCAGCACTTCGCAGTCCAGCACGCCGCCCCATTCGCCACGCAGGTTGAAGCGGTGGCCGACAACGGGTTTGAAATCGTTCTTCATCAACCACTCCTCGATCAGGTGCGGCTGCGTCAGCGCGCGCCACAGTTTTTCCGGCGGGAACGGGATCTCCCGTTCAACGATGACGGTGCGTGTTTCGCTCATTGATCCATCCTTTTCAGCAGGTCTTCGAGGTCGTCGAAACGACTTTCCCAGAAGCCGGCCATTTCCTTTGTCCAGTCGACCAGCGGGGACAGCGCAGCAAGCTGGGCGCTGTAATGCGTCTGGCGACCTTCATGGCGGTCGCGCACCAGACCCGCCTGTTTCAGCACACCCAGATGTTTCGAGACGGCGGGTTGCGAGACGCCGGCATGCGTTGTCAGGGCGCCGACAGTCTGCTCTCCGCTACGGCAGAGCCGCTCGAAAATTGCCCGACGTGTCGGGTCGGCGAGAGTTCTGAACAACAGGTCACGCGCGTCCGTCATTGAAATCAATAACCCATTGGCTATGGATTGACGTATAACTGGTGAGCTATGGATTAGTCAAGCTTGACTTTTGCAGGTCGAGAAACGGCTAGCTTTCGGGCGAGGCGCCGGTTTTCCAGGGCAGCGTGGTTTCATAGGCTGCAGCGGCACGCAGGACGGCAAGGTCGCCGCGCGGCCGGCCGATCAATTGCATACCCATCGGCC
>WPCJ01344011.1_pt1 | contig 27110 bp, 17 predicted proteins | sample 5399831 | NCBI WGS metagenome assembly WPCJ01 (sample SAMN12869470, study PRJNA574797) | sludge metagenome | isolation source: wastewater treatment of pH10 | place: China:Beijing | collected 2019-05-20 | reverse complement strand
GTACATGTGCAGCACAGTAGCGGCATCGAGGGCGATAAATCAACAATCCATGTATCTAGGATTCTGGCGCATCATCGCCCTGAAACCCGCGCCGTTACTGGAGGTGGGGCGGAAATGTGTCTCGGAACTGTCAAACTCGGGGTTGACGTACTCGGGCGATGGATCCATTCACATCGGGCGGATAAATCGATCCAGCGGACTGGATAAATCTGTCTACTCGGGCTGAACAGATCCTTCACCCACGATGCACACGCGAACGAGGAACGAGTCCCCAACGACTGGCGGCAGGTCAGCTTGGCTTGATATCGTTTCGTGCGCCCGAATAAGCAAGGGCCGCCCAACAAACTTGGGCAGCCCTTGGCCTGTTCGGACTTCCAGCGAGCGCTGCGCGGTGCCGCACTTGATCTTGCCGCTCTCGCGCTCCCGCAGGTCGTCTTCGAACAGGCTGCTCTTGGTGTCCACCACGAAGTACAGCCGTTCCGGTCGGCGCCGTTCCTGACCATCGCGATTGACGGGTACCCAGCCCGGGTTATTGGTACCCAGGGGTGTCGGACTTCGATGTATCCAATCCGTGGTGCATGCGCTTAGTTCAATCAGACGCTCCCGATTGGTGACGCACTGCGTCACGAATCGAGCTGGAACCGCCACTACCGCACTTTGCTAGGCGTCAGCGATACCCATGCCAGGCAGTGGTACGCCCACGAGACAGCCGAACAAATCTTCGGCTTGCTTCGGCGTCGAACTGGTACGACAGGTCGGACTCAAAATGCAGCTTCATGGACCATCCTTGTCTAAACGCAACGCTCCGGAGAGACGCTAGATAACTTACAAATCAGTCGCTTGTGGAGCCTTCCAATCTAAGATACTTGGTTACGTCACAAGGCTAGTCATCTTTATCCAACTGCGGTGCCAGACCAAGTTTCCAGACCATGGATGAGCGTGGGCCATCCGGATGAATCCGCTTTCGGCATTGTCATCTGCTGCAACCACATGATCAGGCTCTGCTTGCCTTCCGCCTGGGCGGCAAACGGATTGAAACGGATGCCGACGACTTCATGCGTGCCATCCGCCACACCCCACACCATCCAGGCGCGGCTGAAGCCTTCCAGCGCGGCGGCGTTCGCCAGCGCAGAGATGTACTGCCCGATCTCGGACGGCTCATTCAGATTCAACTTGAATTCAACAGCCGCCCCTTCCTTGGCTGCGGTTGCGCAATCGTTCGAGCAGCTCGAGGAGCGCCTGGTTATCCATGATCAACTTCCTTTTGGGATACGGCCTGTTCAGACGATTCCCGCGAACAGCGTGCTCAGGTAGCTTGACGGCCCATCCTCCATGAACAGCACATGCCGCTGTTCAAGGTCGGCTTTCATCGTCGGACTGCCCACATTCAGGAGGCCGGAAAACTTCGTCGGTGACAGGATGAATGCGTTGAGAATCAGCTTGCCATCGCCGGCCTTCATCTGCTTCGCCAGCGTGGCTTCAAGGGTTTTTACCTCCTTGTACAAACCAAGCTTGGGGTGCGACAGGTCAAGGTTGCGGAGCCCCTTGGGATCCACGAAGGTCAGCCATTGCTGACCAGTCTGGTCATCTACCAGCCAGAGCAAGAAATCCGGATAGAAATTGCCCGCCAGGGCGAAACCAAGCCCCTTTTCCTCGCGGTCTGCATTGCGCAGCAAATACAGGCTACGCGGGCCGATTGCATGCTTTCCCGCTGGTGAGTTGTAGAAAGCTTCGAGGTCGCGGACAAACTGTACTTCGCTGGGCGCGTCGAAGGCCAAGGGGCGCATCTTGAGCGGCACGGCGTCCTTGTCCTCCAGCGACAGCAGGGGGTAGTAAAGGTGGCGGTCAAAACAGATTGCCACCATGTGTGGCGCATTCCAGGTGCTGGCCGCACCGATGTTGCCTTCGGCAACCAGTTTCTGCAGCGTTTCCAGCTTGTCTTTGTAGGCCAGTCCGTCGTCGCTGTCTTCAATCTCGAAGTGATACAACTTGAGCATGGACCCGTGATCCTCATCCATCGTGATCACGTCGTAGAACTGCCCTTCGTAGGCAGTCTTGAGTGCCTTGTAAAAGCGGTCGGTATAGTCGGTGAGCAGGCGGATCAAAATGTCCTCCTGCTTCTTCACGTCAGCAAAGCAAGAAACGGCCAACTCCGCTGCCGGCACATACAAGGTATACCAGTCCGCCGGACCCGAGCAGAAATCGATCAGCTTTGCCTGATCCAGGCGCAAATTGCTCCAGCTGCGCTGCAACTTGTACGCTTGAATGGCCAGGTAGATCCGGTCCCAGTCAAACATCGGGAACAGCGCCGGGTTGAGCATTCCGGTGTGGCGTCCGTCTGTGCGTGCCGCAGAAGCCTTGTCCTGTGTGCTCAGCGCCTCTACCCGTGGGTAAAGATCCAGCACGACATGAGGCTTCTTGATCTTGCCTGCAAACTCGGCAGGGACTTCGTAAAGCAAGGGGAAGTGGGTGCGTTTGAAACCCCGTTTCTGGTTGTCCTTGTAGCCATCCTTGAGGGTCAGCGTCTTCAGCTTGGTGGCCGGCAAGACGGCACGAGTTTCAAAATCCAGTTCGAGTATCTCGTCACTGGGGGTCACGCCTTCTTCCTTCAGGTAATCCTTGAAGGTGGCCATGTAATTGGCGCGCACCCCAAAGATGTTCAGTGCTTCAAGTTTGTCCAGATGCACGCCTTTGGGGCGTTCCTGCGGGGTGGTTCGCTTGAGCGAAAAGCCCTTGCCCTTCAGTCGTACCCCACGGCCAAACAACTGAATGATCTGCGAGCCCTCACCCTGGCCCATGTTGAGCAGGCCCATGGTGGATACACGCCAACTGCTCCAGCCTTCGGTGAACTTGCGTGAACCGATCAGCACATTGAGTTTGCTGCCCTTGTCGTTCAAGGTGCCGAAAAGCGCTCCTCCAAAATCATCGGTTTCGCAATCGAAGGCGGCGACGTCCTCAGCGGTCTTGAAGAAGCCCGACTCATCGCCGATGTTGATCAGGCCAAAGGGGTCCGCATCGCCCACCCGCAGGCCAAGCTCACCCTTGGCGTTCTTGATGTTGACCAGCTTCAGGCGCTGGCGGGCGGGGGCGTTGAATACACGCTGCAGAATGTCGGCGTACAGTGCATCGATCTTGTCGGAATAGGCCATCAGCGGCGTAAACCGGTTCTTGAAGATATTGTTGCCTTTGGCATCGAGCAGCTGCGCGCGATCCGCGATCAGCTCGCCCAGCCACACCCTGACCTGGGCATCGTTGTTCAGAAACCAGGCCAGGAAAGACACGACCTCCAGGATGTCGGACTCCTCGCCCGACACCGTATTGCCCACGAACACCCACAGCGGCTTCTCGATATTGAAATCGGCAACCTTGTCGGCGTGTGTACTCCACAGCCACAGCTGCTGGTAGAAGGAAAGCAGGCAGGCGGTGAAATACTTGCGGGCGTTGTCCTCGTCGTCGTACGAGGCGCCGTCCATGTTCAGGATCAGCGACTCCTTGCCATAGCCGTCTTCGTAGAAATACTTGTACGAGTAGTCAAAGAGAATGCACTTGGCGTAGATCTCGCGGGTGGCGGTGATTCGCGCCCGACGCCTTTCCTCGCTGCTCAGCACCAGTTGCGCCCGCTGCGTTTCGCTGAGCTTCTTCAAGCTGGTGGTCTCGAACAACATTTTCGCCCGGCGCTTGAGGATCTCTTCTTCAGCGGCTGCGACGGTCAGCCCCTTGGCGACCGCCTGCCCGAAGGTGGCCGAATACTCGAAAGCGAAGCCCCCGCGCACCAGTGCATCGCGCCGGCTCATCCAGGCGCCCGCGGCGGTGCCGGTGCCGCGGTGGCCTTCGTCCACCAGCACCAGGTTGTTACCCTCAAACGCCTCCACCGCAACGGTCTTGTCGCCCATCTCTTCACCAAGCTTGTTGATGTCGATGATCTCGATAGTGCCGCGCGGTGGGGTCTGGGCTTTGTTGAAATGCTGCGCAAAGCCAAAGCCGGACAGATGCAGTTCTTCCAGATGCTGGCGGCTCAATCCTTCGTTGGGCGTGAGCAGAATGATCTTGTCCGGATAGTGGTCCCCGCAACCCGCCTGGAAGTAGTGCAGATACTGGTGGATATTCACATGAAGCAGCAGGGTCTTGCCGCTACCGGTGGCGTTCCAGAAGGCGATCTTGTTCAGGTCGTCCGACTCGAAATCGCGGAACGGCTCCGCACCCGTCTCGGCGCGGTAGCGTGCCATTTCCTCGTTCAGACCGTCGAGCAAATCCTGGCGATGGTTGAAGTACCAGTCCAGATACAGCTCGGTGAACAGCAGTGAGAGGTACTGGAAGTACTTCATCTGCAGTTCGTGGCCTTCCAGCTTGTTGCGCTGGGCGGTGATGGTCTGCCAGTGGGCAACGATGTTCAGGTCGTAACGCCGCAGGTCGGCCTCGGGCACCTTGTTCGGGTCAAACAAGCCTCGGGTCAGCTCGTGGAAGAACTTGGTCTGACCGTCTTCATCGATACCCTCGAAGCGGTCATCGCCCAGGCGCATCTTCAGCGCCGCCAGCGTGCCGCCCTGAAAGAAGCCCAGCACCCAGCGATTGAGCACCAGCTCCTGATGGAAGCTGCGTTTCTTCTGATTTTTTGTTTGCCGTGCCATTTCAATTACCCCATGCCTGCAGATGAGCAACCCAGGCATCGAACTGCGCACACTTCTGGCGCATCGCGTCAATCCCGATGGCCTCGGCGATCAACGGGCCATGCTCGGGCTTTGAATACGTGCCCTCGGGAAAGATGCTCAGAATCCGCTTGGACGGTGCGGTCTCGGGACTGTCGTTGATGTCTTCCGGATTCGGAAACGCCTGTGCCACCGCCATCAACTCTGCTTTCACGTCTTCGCTCCAACCGTCTTCTGCCCATTCAAAGTCTGCGGGGTTGGTGAACAGCAGGCCCTCGAATTCATGCATCTGCACATAGGGCAGCACGTAACGCGGGTCATAGCCCGTGGTGATGGCCCGCGCAGCGGCGGCAATGTCGGCTTCCAGTTGGGCGCGGGTGCGGCCTGCGCGGTCTTGAAAACCGTAGAAGTCCACCAGCGTGGAAACGCGATCGGCCTCGCTGTAGTGCAGTGAAATCTTGTGTGCCAGCCGCTCCACGGTGACACGCCCACCCCGATGCCGCCCCGACCTGGCACTCAACACGGTGCCGTAGGCGCTGACGCCACTGGGCCGCAGGTAGGGCTCCAGGCAGCGGTTGACAAACTCCACCTCGGTGGGGCCTTCGCAAATGATGCATACCCGTATCATTCGACCTGCCCCGCATCCTGAGAACCTTCCCGCTTGACGGGCTGGGGGTCACCCAGCCATGCCAGGCCGCCTGCGGCCTGCTGCAACCAGATGTCGGACAGCTGGTATTCCTCGTCCAGCCAGCGCTGATAGTGCTCGCGCGGCAGATTGCGCAACACGGTCTCGCCATTGCTGGCGCTGGCGACGATGATGTTTTCGAGCTCGAAGCAGTCCACCAGGTACGGTGACTGCGTGGCGATGAAGATCTGCCGCTTCTTCGACAAGCGTTTGAACATCTCGGCCACCAGGGTGATGGCGTGCGGATGCAGCCCCAGCTCGGGCTCATCGAAGAACATCACATCCGGCAAGCGCTCGGGCGGCAGGTTCAGCAGGGTCAACAGACAGAACAGGCGCAGCGACCCGTCCGAGGTGAGATGAGAGCCGAACACCTTGTCGCTTTGCCGCCCCACCCAGCGCAGCAACACCTTGCCGGCTTCTTCTTCCAGTACAAAATCCTTGAACGCCGGCAACACCCGACCAATCTGCTTGACGATCAGCTCGTAGCGTTTGCGGTCGGCATTGCGCAAATCGAGCAGCACGGCCGCGAGGTTGCCGCCGTCCGAACGCAGGCGGAACGACTCGGTGACGTCCCAGCGGTTGTGAATGGCGGCGTTGAAAGATGTGTCGTGAAACTGATAGGTGGAGCACTGACGCAAAAGGTTGACGATGGTCTGGGCCGTCTTGCTCTTCTTCTCCAACAGGCTGGACTCTTTTCCCACCCCTTCAATCTCGGTCCACTTCGCCTGGGTCGGGATGTCATGCGCCGAATACCGATAGGCTTCGTTCATCACCATCACCGAATCACCGGCCGAGAGGTGGGCCAGATCAAACCGATAGTCGTTGTAGCCCGATGCGGTTTCAAGGCACAACTCGGTATGGATGCGCGAGGTCTTCCGGGCACCCATGAAGAACTGGTCATCGCCGCCGCCGTGGCGCAGCACGAACTCCTGCAGGTTCTTCGCCTTGAGCATCCAGCTCAGCATCTCGAAGAAGCGGATCAGGGTGGACTTGCCTGCGCCGTTGGCCCCGATGAGCACGGTGAGCTGCGGCAGCTCCAGGTGCTGGATGTTCTTCAGGCTACGGAAGCCTTCGATGGTGACCGACTTGATGCGGCCGGGCTCCGGCGTTTTTTGCTGAACCGTTGGGGTTCCAAACTCGGCCATCACACATCCTCCACGCTGAACATGCGTTCCAGAAACTCCGGTTCGATCTGGCGCAGCTTGAGCACGCGGGTGGCACCGCCTTCCTCCGCTGTCTGCGTCAGCACGGTGGGAATGTTGTGGTCGCCGTTGATGTAGACCACATCGAATTCGTTGTCCGCTGGGTTGATGGCCAGCCTGTCGCAGAGCTTGCTGACGCCTCCGTAGTCCAGCACATCGCAGTCGCGCCACAGCACCAGGCAGCTTTCACCGCTGGGCAGCGTACCGGTAACGGTGACAAAGCCGCGTTGCGGCTGGGCGTCGATGTGCTTCACGCGCAGGCCGATCAGGTAGTTGAAGGTTTCGACAAGATCGATCTTGCGCGGCTCGAATGCGCCCGCCGAATCCACGGCTACGTTGAGGGTGTAGTCGAAGGGCTTCTTGAAGTCCTCCACCGACAGCAGCGAGCCACGGCTTTCAACGTCCAGCAGGTAGTTGAGCAGGTAGTCGTCCTTGGCATGCTGCGGCAGGGTGTTCAGCAGATCGCCCTGCGCGGCCGTGCGGCGCAGTTGCAGGTTGTTCAGGGTGTCTTCGTAGCTTTCAAGTTTGAGGACTTTGAAGCAGTGGGAGATACCGGTGCCAGGAGCGGTTGGCTTTCCGTTTGCCCACTCGGCGGAAAAGACTACCTTCTGGAGCCTGGGAACTAAGGTGTTATCGAAGTGTTCTCCTTGCTCGATCAGCAGATAGCGCCTGCTGGCACCGTCCTCGCGGTTCATCGCGATGACGCCATGCGCGGTCGTGCCGGTTCCCGCGAAATAATCCAATACCAGATCGTCGTCTTTTGCGCCCAGCCGGACCACAATTTTCATAAGTCCAAGTGGCTTGGGAAAACTGAAGTCCGAAAAACCAAGCGCGCCTAACTCGACGGTCCCCCTCTCGTTGATGACTTCTGTGTCAGCAAGAATCGACTTCGGCGCCTTGATCGACTTCCTCGCCTTTTCGAATACGCGCCATTCTCCGCCGCGCGTTTTCCGCGCGACGAGGTTCCTGTCGTTTATTTCGCCCGCAGCTTCTCCTGTTTCAGATTGAACGGTAGGGATACCCCATCGCCAGCAGGAATCTTTTCCCTCACTATTTCTTGGTAGTACCTCCTCGGAATACTCAGAGGTCGCGCAAGTGGATACGCATGAGAATCCCCGTTCCGTCAGTTGTTCAGGCGAGGCGTAGAGCGGAAAGAAAAGATTCGGACGATTAAATCTGCCAAACTTTGGATTTCGGTTGCGCAACTCCCAAAGTTCATATGGACCATATTCATCGCGTTCCGCATCTTCCACATCCCGAGGCAGTCCGTTAAGGATGGTCTCGGAATCACAGTCGTATGCAAAGAGATATTCGTGCGTCTTGGCTACAGACTTGTAGGTCTGACCACGTTTGTTCGACTGAACGATGATTTGCGACTCAAGATTCTCTGGATTAAATGAGTTGTCCAGTATCAATTTCAGCCTTGCAGATTCATTGTCATCGCAACTTGCAAAAAAACTCGCGCCTCTGGACAGCAGTGGTGCGGCGGCGAATATCGTGGAACTGATGAGCGACATCCAAGAAGAATGACGATACTGGTCGCGGTAGAGAAATCCATCGTTTCCTGTGTTGTACGGCGGATCAATGTAAACGCACTTGACCGCAGCCCCGTACCTACTCCGCAACATAGACAAACCTTGAAGGTTTTCGCTTTTTACTGCAATGCCCGACAGTGTGGCGTCGATGTCACCAATACAGGACAATAACCGACTCTTAAAGTCATCATCAAATAGGCCCGTATCCACCATCCGGTACGGCGCGGCCTTCAAGTCCCCCGCCGTCCCCGGCGCATCGCCATCCCAAACGCCCAGTTGTTTCCACCGCGCCCACTGCTGTTCGTTCGCCGCCACTTCCGGCCACAGCGCTTCCGGTACCCGATCCAGCGTGATGCAGTAGTGGCTGGACACAACAAACTTCTTTTTCAGCCACAGCTTCTTCTGGAAGTCTTCCAACTGCGCGAGGAAGGTGATCAGCTCCAGCGCGATGCTGCGCAGGCACTGGATCATGCGCAGGTTCTTCTCAATGTCCGCGAACGCGCCCGCGTTCTGCACATCGTCCAGGTGCATGACTTCGTTCTTGATGTAGAAGTCCAGCTCACGCCGCAGGAAGCCGCCCAGATCCTTGTGGATGAAGTAGTCCGCCGTGTTCTTGGTGGTGTAGTCGCTCAGGTGTTTTTCCAGCAGGGTGCGCTGCGGGTTCTTCTCGGTGGGCGCGCGGTTGCCCAAGGCGAGCCAGCGGGCCTTGACGGCGGTATCCGCCAGCACGGTTTCCACTGCCTTGGTGACCAGCGCCTCCTGCTTGGTGCCTTTGGGCTGCGCGGCGTACTCGAAGCGGATGATCAGCTCCTGGTTGCCTTCCGTGCCCGAGACTTCCTGCACGGGCAGCAGTTCTTCTTCGACCTCGTCGCCGTTTTCATCCACACGGGTGACGGTCTTGGCCGCCACCAGGGCAAAGCGGCGCTCCTTGTCGTTGTCCTTGCGGTTGTCCTTGGCGGTATCGGCGGCGGCGAGGCGGAAATGCACCGTGCGGCCGTCTTCGAGCTTGAAGCTGTAGTTGCTGAAGTTCTCGCCGCTCTTGGTGTAGTACTGGTCCTTGTTGGCCCAGTGCAGCATCACCTCTTCGCCCGCGTAGGGGATGGCGTAGGTGTCGCCTTTGTAGCGGCGCTGGCTGATGAAGTCGCCGCTCTCGTAGTAGCGGGAGAAGAAGGTGAGCAGATGGGAGAACACGGCGTTTTCGTGTTCGCTGGCACCGGCGCTGTACTGTGCCAGCTTCTGGCGGAGTTCCTGCACCTTGGGTACCGTATCCGGGTTGATGCCATCGGCTTGATACTGGGCTTCCTTTTCCTTCAGCTCGCGCGCCACATGCTCACGTTGAGCCTCGTTGCCGCTGCTGAGCGCAGTCTGCACCTTCTCGGCCAGCCGGTTCTGCAGGTAGTCGTTGATCTCGCCCGCGCGGGCGTTGAGGATGCGGTAGATGCCGAAGTCGAGATCCGGGCGGTCGATCTGGAAGATTTCGCGCAGCTTGGCAACCAGGGCCTGGAATTTTGCGTTGTGAAGAGTGCTCATGAGTGTGCCTTGATACCGGGATGTGTGGGCCTTACACCACCTGCCAGCGCAGGGTGAACAGTGCCTGGGTTTCGGTTTTTTCCTGCAGGCGCTGCTGCAGGGCATCGATGAGTTGGTCGCGCTTTTCGATGATCTCGTCTTCGACCGCGAAGATTTCCTGGCGCTGTTTGCGCTGCAGACGTTCAAGGTCGGAGAGTTCGCGCTGGATGTCGGATTGCTCCTGCAAGGTGGTGGCCTTGCGAGCGTCACGCTTGAGCTGGGCAATGCGGGCTTTGGTGTTCTTGAGTGCCTCTTCGGCGGCGAGCAGCTTGTCTTCGGCCCATTTTTCCAGCTTGTCGCGTTCTTCATTGAAAAGCCGTTGGTTGGCTTCCAGAATGGCCGCAATGGTGGCCTGCACCCGGCGCTGGCTGTCGCCGAGCAGCCGCTCGGGTGGGCGCTCGGCTGGGGCGGGCGACACCGGTAGCGGTTGGGGAGCGGCGGCTGCCTGGATGGAGAACAGCTTTTCGCAGGTTTCCTGGTCGAGCGCCTCGCCATCGTCGGTGAGGCCGGAAAACAGCAGGGTCTCGGTGGTTTCAAAAGCGGTAACGGACAGGCGCACCAAGGTCAGCCAGCCGGTGCGACCACGCAGGTGTTCGACCACCGAAATCCTGGCCCCGTGTGCGCTGTAGTTGAAGCTGAGTTGCGCGGCAGGGGTTGGGGCCTGCAGGCTGGTGTTGATGCTCCATTCGCCCAGCGGGTGGTTCATGCGGTAGGCGTGTGCCAGCATGTCGGGCTGGGCGGCACCGCGGATGAGTTGATAACGCCCCGCCGGACTGTGTGCTGCAAGACTGACTGGCGGCTTGCTCAGCGAGAAAGCGTAGGCGGCTTCGTCGAAGCGCGCATGGCCGGTCAGCGCATAGCGGGTGACACCCCAGAACCACCGCCCCAGCTTGTCGAGTCGCGCCTCGGCTTCATCCAGTCGAAGTTTCAGGCGGTCATGGACATCCTGGTCGAAGTTTTCCAGGAGCTGGGTCTGGGTATCCTTGATGCGGTCTGCAATGGAGGTTTCCAGTTCGGCCTGCAATTGATTGAAGGCCGCTTCGATCTCATCCGTCCGTCGGCAGGTTTCGTAAATCTGCAGAATGCGCTTTTCGAAGTCGATACCGCTTTCAATACGGCCCAGTACTTCGTCTGACGCTCCGAAGACCCCGGAGAAGAGCTGGAATTTTTCGGTGAGCAATTCCAGTACGCGTTGGTCGGCCTGATTGCGGGTGTTGAGAAAGTTGATCACCACGACGTCGAACTTTTGCCCGTAGCGATGGCAACGGCCGATTCTCTGCTCCACCCGCTGTGGGTTCCATGGCAGGTCGTAGTTGATGATGAGGGCGCAGAACTGCAGGTTGACGCCTTCGGCAGCCGCCTCGGTGGCGATCATGATCTCGGGGCCTGCGCCGGCTGGGTCGAGCTCGCCACGGAACTGGTCGATCAGTGCGGTGCGCCGATCGACCTGGGGCGAACCGGTGACCTTGTCCGTGCTCTTGAATTTTTCTAGCCAGCGTTGGTAGGTGGCGGTGGCGTCTTCGTGTTGATTGCTGCCACTGAAGAGCACCAGCTTGCCGGCGTACCCATTGGCGCTGAGGAAGCGGTACAGGTACTCCTGAGTCCGGCGAGACTCGGTAAAGATGATGGTCTTGCGCGGCGCCTTGAGCTCGGCCATCTTGTCGAAGCCAAGCTTAAGGGCCTTGAGCAGGGCCTGTGCCTTGGTGTCGGTCTGCAGGGTCTGCGCTGCATCGATGAAAGCGGTGATCTCGGCGATTTCAGCACGCAGTGCAGTTTTGTCCAGTGCGTTGCTGTCCTCTGCATCGGGCGCCGTTTGACCGAGCTCGGCACTCCCGCCCTCGGCGGTGTCGTTCTCGAAGTCGTCGGCGTCTTCGAGATAGTCTTGTTCAAGATCGTCGTCTTCGACGAGTCGCTCGATCAACTCGCTTGCATCGGCGGCGGATTCGCCGGCAAGCAGGCGCTCCAGGCGTGCGCGAATGGTGATCAAGGTGGCGGCAACCGCATGTGCGCTTGACGCCAGCAGCTTGCGCAGGATCAGACCGGTGAGGTGTTTTTGCCGTCGTGGTAGCGCAAAGGAGTCGTCTTTCTGCAGGAAAGCGCTGATGCGGTCGTAGAGTGACTGTTCGTCATCGGTGGGTGCAAAGGGCTGGGTGAGTGCCTTGCGCTCGGTGTACTTGATGTATTCGAGCACCTCGCGCCGCAACGTGCGCTTGGCAAAACCAGCCAGACGCATGCGCAGTTCATCCAGGCTGGCGCTTGCCCCCATGAAGCGTTTGCGAAAGGCGGTTTCGTCACCGAAAAGGTGCTCGTCGATGAGCGTGGACAGTCCGTACAACTCCATCAGCGAGTTCTGCAGCGGCGTTGCCGTAAGCAGCAGTTTCTTGCGGCCGTCCAGAGCACGCTTGAGCGCCTGGCCAGTGCGATTGCTGGCACGGTGGGCGTTGCGCAGTTTATGCGCTTCGTCGATGACCACCAGATCCCAGGAAATCGCACGAAGCTCAGCCTCCAGCCGGGCGGCAAACTGGTAAGACAGGATGATGACTGACTTGCCGCTTATCCGCTGCAGGCTTGCATGCAGGTCGCCTGCCGATTGCTTGCGCAGGGCAACGGCATCCACAACGGTGGTCGGCACGGCGAATTTGTCGTGCAGTTCCTGCGCCCATTGTTTGCGCAAGCTGGCCGGGCAGATGACGAGCAGGTTACGCCGTCGCTCAGCCCAGTACTGGCAGAGCACCAACGCTGCCTCAATGGTTTTGCCCAACCCGACCTCATCAGCCAGCAGCACACCTTGCTGCATGGGATTGCGCAAGGCAAAGAGCGCGGCGTCGATCTGATGCGGATTGAGGTCGACGCTGGCATCGAACAGGGACTGCGACAGCCGGTCGACACCGTCTGCCGCATGGCGACGGATCAGTTCGTGGGCGTAATACCTGGCGTGATAGGCGGTGATCATGACTTGCGCGGATAGAGCTTGGGCCGGGGTTCACTGTAACCCGGCGCCAGCACTGCATTCCTCACCCCATACAGCGCCAACGGATCCCGCAGCCAGAGCCGGTACTCCGCGCCGCGCAAACTGTGGTCGGGCGAGCAATCGACGTTCCATTTGCGTAGCACATAGCCGGCAGTGGCTGCGCGCAGCTTCAAGCGCAGCACGCCGTCGGCAAGCCCATAGTCCATGCAGGTGATCTCGGGGCGCGGCTGGTTCGGGTGGGGTACGAGTTCGAGCTCGACGATGCGGGTCCACTGGATGTCCTGATCGGCACGCTCCGCGGGGTGAACCGCCTCGCCGGTCAGCAACTCGGGCTGTTCGATGCGGGTGATGACGAAGTCACGAAACTCCCCCGACTGGCGGTCGAAGGCACGCACATGCCATCGCAGCCCGTTGTCCAGCAACGCAAAGGGAACGATGACGCGTTCACTGCGACCGTTTTCGATGGAGTAGTAGGTCAGCTTGAGCGGGCAACGCCGGCTGATGGCGCGGGTGACATGCGCCAGCGTGTCGAGCGCCGGTTGGCCCAGTCGGCTGGGAATGTCGCAGGTGACGCCGGTTTGCGAGCACACTGGCTCGCCATCACCAAACCCATCGGCCAGCCAGGCCAGCACGCGTTGCGCGCCGAAATCGAACAGAGGCGAGAACGCTGGCCCGATCACGTAGGACTTGGCGTGGCCGTCGTACTCGATATTGCCCGGTGCAAGGGACTTGTAGAGACCAAAGTCACGGGTTGCAGCGGCCGTCTTGACGCCGAAACGCGTCGCCAGATCGTGGCGCCGCAGTTCCCCGACAAACCACAGCTTCAGCTCGATGTAGGCCAGCCGGTCGCGCTGTGCTTGGGCAAGCTCATGGAGCTGGGGGATGGGCGTTTCGGATATGCGCACGTGCTCGGTCACATTGATGGGTGAGGCAAGTATATGCAGACTATGGCGATGCGTCGATATGGATTGTTATCAACTGCTATCAGAATGTTTATGATGTGCATATTGGCGCGGTTCAGCGAGAGCTCGTCAGCGCGAGCACGGTGTCAGCAGACCCAGCCAAGTGCTGGCGTGTTCAGTTCCGTCTTCCCGGCGTCGGGCAGCACCAGACAGCGCTTCCTGTTGCTGCCCATCACTCATACACACTGCCCATGTTGGGCAAATAGGCAACTTGGATAGCCAAAACCAACAAGTTACGCGTAACGATTTATCATCCTGAGACGACAGATCCTTCCGGCTGACCGGATAGATCTGTCCACCCGGTCGGATCGATCTGTCCTGCCGCGTGGATCAGAACAACAAGGACACCGATTGCGAATCTCAAACCGATGGCACTCGAGACCCATGCTTTGATGCCTATCTCCGCCCTCACGCCATGAGCGAATACTCTTCTGTTCGTTTCGGGAAGGCGGCCGAGCAACTCTTTCGGCGACTGCCTGAGCGCATCTTCTCGCCACTGGCCTCCGCGAACCGACAGCAGTTCTGGACGCTGCTTTGCGCACTCCATGTCCGTCGATTTGGCCCGGACGCCCCACTAGCGCCGAGCGAGGGCTTCGCTCAACGTGACATGACGCGCGACATCGAAGACGTCCTCGTGGAACTCGACTGGGAAGAAGAAGGCGAGGATCCGGCCACGCCGCTTGGCATTCGCGCAAACATGGTGCTGCAAAGACTCATCGAAACGGGCTGGTTGCGCACCGACCGTCACGGCGTGGAAAAACGCGTCGGCATGTCGCCTGCCGTAAGTCAGTTTCTTACGCAGCTCGTTACCTTCGCAGAGACTGGCCCGCTCTTCGTGGCCGGGAAGGTCAGGTCAATCGATGCCAATCTTCGTATCGTCTCGGATGAGATGGACGGTGACTCCCTCGCAGAGGCCGCGGAGCAAGCACGAAATCTTCTCGAGCATGTGCGTAACACCGGGTTGAATGTGCGCGACGTTATGGCTGCGCTTACGCCCGAACTCTCTACCGGGGAATACGTGCGCCGCTTCTTCAGCGATTACGTGACCGACATCTTCATTGGTGACTACCGGGAGTTGAGAACCCGCGAGCATCCGCTGAGCCGCCGTCAACACATTCTCGACCTCGTCGAACGCCTTGCGGGCAGTGCAGAAGTCCGGAGCCGACTTCTGAGCTCCTACCAGACCCGACGCTGCGGAGGCGACGAAGCCAGGGCGAAGCGCTTGCTCGAGCGCGATTTCGACCGTTTGCGCGAACTCTCGAGAATCGACGAGTACCTGGATCGGTTGGACAGCGAGGTGCGGCGTGCAAACAAGCTCGCACTGACCTTCCTCGATTATCGGCTGCGCTCGCTTCGCCCGGTCGATGATTTGTTGAAGCGCGCGATCAACGCGCTCGTCGATGCGCCAGAGGTTGTCGTACCTTGCTCCCCAGGCCCTATGCTGGCATCAGAGAGTCTGGCCGAGCCAAGACGCACGGTGGAGCGCCCGCCGCCTGATGCACTGCGTCGATCGATTCCGACGGATCGCGATATCGCTTTGATGCGCATAGCAAACCGAATTCTCGAGGCGCGTCAGATTACCCCTGAGCGGCTCGCAGCCTTCGTTGCTTCCCAAAAGGACGAGCAGGGCCGAATCTCCAGTGATGGGCTCAATATCGACAATATTGAAGCCGTGGTCGCCAAGCAGGTGCTGGCCGATATCGCGCTTGCAATGGGCGGCACGGAACAAATGCGACGGAATGCGCGGGCGCTAGCCAGGGGATTCGATGTCATGCCAGACCACGGCGAGCCCGAATCCGTCGATACACCACTGAGCGGCCGTCGCTTTGCCATCAAGATCAGGGAGCGCTAATGGATTGGAATCTCATCGCCGAGCGATCAAACGGCCACTATGCAGCAGAAGACTTCGAGCGCACCGCTTACAGGCTGACGGCGGAGCAAGCCCTGTATCACGCCGACCGTGGTTCGCGCGCCGCGTACTGGCTGGTCGAACGCTACGAGCGATCATTCCGTGACGTGCTCGATCCAATCGGGATCGAGCTTACCGTCAATCGGCAGTTGCGCTATGTGGTCGCAACGCCACGTCATGGTGCATCGACACCAGCATCGACGATGCACACGCTTGTAGCATTAGTGCTTCGTGGGGTCTACGACGAGTTCGCGCGCGCAGGTGGACTCACGGATGACGGTGAGGTCGTCGTCGACTCAGTGGAGTTGGGAGAAAAGTTCCGACTTATGACTGGTCGAGAAATGCCGTCCAAGGCGGAGTTCGATGCTGCGCTGCGCGTCATGAAGCGCTGGGGGATCGCGCGCCGTGGTAGTGATGAAATGGACGACGGTGCTGGCTACTCAGTCGTGATCCGGCCCGGGATCATCGAAGTGCTTGGCGAAACAGCCTTGGCGAGACTGGCCCAGTGGGGCCATTCGGGCGATGCCCCGGCCGGTAGCGATGGGCCAGAAGAGGACGCCAGCGAGATGGTGGAGGGTGCCGACGATGAAGCTTGAAGCGGTTCACCTCATCCAGTTCTTCGCCTACGAACGATTCACGCTGTCCCCGGGTGAATCGACCGGGATCTTTGGTGCCAACGGATCGGGCAAGTCGAGTTTTCTGGACGCCGTGCAGATAGCGATGTTCGGCGCAAACTCGAATCTCACCGCCTTAAATGCACAAGCGGACGAGTCGACCAAGAGTTCCCGATCGATACGCGGCTATTGCCTTGGGCAGTTTGGGGAGAACCCAGAGGACCGTATCCGTCAGCGTGCGAACACGTACATCACGTTGGTTTGGCGTGATCCGTCCAGTAACCGACCGGTTTCGATGGGCGTTGCGATCGAAGCGAGCGGCGACAGTGAGCAGCACAACGTGCTGGGTCGATATCTCGCCGATGGCGTCGAACTGACGCTCGGTGATCACATGACATCACGCGAAGGTAAGGAAAGTCCGCGGGATTGGAGAACGTTTCGTGCCGATCTGGCCCGGCGGGTGGAAAGCGTTTGCGGCCACACCGAGGATCTGTTCTTCGATTCGAGCGAGAAGTTCATCAAGGCATTTCTGCTGCTGATGAGTGCCGGCAAGGATGCCGGCAGCGTCGCGCTCTTCAAACGGGCTTTCCGATTCGCAATGCGCTTGCGCTTTGACAAGTCCGTCGATTCGATCATTCGCGATGAGGTGCTCGAATCGCGGCCAACGAACATCAAGGCGTTTCGGGAACTGACAGAGACTTTCCGACGCTTGAGGGTCATGGTCGAGGATGTCGAACGACGAATGCGCGAAGGGGCAGAAATCGAGAAGCTCTTCATCGAGGCGGACAAACTTGAGCAGCGCGCAGGTGCGTGGCAGGTACTCGCTGCTGACGTTCATGCCGAACACGCGATGGACGAGGCCAATGCCGCGCAGGGCAAGGCGGCTGACGATGCGGAGAACCATGCACTTGCCAAGGAGCAGAAAGACGCCACTGAAAGGGAGGTGGCCAAGCTCGAAGCTGATGACGTTAGCCTCAAGCAACAACGTGACTCACATAAGGCCCACGAGGCGCTTGCGCATCTCCCAAGCCAGATCGAGAAGCTGAACCGTGACGCGGAAAGCGCCGATAAGGAAGCCTCAGAAAAACTCGCCCAACTCTGCTCGGTCTTGAGCCATGCGGCCGCCCAGCCACTGCTTGAGCAGGAAGCACCGCGATTGTGCGCTGCCGCACAGGATGTCGAAGCCGCTGGGATGGATCTCGAGCGCCTGCGAGGTGGCGTGCTCGCCAGGGCGATCAAGGTCGCACGCGACGCTCATTCACAAGTATTGAAGGCGTGGTCGAACCAGAATGCCGTGGTTTCCGACCTGGAGCAGGCGCTCGCCGGCGCCAAGGAGAACCTCGAGCGTGCGCGCCAGGGTAAGGCTCCTTTGCCGCCCGGCGTTGCGAGCCTGATGCGCCACCTTGCGGATCACGGGGTGAACTCAACGCCCGTTTGCGATTTGGTTCGTGTGACGGAGGAGCGCTGGCAGCCGGCTATTGAGGGGCTCCTGAGCGATGCGAACCTCACTGCGCTACTAGTGGATGAGCGCGACGAGAAACAGGCGTTCTCCCTTTATCGCGCCCTTGTAGGACGCGGTGCGATCTATGGCGTAAAGCTCGTCCGTCCAAGCCAGATAAGACTCGATCGATCGCCACAGATCGGATCGGTTGCCGAACTCGTGGCCGGAGAGGATGCTGTTGCGGTGGCGTTCATCCGGAAGCTCCTCGGCACGATCAGGCAGGCTGAAACCGATGACGAGGCCCTCGCCGGAGGCCGGGCGCTCACCCCGGATGGCATGCTTGTCGGTGATGCTACGATCGAGCGCATTCGGCCGGCGCCGAGACACATGCTCCGGCTCGGCATCAAACCGGCCGCGCACCAGGAATTCATCGACGCTGAGATAAAGCGCCTGCAGCACGAAAAGATCGCGTCCGAAAAGCGGCTCAATGACTTGAAGGCGCTCTCGGATGTGCTTTCCTTTATCCCTTCCGAGCAAGTCCTGACAAAGGACCTGACGGCCTCACTCGAGCGTGCGCGGGAAAACCGCAGGGACGCAGAGGTTAAGCGGCTAAGCCTGGAAGAACAGTCCGATGAGGACTACGTGCTGCTCTGCCGCAAGATCGAGGAAATCAACAGCACGATACGCGAGATGCGCAAGAAGCTGCTCGAGGCAACCGCCAAGGAGGCCAGCCTCAAGACGCTGAGCGAACAATCCTCGCAGGCAGCCGAAAAATCCGCGAAGGCGGCTACGGAGGCGAAGGAGCAGGCAGAAGAGATCCGCGCTGCGACTTCATTTGATCAGGACTTTGCGGCGGACCAGTGGGACAAGTTGGTCGAACGCTTCGCGAACGACTGGACCGACGCGGAGCAGCATTGCCGAGCGCAACGCAGAAACCGCCTTGGTGAGCGGGACACCAGTGTGCGCAATGGCTCTCTTAAACTCCAGCATTTCTGTATGCAACACCGGGAAAGCCCCGGCGGTACTGTGCTAGAAGACTGGCGCCTCTCGCATGAGTGGATTGCCGATCTGGTCCGCCGGCTACGCGATACCGAGCTCAAGGAATACAAAGATAAAATGCTCGAGGCCGAGCGTGCATCGCAGGAGACGTTCAGAACGGATGTTGCGGTGCGCTTGAGCGAAAACATCGGCTGGCTCGATGCACAGATCAACCGTCTGAATAACGTGCTGGACCGCTCGCCTGCGTTTTCGAATGCCGAGCGATACCGTTTCAAGCGACATGTTCGGCCGGAGCTCTCTGGCCTTCTCAAGTTCATCCAGGATATCGCCACGTTTGGCCCCGGTGAAGATCTGTTCGGTGGCGCAGGAGAGATTCCGCCGCAATTTGCGGAGCTGCTGGACGAGAAGACGGCGCTAGGGATGGGGAATGCGCGCTCACCGCTGGATGATTACCGCGAATTTTATGTCTTTGACATCGAAATTCTTCGCGATGACCCTGAAGGTGGTCGACCAAAGGTTATCGGTCACCTCTCCAAGCGTATCGGTCCCGGCTCGGGGGGTGAGCATCGGGCACCGCTCTACGTCATCGCAGGCGCCGCACTCGCCTCGGCTTACAACCTTGAGAATTCGCGTGGAGGTATGTCGCTGATCCTGTTCGACGAAGCCTTCGACAAGATGGACGCCTCGAATACGGTGGCAACCATGCGGTACCTGGAAGAGTTGGGCCTGCAGATTCTTTTCGCCAGCCCGGGCCACAACAAGGCGCTCCTCGCCGCTTTCACTGATGTGTACTACTCAATTCAGAGAAACCCGATCAATAACGCACTGCTGATCGATCGCCGTCTCGTGAGCGAGAAAGTGCGTGATCTCATGCGCTCTGACCTTCCCCAGTTTCATCCAGAGATTGTCGAAGCTGAGATCCAGGCGGTGAGAGAAAGCGGGCTTACACACATACAGACGGCATGAGCGAACTCGGACACCAATTGTTGAAGAACCTGTTGGCAAGTGGGGAGAAGTCCGCGGCGGGGCAGCGTACGCGCGCTCCGGCGCTGACGGCCTCTGCGCTCAAGCCCTATCTCGACAGCCGGATCCTCCGTGAGCGTGAAGCCTTTGAGGCCCTGCTGCAGGCCGCGGCGGACCATGGTGCAATCTCACTTACTCGGGAGCAAGGGTATGCCGACGGTCAGATCCTTCGCGTCAACCTTGCTGATCTTGAGGCTCTTGCAAGCTTTCTCAACGTGCCAACGCAGGCATCGATCATCGAAAGAGCGAAAGCGGAGCTGGGTAAGCACGTGGATACGTTCCCCGTCATTGGGGCGCTTTTTGCGGCTTGGCAGTCACTGAAACGCGTGAGGAGCAATGGCCCCGAAGATATACAGGCATGGCTCGATGCGATCCGCGTGATCCAGCACATGCAAGCCCGCCTTGAGACGCAGAACGCAGACTTGCCCGTTCGTGAGGTCAGCGCCCCCCTCTTCAACGACAGTAAGCGCATTGAGCGCCTGATTCCTCAGTTAGACGTTCTCCTGTCTGGCGCAACGGACGCTCCACCACGTGATAGTGCGGAGGTGCTAGCCGAAATCGGCCTCGGTCGCGAGGAGCGTCCAGCGCTGCTCGCGGGACGTGTGATCGTTCGTCGGCAACGGGTTTCGGCTCTGATTGACGCCCCCTACGCGGGCTTTCCCGCAGCGACGGTGCTGGGTGTTGGAGATGAGCAACCAAGAAAAATCCTGACGATCGAAAACCTGACAACCTTCCATTCAGAGGCCCGTCAGCGCAGCGAAGAACAACTGCTGATGCTCTACACCGCAGGCATGCCGTCGCCAGCTTGGCGCGCGATGTATGCGCGCCTGATCGAATCAGCTCCTGAGGCGCAGCTGTGCCACTGGGGAGACGTGGATGAGGGCGGATTCCGGATTGCGGCTAATCTTGCCGAAGTCGCTAGGAGTTACGGCCGCCATCTGCTTCCTCACCGGATGTCACCGCAGGATGTGCCAATCGCGGTGCGGCGCCCGGCTTCAGAGAGCACGTTGGAGCGGATGTGCCATTTTGCGATCAAGGCAGGCTGGCAAGACCTTGGCGAGGAGATCAGGCTGGCGGGCTTCACGGCGGAGCAGGAGGCGTTGTAAGGGTAAGAGTAATACTGCTTGCGCTGGGTGATCAGGTCGCCAGATGCGGGAAGCCGCAAACCTCTTGGGTAGGTCGTGTTGCCGGACCTGCCTCTTAAGCCGATCAGCCGTACTTAGCAATAGTTTGGCTGGCGTCTCTGGTCGCCACTCCGACCAATTCGGCTGACAGAGGCTATCCACAATGAGCCGCCAAGCGGCTTGGACAGTCAAAACCAACAAGTGCCGCGTAACGATTTATCATCCTGCAATGACAAATCGTTCCGGCTGACTGGATAGATCTGTCCACCCGGTCGGATCGATTTATCCTGCCGCGTGGTTCGAAACGACAAGGACGCCGGATAGGCCCATCAAGGCGCCGGCGCAGGAGACGGGGGTAAGCGTGGATCGGATGAGCATTGACAGCAACAGGTTGGGAGAGACGGCCGATCAAACAATGGTCGCCCCGCAAACCCCGACGGCCGTTGAGGCAAATGCTGCGACTGGCAAAGCAGTGGTCTTTATCGATGCCGACAATCAGGCACCCGCGCTCGCAAAGCCTTTGCTGCACTTTCTTACCGGCATAGGGCATCGTGCTGGCCGCGTTTTCATCGCCGGCAATGGCAGCGGTGACCGGGTCAAGGGCTGGCAGACTGCCCTGCAGGAGATCGAGCCTGAAGTCCTGATTGCCGCGCATGTCGCCCCCATGCGCAAGCAGTCTGCGGATGTACGGCTGATGTTCGAACTCGCCACCCTTTACCACGGGCAGCCGGATGCGCAGGCAGTGATCCTCATCGTCTCTCGCGACGATTTACTGCTTGCTGCAGCGGAGGCGTTGCACGGCAGGGGGCACCACGTGCTGATCGCAGTAGGCGCATCCGCACCCGCGGCGCCGCTGGCGACGGAATTGCCAGTGGTGGTCTTGCCGCAGCCACAGACGGGGTCATCTCAACCGGTGCAGAAGGAGGTTGCGGCAAACGCCGAGACCAATCAGCCCGCAGCTCCGATAGAGATAGACGCACGCGTCGTTAATGCAGCGATCACGAAGATCCGTCAGACGCTATCCCAGAGCAAAGGCGGTGGCTACGCTGCATCAGCCGTCGGGCAGGTGCTGTCGCAGATGGGCTACGACAAGGCTGCGCGCGCCCGGATCGTGAAAGCGATACCAAACTTGAAGGAGACTGGTGTAGGAGCGGACAAGAGATTGGTGTTCTGAGCGGGCTGCTACCATGACGAGCTCACGCAGGAGGCGCGCACCGTGTTTGAACACGACCTGATCTACTCACCGTTGCAGCAGGACTACACCTTTGGCGCTCATACGGTGGAGATCTGCATCTACCGAACGCCGGATACCGCGTGGACGCTGGAAGTGGTCGACGAATACGGCAACTCCATGGTTTGGGAGGATGAGTTCGAGACCGATCAGGCTGCGCTTGATGAAGTCATCCGGACGATTCATGAGGATGGGATCGAGTCGCTGATCGGCGAACCTGACCACACCAGCGCCAGTGCGGGCATGGAGAACAACCCGCTGCGAATCGCGACCCCATTGTCCGACGAAGAGCTGGCAGAACTGGATGCGTTTCTGCTGTCGGATGCCACCTCGGACGAAACGATGTTGCTGGACCATCTGGACGGCTACCTCACGGCAATCATCGTCGGCCCGACAACACTCAGCATGAGTCAGTGGTACCCAGGTATATGGGGCAGTCGTGAAGAAGACGCGCCCCACTTCGGGACCATGGACGAGGCGCGGCGCATCATGCAGATGATCATGCGGCACTACAACGGGATCATCTGGAGTCTCGAGCATGATGCCGACTCCCACGAGCCGATCTTCAGCATTTTCGTTTCCGAAGACGGATCCAGAGAATTCATCGACGCAGAGATGTGGGCCGCAGGCTTTATGGACGGCGTCGCGCTTTGCAGCGCCGACTGGCAGCCACTATTCGATGACCCACGAGGGCAGGAGTGGCTCAACCCGATTCGCCTGCTCGGAGCCGAAGACCTCAGTGACGCCGAGATGGCGCTGGTGGAAACGCCGGCACAGCGTGACGAGTTGGCGAAGCATATCCAGGTATCCCTCTCATCCATCTACCGCTTCTGGCTGCCGCATCGGCAGGCGATGCATGAGCTTCAACAGGCCAAGACCGTTACACGTACGCATCCGAAGGTCGGGCGTAACGATCCGTGTACTTGTGGGAGCGGGAAGAAATTCAAGAAGTGCTGCGGGGTGGCGCCGACGGTTCATTGACGAGGGGTTCTCGGCCAGGGCGAACGTGCGGGCAGGCAAGGTGGGACGTACGCTACCGGCCAGAAGCGGTCGTCGGGAAGGGGAATGTCAGCGTACGCCCTCGACCGGTAACCGCCCAGGCACCCGCCGCTCGTCGCTTTTGATGGACTGCAGACATACGGACGGCAGTCACGTACAGCAACCGTCGCCCAGTAAGAACCCGCCGTAAATCAGCTAGCATGTCGGGTCGGTGACCATAGCCTGAGTCGCCTCGGTATGCGTCCCTCAACAAGAGTCCGGCAGTGCTCGATGGAAAAAAATAAAGAAGAATCAATCCCGCACCGTCGCCCCCCTATGTGACAAGCCGGCGCCGAAGCCGCCGAGCGGAGAACTCCGGCATTTTCGAAAATAGCCCAGAAGGAATGCACCCATGCCCGATGATCTGTCTCTGTTGAAAGAGCCGGCCTTTGCCGAGGCACTAGACGCTCTTGATGACCTGCTAACACAAAGCGGCAAAGCGTTCCTTATTGGCGCTGGTTGCAGCAAGTGTGCGGGGCTGCCTCTCATGGCAGAGCTCACGGACAAGACGCTCGCAAGCACAAAGTTGAGTACCACAACAAAGACAGTTCTCGCGGCCATCCAAGGACTATTCGCCGGCGCACATGCCGCGAATATCGAGGACTACTTGAGCGAGTTAGTCGATCTGGTCGCAATAGCTGAACGACGTGGTGGCCGCGGTGCAACGAATCACACCGCCACGCTCGGCGGAGCGAGCTACACCGCAAAGCAACTTAAGGACGCGGTAGATGAAATCAAATCAGCGATTGCCGACGTGATAGATGTTCCCGTGTCGATGGATGTTCATTTGAAGTTCATCGAAGCCGTGCATCGACCCTCGCGGCCGGGCAGAACGGGGGCGGCGCGCCCCGTTGATTACCTACTCCTGAACTATGACTCGCTGATCGAGAACGCCCTTGCGCTTCAGAAGGTGCCTTACGCCGATGGGATGAATGGTGGCAACAGCGCTTGGTGGGACATGGCAACCTTCGAAGCTGACGGGCTTTCAGCTCGCGTCCTAAAACTCCATGGTTCGATTGATTGGACCGAGGTGCCGGGTGATATTCATCCGCGGAGAATCGACAAGAAGCTGAAACTTCCAACCGGTAACGATCAGAAGGTTCTAATCTGGCCAGCTTCCACGAAATACCGGGAAACGCAGCGAGACCCGTATGCCCAGCTATCCAACCTAGCGCGTCGCGTTCTTCGCCCCCCGTCCGGCACGCAGACCGTGCTAACCATCTGCGGTTACAGCTTCAGTGATTCTCATATAAACATCGAAATCGAGCGAGCACTTCGTGAATCAGGAGGTGAGCTGACCGTCGTCGTCTTCACTTTCGACGAAGCGCCAAGTGGTGACCTCAAGCGGCTTCATCACGACAAGCACATTAGCGACCAAATACGAATCTACGCACGAAAGGGTTTTTTTCATGGAGCAACGTCGGCGATATCCGCAGACGATCTGCCGTGGTGTAAATTTGAAAACATTACGCGGCTACTTGGGGGCGAACGATGAGCACTGAACCTCACAATCCGAACGATCCAATAGAGAACTTAGCAATCGGGACGATCATCGAAGTCGACGGCTCTCGCATCGTCGCGGAACTTAATCCGGGGATTACCGAACTGTCCCGCATCTTTGGAGGTGATACATACCCCATCGGGCAATTTGGTTCGATAGTGAAGATCCACTTTGGTCGGAGGATCATCTTCGCCTTCGTCGGGCGACTCAGAATGAAGGCGGAATATGAGCTTGAGCGTGGCGTTGCGGCGCAAGCGACAAGCGACGAGCGTGTCATTGAAGCAGATCTATTTGGTGAAGGTGAGTGGCTGCGGGACGCAACCGTCACTCCTGCTCGTTGGGACCTAAAGTTCGACCGAGGCGTAGCAACCTATCCGCTCCCGCAGCAGACCATTTACCTCACTCCAAAACGTGAGCTTCGTTTCATCTACGGCCACGGGAAAGGCCCCGCAGTCCATCTTGGCGAACACGTCGGAGCTGGCGGGACGAGATGCTATGCCGAAATGAATGAACTGTTAGGAAAACATACAGCGATTCTTGGTTCTACAGGCGCAGGAAAATCAGGAACCGTCGCCGCAGTTCTTCACAGTTTGCTTGAACGCGGGACCGAGGCAGGCTTGACGAACTGGAAGCCGCGGATCGTCGTTCTTGATCCGCACAACGAATACTCAGCGGCATTCCCGGACCATCAAAAGCTCTCTACAGATGACGGTTCATTGCGTCTCCCATATTGGCTTCTAAATTTTACCGAAACAGTAGCGCTGGTGATTGGGAAGACTGAGTTCGTAGCCACTTCGCAGGCCAACATCGTGAAGACGGCGCTGTTAACGGCGAGAATCGAAGGCGCAACGGCTTTGGGCTTAGATCCCACGAAAATCACTGTTGATTCGCCAGTGCCATACAAGCTCTCAAAATTAATAGCGGGGATTGAAGCCGACAAGCCGCCGCAGGCCAGCAAGCAAGACTCCCACAACTCCATCTTGGAGAAGCTCGATGCATTGATTCGCGATGCACGACTCGCGTTCATGATGAAAGAGTGGGATGGGGCGGCGCAGGATCCCTTTCCATCGATTCTGAACCAGATTGCCAGTGACGGCAACCAACCTCGCATCGTCGATCTTTCCGGGGTTCCTAACGAGGTCGCTGGCGTTTCGAGTGCCGTAATTGCCAGAATTCTGTTCAACTTGAAGGTCTGGCAGACTGCGGATGAACGGCAAAATGATCCGGTCTTGCTGGTTTGCGAAGAAGCACACCGCTATGTCCCGAATCGTGGCGAGGCTCAATATGAAGCTGCTCAAGAGGCTATTCGTCGAATTGCGAAGGAAGGTCGAAAGTATGGATTGGGACTTCTCTTGGTTTCGCAACGCCCGAGTGAAGTTGAAGCTACGGTGCTATCGCAGTGCAACAGTTGGATCATTCTCCGGATCACAAATGACGCCGACCGGGAGCATGTCCGCGCGATACTTCCCGACTCGATGGCTGGCCTCACGAAAATGCTTTCTGGGCTGAGACGTCAAGAAGCCATCTTTGTTGGCCAGGCAGCAATTCTTCCGTCGAGGATTCTGGTCCGCACACTGACACCGGAGCAATTACCGAGGTCGAACGACATCGATTTCGATAAGGGCTGGCAGGCGCCCCCTATAACCGAAGCACAGCTTGGGACCATCGCGAACAGATGGCGTTATCAAACCAAATGAGACAAAGCAAATCATTCCGCCGAACCTACAGGAAGATGCAGTTAACGCTGTACTGATGCAAGTCGAGTTGCTATTTCAGCGTAGGCAATAGCGCGAGCAAGGGTCACTGGGGCAGAGTGGTTGAGCACCTGGCAGCGACGGGAGAATGCTGGCCGGCGGCTTTAAGATCGGCAAGGAGTCACGCTTGTAGCATTCGTCATTTGGCTGCTTAGGGTCGGAAGCACTCAAAGCGCGGCCTAATGTCGGCGATTCGACCCTGACAACGACTGATAATGCCATTCGAAGTCAATTAACTCTAACCACGCAAACGAACTTCTTCATAGTTGCCTGCGTGACACGGTTTTCCCCTATGTATGCTGCGCTCGCGTTGTCGCGCAGCGTTTTCCCGCACTGGCTTGATCTCAATTGGGCCAGGAAGAAGGTCGGCGCACGCGCCGCCCATCGCCGACCGCCGGAATACGGCGAGCACCGCAAACATCAATTTGGAACGTGCTTCTTGCGAGGTCTTCCGCGTCGCCGCGTTTCGAACAACGAAGGCGACATTGCTATTGCCTCAACAGGGCTGCTTGGCCGCTTGGCGTCGGTCTCGACTTCTTCATTCTTCTGCATGAACTTGAGAACGGACATTTTGCTGTAACGGATCTGACGCCCGGCCTTTGCGTAAGGGACGATTGGCTCGCCCCTCCTTCGTGCCCGCTGAAGAGTTTTTACGTGAAGATGCAGCAATAGTGCGCATTCCTTTTCGGTCAGAATCACGTCTTCAAGAATATTCTCCATAATTCCACGCGTTTGAGTTGTTATCTCCGATTCTAAACACAGGGCTAGCAGCGTGATGCAAAAGGCTGTGAACGATCCGAAAAGCTTTTTGTCATAGACACATCTCCAGACTCCTTGTCCTGCAACGATGCGCGGCCAACTCGACCCCCAGTCCTCGATGTTCCACTACTTCTCGCCGGAGTCGCG